>ERZ650300.1659-NODE-1659-length-12457-cov-3.944686_pt1 | contig 12457 bp, 8 predicted proteins | sample MGYA00376236_ERZ650300 | MGnify/ENA primary metagenome ERZ650300 (study PRJEB26733, sample SAMN07839303) | wastewater metagenome | biome: urban; feature: wastewater treatment plant; material: waste water | place: USA: North Carolina | collected 2016-04-28 ... | reverse complement strand
TATTTTCTTCTTCCTGCCGCACTTCCTGCTCATGCAGCTGCTCTTTTTTCTGCTCGTCCTCTTTTAGGATTTCCTGCACAATCTTCTGTGCCACAAGCCAATCCTGCATTTCCGATTTGGTCTTGCGGTACTCTGCATAGGAGCTTTTCTTTCGTTCCAGAAGCATTGCATACTCTGCGTTCAGCTCGCTGATGCGCGGGAGCTTTTTGTCAGAACCGTTCTCTTTCTTATAGGCATCAAACGCCTTTTTTGCTGCGCTGCGCAAGGCCAGCATATCCCGATGGGCTTCATAGAACTCCCGGTCGTAGCCGGATGCTTTATACGCAGCAAAAACATCTTTTGTCTTAGCATAATTGATTAGATGCTTCCGCAGCACCGACACTTCCGACATCCGTGCCTCATCTGCCTTTACAGATTCCAGCAGCGCATCGCATTTTTCAGAAATTTCATCTGCTTTTTCTTTCAGCTCTGCATAGCTCTTGATTCCATGCTCTTCCATGAACATCATGGCTTTTGCCATCTGCTTCAGATTAAAGACTTTCGCCCAACGCGCATATCCCGCGCCTTTGCCTGCCTGCATTTTGGCACGGACATCAATAAGGAACGACAGCTCCGCCTTCTGATGCACCTGCGCAGACCGTGCGCTTGTGCGGGTTTTCTCTGCAAATTTGCTTTTATGAACCACATTCCCAGCAATCACTTCGCAGAGTTCTTCAACCGAATATCCTTTGCCAAGAGAGCGGAAACGAGCAAATCTGGCATGGCCTTTCCCCCGCAGGGCAGGCTGTTTTCCGTCTTTATACTCGTACCCTGCTTCCTGCAAAATTCCAATCAGTTCCCGGAAGTCTTTTGGTTTTCTTGCCAATGCTGCATCAATGGCCTCGCAGATTTCATCCCGCTGCGATTTTTTCTCCGGGTATTCCGTTCTCTTCTGCCGCTCTCCATAGGGCTTCCGGATAATGACCGACAACCGGTGTTCCAGGCAGACGATATCACTGAGCCTTGCCAGCGCAAGACCGGATAAGCGAAAATCTCGGAATTTTCTGGTGCAGTCTAATGTAGTCGAATTAAAAATAATATGGTTATGAATGTGCGCACGATCAACATGGGTAGCCACGATAAATGCGTGTTTTCCCTTGGTGAATCGCATGGCTGTCTCATACCCAACCTTGTTCGCCTCCTCCGGCGTGATTTCTCCGGGCTTAAAGGATTGCCGAATCTGATATGCAATCACATCATGCGCCTGGGTTCTTCCCGTGATATGCTCATACTGCCGTTTGGAAAGCAGAAATTCTTCATCACAGGTCTTTGCATCACAGGCATACGCGCTGATATATTTTCCATCTTCCGTCTTTGCTGCATTCTCAGAATAATCAGTACGGTCAGCCAGACACTGCGCTACCGTCTTTCCTTTATTGATATGCAGCGCAATTAGTCTTGTAGCCGCCATTTTCATATTCCTCCATCTAAAAAGAGCTACCCGAAGGCAGCTCTTACCAATCTACTATTCTCATTTTAACATCCGTTCCCGGTCATAAGCTCCCTGCAAATAAACGGCCTGCTTGATGATTTCTTCCATATCGAAATAGACACACATGATGCTTTCGTACAGCTTCCACACATTAGATTCGCTGCCGCCCACCATTTCCATCAGCTGGTCTTCCATCTTCGATTGCTCAGACTGTTTTTCCTGATAAGCAGTCTCATCCACAAAATGATTCTCTCCATCTGTTTCCTCGTACCGTAAATCATAATAATCTTTCATAAACTGAATATCCATCTAATCCCTCCTGAACTCAAATTGTCAAAACATCCTCTACACACTCGCACAGCCGTTCCATCAGTTCCATGATGCCGCCCGCACCAACCGCAGCTGCGAACAGTCCCATCTCAATCAGGGTCAGCAGGAACACATCCGTCCAGCTCGCCCGAACCACCGAATAGATGCCGCAGCCAAGAACGAACAGCATAACCGGCGAAAGCACCCACAGGGATAGCTGCATCAGCAGATTCCAGATAAAGCATAGAAATCGCAGCAGAAACGCAACCGGCAGCAACAGGATTTTCAGCACCAGCTTCAACAAAAAACATACGATCTTCATGGATTTCACCCCTTCGTTTTTCTTTTCATCTTCATTTTATCGTACCCGCTTGTCAAACACCACGATGTCAATAGGAAGACCACAAAAATATGTAACGGCACAGACAGTTTCATCTGTGCCATGTGCTGTAGAAATCCCGCACGTTTGCGCCGTCAGCGAATACCAGAAAGCCTCTTCAGGATCAGCTTCTGCATCTCCCAGAGTTCATCCAGCCGTCTCTGCAAATCCCGGATATCCTCCGCATAGATGCTTCCAGATTCATTGGCGCGTTTTGCGTACTGGTTCAGGTTGTTGCTGCATCGGCGAAGAAGGGTGGATACCTGCGCCACATCCGACAAATCAAGATTTACGCAGTACCCGTCCATCGCCATCTTTCTCATATAGGCACCGGTATTCCGAATACCCAATTCTTTCTGCTTTTCACGAATTCTCGCCAGCTCTTCCGGGTTTACCCGGACATTGATCCAGTGTTCCCGAACACTCATAGTGCCACCTCCTCATCATCTCGATGTGTCATCGGCGGAATGCGCCCTACACGGTCACGCAGCTCTGCCAGGACAGACGGCTTTTCCGTTGTTTTCTCACGGTCAGGATCATCATTTCCACGGTCATCCATATTCAGCAGTGCGTCCAGTTCTGCCAGTCTTGCACTCTTTTCCGCCAGTTCTGCCTCCTGGGGGAACGGCTTTCCAAGCTCGGCCTGCGCAGCTTCCTGCTGGCTCCTAAGATTGTCCAGCTGCTGTTCCGCCTTCTCCAGCCTTGCAGGAATCCCGGCAAGAGCATTATCCAGACGCTGGATATTGCCCGCAGCACTGGTGCCGATGGGCACCCGGTGGGTCATCTCGCCTTTCAGCAGCACCTGATACTCTTTCTGGAAGCTGTCATATGACAACTCCATCTTGAAACCGCGATAGCTGCCAAGCGGCACCGGCTCCAGACTCTGATTGGCTTTACAGATTGCGAGGATTGCTTCACCGGCCTCGGCTTTTTCAGTAAAGCGTGTGCCATTCACCTCCATACCGCAGAACCCCTCTTCCGGCAGCGGATGTGCCGCCACCGTCCGAATATCCGACTGAAAGCCCTTGATGAACCCTTGCGTTTTCTCAATCTCCGCAGGGAAATATTTCATCAGCTTATCCTCCAATCGGTACTGCTGGCTCTGATGGTCTGCTTTCAGCACCTTTAGCCTTGCAACATCCACATCCAAGTCCATTTTTTCCTTGATCTGCGGGTCTCCTGCACAAAGTGCCTTGATCTCCGCATAGGAAAGAGCCTGCTCATCTACATCATCACAGGAACGTACCGGAGATTTGCTGGTCATGATCTGACTGATAAACTTCTGCTTATTCTCCAGTGTCTGATAGAGGTAGGCATCAAAAGTTCCTTCCGTCACATACTGATAAACCTGCACTTCTTTGTTTCGGTTTCCCTGACGGATGATACGACCATTTCGCTGGGTCATGTCCGCAGGCCGCCAGCCCACATCCAGATGATGCACGGCCACCAGCCTGTCCTGCACGTTCGTGCCTGCGCCCATCTTCTGTGTCGAACCTAACAACACCCGCACCTGCCCGGTACGGACTTTAGCAAACAAATCTTTCTTTTTTGCCTCGGTATCCGCATCATGGATAAATGCGATTTCTTCCTCCGGTACGCCGGACTGGATGAGTTTGGCGCGGATATCCTCATAGACATTGAAGGTTCCATCGTTCTTCGGCGTGCTGAGGTCGCAGAACAGCAGCTGGGTCAGCTTATCCGACTGTCCTTCCTCATAAATCCGAAGCACATTCCGCACACAGGCGTTGAGCTTGCTGTTGGGGTCATCCGGCAGAAGCGGATTCATCAGCCGCTGATCCAGTCCCAGCTTTCTGCCATCCGATGTGATTTTCAGCATGTTATCGACCGACGGGTCTACCACACCGGAATGCACAGCCGCCGCCCGTTCCGAAAGCTCCGCCACCATCGCCTGCTGATGCTCCGAAGGCTGCACCACCACGGTTTCAAACTTTGCCTCCGGCACCGGCAGATGCAGCTGATCGGAAGTCTTGATATCTGCCACTTCCTTGAACATATTCATCAGCTCCGGCAGGTTGAAGAATTTTGCAAATCTTGTTCTTGCCCGGTATCCGGTTCCTTCCGGTGCCAGCTCAATGGCTGTGGTGGTCTCACCAAAGGTAGAAGCCCAGCTGTCGAAATGGGTCAGCCCTTTCTGCTGCAACGTGCCGTACTGGAGATACCGCATCATGGTGTAAAGCTCCGTCATGCTGTTGCTGACCGGGGTGCCGGTCGCAAAAATGATGCCGCGCCCGCCTGTCAACTCGTCCATATATTGGCACTTCATAAACATATCCGAAGATTTCTGCGCTTCCGATGTGGATAAGCCTGCGACATTGCGCATTTTTGTGTAGAGGAACAGGTTCTTGAACGCGTGTGCCTCGTCTACGAACAGCCGGTCTACGCCCAGCTGCTCAAAGGTAATCACATCGTCTTTTCGGTCGGTTGCCCGGAGTTTCTCCAATCTCGCCTCCAATCCTTTCCGGGTCTTTTCCATCTGTTTGATGGAGAAACGCTCGCCATTCTGGGATTTCATCTCAGCAATAGCATTTTCGATTTCATCAATCTGGGCAGTCAAAATCCGCTCCTGCCGTTCTGCGGACACCGGGATTTTCTCAAACTGGGAATGCCCGATGATGACTGCATCGTAATCACCAGTAGCAATTCGTGCGCAGAACTTCTTTCTGCGGGCAGTTTCAAAGTCCTTTTTGCTTGCCACCAGCAATTTTGCACTCGGATACAGACGCAGAAACTCGTTTGCCCACTGAAGGGTCAAATGATTCGGAACGACAAACATGGATTTCTGGCACAGTCCCAGCCGTTTTGCCTCCATAGCAGAAGCGGCCATCTCGAAAGTCTTACCGGCACCCACTTCGTGGGCCAGCAGCGTATTGCCGCCGTACAGCACATGAGCAATGGCATTCTGCTGGTGTTCCCGCAGCCGGATTTCCGGATTCATGCCGCCAAAGCGGATATGAGAACCATCGTACTCACGAGGACGGGTACTGTTGAACAGCTCGTTATACTTTTCCACCAGTTCCGCACGGCGATAAGGGTCTTTCCACACCCAGTTCTGGAACGCATCCTTAATGGCCTGCTGTTTCTGCTGGGCGAGGGTGGTCTCCTTTTTATTCAGAACCCGCTTCTGCTTGCCGTCTGCATCCTCCACGGTATCGTAGATACGGATATCCCGCAGATTCAGCGTATCCTCCAGAATCCGGTAGGCATTGGCACGGCTGGTGCCGTAGGTCATATAGGCATGGACATCATTCCGGCTCGGTGTACTCTTGCCGGTAATTTGCCATTCTGCCGTCATGGGAGAGAATTTCACTTCAATATTTCTGCGCAGATAGAACGGCGGTTCAAAGGTTTCTTCCATAAACTGCTGGATATAATCCCGATTGACCCATGTGGCACCAAGGCGCACATCAATCTCCGACGCATCCAGGTCTTTCGGCTGTGCTTTCTTCAAATATTCCGTGTTTACCGCAAAGGCAGGGTCAGAAGCCGCAGCCAGTTCTGCCACGCGGAGTTTTTCCCGGACATTGCCGGACAGATATTCATCAGCCGTCACCCAGCCGGTTTCCTCGCCGCCCTGCGTCATCGGGTCTTTGAAAATGACACCATGCAGTTCCTGCCGGATTTTTTCATATTCTCCCGGTGTACCTAAAAGCTCCGACATATAGGGCAAATCCACTTTGCCGCGCTCTCCGATGGAGATTGCCAGAGCCTCTGCCGGAGTATCTACGCTGGTAACAGCCCGTTCCGGTCGAATCGTCCGTTTGGTGAACATATCCGCCTTGGATTCCAGCCTGCCGTTTTCATCTACATTTTCCAGAGAGCAGAGCAGATAATAAGACGAATCTTCTGAAAAAGCCTGCGCATTTGCACGGGAGTTGATAAGCCCATACTGATCGGCGAATCGGTCATAGGCCACATTCAGTTCCCGCTGTTTCTGGGCAATCGCGTCCTCCGGATAATCGTTCAGCTGATAGTCGATCAGTTCCTGCACAATGGTACGAAGCTCCACCATGCCCTTGATCCTGCCGGTGGCTGTCGCAGAAAGGTCAGCCTTTCGCATGATGCTGTTCTCACGGAAGTAGACATCCCCATCTACCACCGCATAGGAAAAGTTCTTTACATTGGGGTCTGCCGGAATGGTTTCGCCCTGCAAGGACAGTTCTTCCTCCGGTGCCAGCTCCTGTGCTTCATAATGACCGCCGATGTGCTGCACCGCCTCATGCAGCTGGTCTCCCAGATCCGCACCTGGAATCGGAATGACCGTACATTCTTCCTTGCCGTACTGGGTACTTTCCGTTGTAATCTCACCCAGCACCATTTCCGGGTGGTCAACAAAGTAGCCGTTGAGGGTAATACCCTCCGATGTCAGCCCCAGATGCACCCAATCCGGTTCGATATCAATGGGATGGTCTCTCTTTTGCAGGAAAATGATATCCGACACTACATCTGTACCGGCATTGGCACGGAATGCGTTGTTAGGAAGTCGAATGGCTCCCAGCAGTTCTGCCCGCTGCGCCAGATACTTTCGCGCGTCCGGATTCTTGGAATCCATCGTATAGCGGCTGGTAACAAAGGCCACGATGCCACCGGGACGAACCTGATCCAATGCCTTGGCAAAGAAATAGTTGTGGATAGAAAATCCGAGTTTATCATAGGGCTTATCGCTGACACGGTAGTTGCCAAAGGGCACATTGCCCACGGCCAGATCATAGAAGTCGCGCCGGTCGGTGGTTTCAAAGCCTGCCACCTTGATTTCTGCCTGCGGATACAATTTCTGCGCAATGCGCCCGGTGATGGAATCCAGTTCCACACCATACAGTCTGCTTTCCAGCATGGAATCCGGCAGCATACCGAAGAAGTTGCCGACACCCATCGACGGTTCCAGAATATTGCCTTTCTCAAATCCCATACCGTCCAATGCTTCATAGATTGCACGGATCACGGTAGGGCTGGTGTAATGCGCATTCAGAGTCGAAGCCCTGGCTGCGGCATATTCTTCTTCCGTAAGAGCTGCTTTCAGCTCCTTATATTCGCCTGTCCAGGCAGTTTTCTCTGCGTCAAAGGCATCTGCCAGCCCGCCCCAGCCGACATAATTGGCCAGCGTTTCCTGTTCCTCCGGTGTCGCATCCCTATGCTGATTTTCTAAGGCTTTCAGCGTGTAGATGGCATCCATGTTGGCACGGAATTTCTGCTTAGGACTGCCTTCGCCGAGGTGAAAGCTGTTGATGCGGTAGTTCTCCGCATGTTTTGCTTCATGCCCTGCCCGGAACGCTTCTTCTTTTCCAGGATTCAGATCAACCACCAGATTGTGCAGGTGAACATTTTCCTCATGCCCCAAAAGTCTTGCCAGATTTTCCTTGCTTTCCGAGCGGAAGATCGGATACACGGAATCCGGGTCCCGAAGCTCCACATCGAAAAGCCCGACTTTTTCAATCGTAAATGCCTTTCCGTCCAGATACAGCGTATCGCCGACACGATAATCCGGCTGCACCGGAGCTGCCGGTTCTGGCTGCACAGTTGCAGGCTCTTTTTCAGCCTCCATATTCCTGCCGCGAATCTCCTGCAACGCCTCTGACGCACTCACATAATCGGCAAATGTCTGCACTTTTCCGTCCGAATATCCGTAATACTCTTCTTTGACATAATCCCAGATGGCAAACGCATCCTTAGAATCCGGGAAATTATCGCCGGTCATCGTGACTACAAACCGTTCATCCGGTGCATAGCCTGACTCTCTGGCAAGTTCTCTGGCGTGTTCCTGCATTTCCAGCACCAGAGGATCTGCCTCTGCGTGAACCGCTTCCGGTGCTTCTTCGGATTCCACATCCGGGAATGGAATGTCCTGCCGCAAATTCTGCTTGCTCTGCTCAACATAGAGCCAGTCTTTGGCTTCCCGTTCCTGGACTTTTTCAATCAGCTGCTGGCGGTAGGTCTCTGCCTCCCATTCGCTGGTAAACTCTTCGCTGACACCATCCGGCTCCACATGAATGCCGTCCTGAATATCATCCCAGACCGCATAACCATCGTCTGTCTCCATCACGGTAAACCGCTGTGGTGCCGCCAGTTCACTCCGGGCATATACATCCGCAGCCGTATTCAGCATGTTGTCCACATGCTCATTTCCGGTATCGTAGCGTTCCGGTGGCGTTGGCGGAAACACATGGGCGGCAGTCGGCATAGGAAGCGGCGCGCCGTATTCCTGCTCCAGCTTCCGATACTCTTCCATTTCCAGCGCGGTCAGGTACTGATCATTTTCCACAAGCCGGTCTAACCGCTTATCCACCGCCGACCATGTGAGTCGCACTTCCCGGTCATGGTCATAATTGCGAAGCAGAATGCCTTTCCCGTTATAATCGGCAAAACCGCGACTGCCATCCATAAAGGTATAGCTGTGACCGCCGAGACCGTATTCCGCTTTCAAGAATGCAGCTCGTTCTTTTGCGTCCCCTTGCTGCTGATACAGCGCATAAATACGGATCTTTCCGCCTTCAAAATTAGAGCCTGTCCGCAGCATCCGGTCGATTTCATCCTCAGAAATGACAAAAGCGGAGGGCTTTTCGCTCTCCGCTTCTCTGGCTGCATTTTCTGCCGCCGCATCAATTTTCTGAATCTGCTCTGCTTCGGACTGAAACAGACTCATGAAGTTTAACTGTTGATAAGTTCCGTCAGAATGACTTCCTCTGCCTGCGCTTTCAGCATGTTCATGTGCTGCACCCAGGCCATCTGGTTCGATTTCTTGTCCGGTGCCGGATTCGCTTTCAGAAGCTCCGCCATCATCTGCTCCATCCGTGCGGTCGCGGTCTCCTGAATCTCCCACAGGTGCGGATACAGCTTCTCGGTCAGGATCAGGTGATTGTACAGCAGCGTGTTGTTCTCCTGCAGGAACGCTCTGCGCATCCTCCCGTACTTGCCCAGCGGCTTCTGTTCCTGCACCGACAACTGGATGTCCGGAATCAGGTAATCGCCGTTCTTCGTGTAATTCAGCTCCATCATAGTTTTGGCTCCTTTCTGCCTGCTTATCTCTTTCATAGGTTCGGATCGTGCGTTCAATTTCCCGGAAGATCTGGCTGGACATTTCGCTGACCGCAGTTCCCAGCACATTGGCGGCAGCCTGCGTATTAAAATCAAAGATGTCCAGAAAATCCTCGTGTTCAAAATAGTCATCTGCATTGCCCACCGTCCGGGTAAAGACGGAATATGCGATGCTGACAGCGGCAGCTCTCTTAAAGGAAGCTCCGATGTTGAGTTCATCATATCCTTCCAGATAGGAATCTGCAACGATGTCACTGATCTGCCTGCGGTTTTCCTCCCAGTAATCCCTTGCAAGGCGTTCTGCCGCTTCCATGATATGATTTTCCAGAGACCCAGCACCGGCAGGAACATCAAATGCTGCATCCAGTGCGCGAATGATTGGCTGCTCATGCTCCGCATTCATTTTCCAGAGCTGTACCGGTCGGGAATTCTTCCGTTCTCCGGTATCTGCCACATCAAATACATACCGCAGTTTCGGCTGCTCGCCGCGCATGTCCAAAAGAGCAATGCCCTTGGAGCCACGCTTCACATAGCGGTTCATCCGATCATTCCAGAGATCGTACTCTGCACAGGCCGTCGCTTCTGGTCTCTGCTTATAGATCATCAGCTGCTCCGCAAAAGGATACTTATAAAGCCGTGCGGATGTGGTCAGAAACGCTGTCCACTGCTCTTTGCTGCCAGTGATCTGTGCCGCAGCTTCCTGCGCCATCTGCATATAATAAGCCGTTTTCGTCATCATCTGTCTTTTTCCTCCTCTCCTTTATTCGTCCGGATACAAATCCAGTGCCTCATATTCTGCATCCGTCATCTCTGCCAGTTTCGCAAGCAGCGAGGCCGTCCACCTGCGCAGGTTTCTATCTCTGCCGGTCAGACTTTTCTGCATCATCTGAAGCTCTGCAATCAGCCCTGTCCGTGTGCCAGGGCTGTAAAGCATCATGAGCATCCATTCGTCATCCGTAAAACGCATTTATAACTCCTTTTCTTCGCAGCACCTGCGAGGCGGCGCAGGCGGCACAGCCTCCTGCTTTTCCTTCAGCTGATCCAGAACCGATGCTTTCTCCACCGGTTCTTCCTTCTTTCCGTTATTGATTACGCCGTCAATCATGCCGTAATCGTCTTCCATTGCCATTTCTGCGGCTTTCAGGTAATTCTCCGGTTTCAAAAATCCGGGCAGTTCCTGGAAGCCGATGGAATCCACATAGTGACAGCTTACAACACCATTCTGCCGTAAAGCCACGATGTCAGACACAGAAAGACTATGCCCAGTAAAATCATCAGGGCGGGAAACATTGAATTTCGCATACAGTTCCTCCAACATCGTATTCTGATCCTTGTAGGGAAGCAGCGGAGCCGTATAAACCACTTCATAATGGTCAATATCCGGTTCCAGCCCCATCCGTTCCAGTTCGCGCATAGACGAAAAGCGTTCATATACCGTATCCTCGATGCGGCGAAGCTGCAAAATCGCATACTGGTCGGTAGTACTGTCGAGAAATGCCATCATTCTTTCGTCCGGTGCCTGCGTTCCATGCACTTCATCCCATTTTTCAATTCTTGCCATCGTTCATTTCTCCCTTCTCCATAAACGGCAGGCCGTTTTCCTTTGCTTCCTGCCGCTGCTGTTCCCGCCGCTTTTCACTATAAGGCGGTCGGATACCGACGCAGCGTTTCGGAATCGTATAAGTGACCGACCCATGCTCCCGGTGCTCCAAAATAAACTGCTCCGGATACTGTTTTCGCAGTTCCCGAAGCTTCTTAATCAGGCGGCTGTCATGGGTGTAAATACTGGCGGTATCCAGTTCATTGTCAAAATTGATGACGGTTTCCTGCTCTGCCTTCGTAAGCTTGTATTTCATCGCTCTGCCTCCTTCGCCTTGGCAGCTTTCACCGGCGTATCCGTTCTGGAAGACAAATCCGAGAGTTTACCCAGCACAGATTCCCGTCTGCTGATTTCCGCTTCCTCTGCACGATCACAAAGTTCATCATAGTCAATCCGCGTCATGGTGCGGCCACCGAACCCATAATCCGAAAGAATCTGGTCTCTGGCTGCATTCATGCTGATTTCCGGGTTGTCGATCTGTCCACCGTCAATTTCCGTAAAGTCCTTATGATATAAGGTATAGTCGTAACCGTCCTCACAGGTCTGAATGGCAAGAAAGCCCTTGCTTCCCAAATCCCATGCACTGCGTTCTTCCGTAATCAGCGGCTCCGGGCGGCATGTACCGCCGCCGCGTTCCAGCATTTCTGCCAGCTGACAGATGTGCAGAACATCATACCCAAGGCGCAGATGATATTCGTCCATATATTCGCAGCGAGCTGAGAACTTCCGATTCGGATACTCAATCTCCACCGCACTGCCATCCGGAATTTTGAACCGATCCTCGTAGTTGCTGGTGATAAACCGGATATTTTTTGCATTCTCCAGCTCAGGATCAGCCTTTTTCATCTGCCAGAGAACCTTTCTGCCGCCGCGTACCTGCTCCAGCATCTCCGGGGCTACCGGTGCAATAGCAAGACCAGCAAGCTGGGGAATCTTCTGGAGTGCCGCCATCCTCGCGCTTTCTTCCAGCGTAGAAAACGGCTGTTTATCCAACACATCCCAGCCAATGTGTCCCTCGGTGGTCTGCACCTTGCTGTCCATATCAAAGCAATGGAATTCCACGCCGTCCTGCTTTTCCTGCAAGGAAAGCAGAGCGACATTATCCACCAGATAAGCTGCATTCATCATTTTCATGCTCATTTTTTACCTCCAAACTCCAGCTTAAATGCTGCTGCACCGTCCTCGCCAGTCTCTACATGAACGGTTGTGTCATAGTAACGTCCAGACTTCTTGGAATAGCAATGGGTAAGTCGTGCTTTCCCCTGATTTAACAGTTGCCTTGCCAGTTCCTCCGTCATCTGCTTTCCCAGTGTCTGAAAGAACCTGTTTTCCTTCCAGAGCGCAAATTTACAGCTCTTATCCCTGCAAAACCATCCATTTGCCGTTTCACAAACATCACTGCCGCAGGCGGGGCAGGAACCAATGACTTTGCATTCCGGCTGCATCAGGACATTGGCACCTTTCACAGCCTCGTAGGTTTTTACAAGTCCGCTGACCATGCTGCTGATTTCTCCCATAAAGGCATCGCTGTCATACTCGCCGTGTTCTATTTTCAGCAGTTTTTCCTCCCAGTCTGCCGTCATGGATGGGGACTGAATCTGTTCCGGCACCACCGTCACCAACGCATTTCCCTTATCCGTAGAGAAAA
>ERZ650300.1658-NODE-1658-length-12458-cov-8.330807_pt1 | contig 12458 bp, 12 predicted proteins | sample MGYA00376236_ERZ650300 | MGnify/ENA primary metagenome ERZ650300 (study PRJEB26733, sample SAMN07839303) | wastewater metagenome | biome: urban; feature: wastewater treatment plant; material: waste water | place: USA: North Carolina | collected 2016-04-28 ... | reverse complement strand
TGTTTTGTCATACTATCTCTGATGATACCCTCTAACATAACGTTTCCTTTGTTTTTAAATTTAGGGCAGGATTATATAAAAAGTTTTCTAAATATAAGTTTAAGTTTTTATTAATCCTTTATTTAACTTTTATTAATTGATTTTTCGATAGTATAACTCCTTAATATAAATACAAAATAAGGTAAAAATCCGATGATATTATTAGATGGAAAAGCATTATCTGAAAAAATCAAAGAAGAAGTTAAAGTTGAAGTAGCTCAACTGGTAGAAGAAAAACAAATTACTCCAGGTTTAGCTGTTATTTTAGTTGGAAATGATGCAGCAAGTGCTACTTATGTTGCTAGTAAAGCAAAATCTTGTAAAAATGCAGGAATTTATTCTGTTGTTCATGAAATGCCTGAAAGTATTACTCAAGAAGAGTTACTTGAAACAATTGCAAGAATGAATGAAAATCCAAAACTTGATGGAATTTTAGTTCAACTTCCACTTCCAAAACATATAGATACAACTGTTGTTCTTGAAGCTATTAATCCTTTAAAAGATGTAGATGGTTTTCATCCTTACAATGTAGGAAGAATGGTTTCAAATCTTGATGCATTTTTACCTGCAACTCCATTTGGTGTAATGAGAATGTTTGAAGAGTATGGAATTGAATTAAGTGGTAAAAATGTTGTAGTAATTGGTTCATCTGATATTGTTGGTAAACCAATGGCTTCATTATTAATTAATGCTAAAGCAACTGTTACTGTTTGTAACTCAAGAACAAAAGATTTAAAAGCTCATACATTAGCTGCTGATATAGTTGTTATTGCTGTTGGTGTTCCATATTTATTAAAAGAAGATATGGTTAAAGATGGTGCAATTGTAATTGATGTTGGTATTAATAGATTAGAAAATGGTAAATTAGTTGGTGATGCTGATTTTGAAGGTTTAAAAAATAAATGTTCACACTTAACACCAGTTCCAGGTGGAGTTGGACCTATGACTATTGGTATGTTATTAAAAAATACAATCAAAGCTGCAAAATTAAGAGAAAAAAGAGAAGCTAAATAGATGTTAAAAAAAATATATAATTGGTCATCTTCTTGGACTGGAACAATTGTAATAGTTTTAGGAATTATATTTTTTGTTGCACAAGCATTTGTAATTCCAAGTGGAAGTATGAAAAATACACTTTTAATTGGTGATATGCTTTTTGTAAAAAAATATGCTTATGGAATTCCAACTCCAAGAATTCCTTGGCTTGAAATTAAAGTGTTACCTGATTTTAATGGAAATGGGCACTTAATAGAAGGTGAAAGACCAAAAAGAGGTGATATTGTAGTTTTTAGATATCCAAAAAATGAAGATATTCACTATGTAAAAAGAGCAGTAGCTACAAGTGGTGATATTGTAAAAATAAAAGATAAAATTTTATATCTTCATCCAAAAGAAGGGAATGAATTTGTAAAAGCAAATTATTCTAAAGAAGATATTTTTGATGATGGTGAAAAGCTTTGGATAGTAAATCCTTATGCTAAAGAGCATCCAGGAATTCATAATGATAAAAATATTGTAAACAATGGTTTATATCCAAGTGAGTTATTTAATACACCAGCTATAATTATTCCTGAAGATGAAACATTTATGATGGGTGATAATAGAGATCATTCAAATGATTCAAGATTTTGGGGAACAGTTCCATATAAAGATATAGTAGGAACTCCTTGGTTTATCTATTTTTCATGGAATGAAAATAAAGAGATTAGATGGGATAGAGTTTTAAAAACAGTTAAAATGTTAGAAGAAACTGTTGATTTTAATAAATTAGAAGTTGAACAACAAGAAGGAATTTATTAATGAAATATTTTATTGGTGCAGATCATGCAGGAATTGATATTAAATCTTATGTTAAAGAACTTTTTGAAGAAAGAGGTCATGAAGTAATTGATTTAGGACCTTTTAGTAAAGATAGAGTTGACTATCCTGATTATGCTTCTAAAGTTTGTAAAAAAGTAATTGAAAATGAAGGAACAATGGGAATTTTAATTTGTGGTTCAGGACTTGGAATGAGTATGGCTGCAAATAAATTTGATGGTATTAGAGCTGCACTTTGTCACAATGAATATAGTGCAAGAATGGCTAGAAAACACAATGATGCTAATGTTATTTGCTTAGGTGAAAGAGTTTCTGGTTATGGAATGATTGAAGCTATAATCAAAGCTTGGGATAAAGCAGAATTTGAAGGTGGAAGACATGCAGGTCGTGTTGATAAAATTAATGCTTTAGGGAAAATGGGAAGTTGCAGAGTATAGGTTTTAACCTATCCTCTACAATTCTTTTAATACTTATGAGAATCAGTTGATTCTATCTCTTCTTTTGTAATTTTTACTCTATCCATACTATACCAAGCATAGACAATATAAGCCAATACAAATGGTATCATCAAAGAAACATAACTCATAGTCATCAGTGTATAATGACTTCCAGAACTATTCATTATTGTTAAACTACTTTGCAAATCAATTGTTGATGGGTAATATGAAGTATTATTAAATCCAACATTTAACAAGATTGCCATTACAGTTAAAACAATTCCTATTCCAGCTGTTTTTATACAACAAGTTTTTTTAAATTTGATTGTCAAAAAAACTGAAAAAACAACCATTAAAACTCCAAGTAAAAATATTGTTAATACTATTGGCATATCTAAAAAATTTTGTAAATATTTATATTCTTTCATAAATATCAAACCATTTACATCTACTGAAAAGCCATCTTTTAGTAGAATCCAACCCATAAAGCCAAGAAAAAAAATCAAAAAGAAAATCATATTTATCTTTATTGATTCAACTGCTTTGTATCTAATAACTTCATAATCAATATTATTTATAAAATATAATGCTCCACTTATTTTTGCTAAAAACACAAGTGAAAAACCTAATAGATAATTATAAGGATTTAATAAAGCCTCCAAACCTCTAAGTGGATTTTGCCACAACACAAAATTATTAGAATCAACTATAAATTCACTTCCACTAAAAAATGTACTAATAGCAACTCCTAGTAAAAAAGTTCCTATATTTCCATTTATTTTTAAAAAAGTTTCATAGGTTTTTTGACCTAAAAAATTATTTGGTTTAGTTCTAAATTCATAAGAAACGGCTTGAATAATAAAACAAAATAGAATCGAAAGCCAAACCCAATATGCTCCTCCAAAACTTGTAGCATAAAATAGAGGAAAAGCAGCAAATAAAGCCCCTCCAAAAAGAACTAAAGTTGTAAAACCCAGTTCCCATTTTCTTCCAATACTATTTATCAACATAGTTTTTTCAATTTCATTTTCGCTTAATCTATCAATTAAAGTTTGTCCACCTTGAACAAACATAATAAATACAAAAAGTCCTCCAAGTAAAGATATAATTATCCACCAATATTGTTGTAGTGTAATAAGTTCAAATGTATTAAACCCCATATTAGTGTTCTCCTTCTGGACCAATTTGAATTTGTTTGGTCATAATTTTTATCTCAGCAATTAATAAAACTGTAAATAAAATTGCAAAAACAAAAAAACTAATTATTACATTTGTAGATGCTATTTTCGTTGCTGCAAGTCCAACTGGCATTAAGTCTTGAATAGCCCAAGGTTGTCTTCCAACTTCCGTTACAATCCAACCTGCTTCACTTGCAATATATCCTAAAGGAATACTAAAAAGTGATAATTTGAGAATAAACTTATGTTCTAAAATATCTTTTTTCAAAAGAAAATAAAGCAATATCATAAATAACAATGTAAACCACATTCCAAGAGCAACCATTATATGAAAAGAGTAAAAAGTAAGTGCAATTGGTGGAATTACATCTATTTCATTTTTTATATGTCCATAACCAAAATATTTCATATTTTCATCAAGAAAATTTTTAGAATTTTCCATTTTGTTTATATCTTTCTCTTTTTTTGCAGATTTATAATCTTCTAAAGCGTGAACAGCTAATTTCCCTTTTTCCATTTTAAAAATAGTACTTTCGATTTTCATTTGTTCATTTCCATAAACTATGTCCTTTATTCCAGGAACAAAAGCATGAATATTATGGTGTCCTAAAAGAGACAGAGCATAAGGAATTGTAACTTCAAATAGATATGGTTCTTCATCATTTTGTATACTTTTTTTAGGATTTAATATTCCAAATGCAACAATACCTGCATCATTTTCACCTTCATACAAGCCTTCCATGGCTGCTAATTTCATAGGTTGTTTAAGGGCAACTTGATGGGCTGATTCATCTCCACTTAGAATTAAAAAAAATGAAGTTGTAAGTCCAAAAATAGCTCCTATAAGCATTGATTTTTTAGCAAATATAATATCTCTATTTTTTAATAAATACCAAGCACTAATACCTACTACAAATAAAGAAGATAAAACATAACCACTTCCAATAGTGTGCAAAAATTTACTTATTGCAACGGGTGAAAATAATACATCCCAAAAGTTATTCATCTCATTTCTTACAGTATTTGGATTAAATGTCATTCCCGTTGGATATTGCATCCATCCATTAGCAACAAGAATCCATAATGCTGATAAATTTGAACCAATGGCAACAAGCCATGTTGATAATAAATGAAATCCTTTTGATACTTTATTCCAACCAAAAAACATTACAGCAAAAAAAGTACTTTCCATAAAAAAAGCTAAAATTCCTTCAATGGCAAGTGGAGCTCCAAAAATATCTCCTACAAACCAACTATAATTTGCCCAATTTGTACCAAATTCAAACTCCATTATTATTCCAGTTGCAACTCCTATAGCAAAATTTATTGCAAATAAACCCATCCAAAACTTTGTAGTTTTTTTCCAAAATTCATCATTCGTTTTTACATAAATTGTTTCCATAATTGCAATTATAAATCCTAAACCCAAAGTCAATGGAACAAAAATCCAATGATACATTGCAGTTAGGGCAAATTGGGCTCTGGACCAATCAACCAAATGTTCTTCCATGATTTTTCCTTATCTTTTTTCATTAGTTAAATTTTTATACACAAAATCAATTTTTTCTTCTTGGGTTTTATACTCACTTTTAAAAGATTTATCATGTATAAAGTAGTTAAGAAAAAACATTATAATTAATATTTTTACAAATATAATCTTCCATAAAGTTTTTCCAAGAGTCATATTTCTAAAACCATTTAGATAAAAATAATAAATATTTTTTATAATATTCATATAACTCCTTCTTATTATTATCATAAACAAATCATATCCCTTTAAAAAAACTAAGTCAATAAAAAATTTTTGAAATTTGTAAATTTAAAAACAATTATAAGTCCCAATTTATCAATATTATGAGATAATCAAGGAAAATTCAAAAGGCTTTTTTATGAGTGACTGGCAAGTATATCTAATGATGTTTGTAGTTGTGGGTTTAATGTTACTTGGCAAAAAAATGATGTTTTTTGATGATACAAAAAAAGATAAATAAGGATAAAAATTGATTAATCCAAGAATTATAGATTATATTTTCTCTTCAGCTTCAATTCAAAGATGGAATGATTATCCTCGAATGGTTGAACTTGTAGAACTTGATAAACAAGCACATAAATTTATAATTGCTTATTTCATTGCTAAACTTGAAACAGATATAAATTACACTCATTTAATTGAAGCTGGTATTTTTGAGTTTTTAAGACGAGTGGTTGTAACTGATATTAGACCTGATGTTTTTAGAAAAGCTTTACAAAAAAAATCAAAAGAGATTAATTCTTGGGTTATTTCAAAACTTGCACCATCACTAAAAGATGTAGATAATGGAACTTTTTTACAAAAATTTGAAGAGTTTTTAAAGAATCCTGATTTATATAAAAAAGAGAGATTTATATTAAAAGCTGCTTCATATTTATCTACAAGATGGGAGTTTTCTATTGTTTACCAAACAAGTCAATTTCTAAATGACATTGAAGATGTTAAAAAGAATGTTGAAAATGAAATAGAAGATTATTATGAGTTGATTGGCGTACAAAAAATCGCTCTAAATAAAAAACTTGGAAAAATTGTTGATTTAAGTGGAAGATTAAGATTCCAAAAAAGATGGGCACAAACTCCAAGAATTCCTGAAACTTCTGTTTTAGGACATATGCTAACAGTTGCAATTTTTGGATATTTTTTCTCACTTGAAGTAAATGCTTGTGATAAAAGATTACAAAATAACTTCTTTACAGCCCTATTCCATGATTTACCTGAAGCACTAACAAGAGATATTATTACTCCTGTAAAATATTGTGTTGATGAATTATCGGATATTATTGCAGAGTATGAAATTGAAAAAATTGAAGATGATATTTTGCCAAATATTCCAGAAGTTTTACACGATGAATTTTCTTACATTTTAGGTCTTTATGACGGAATAAAAGAAGAGTTCCAAAATAAAATCTATGAAGATAAAATTCAAATTGTAGAAGATATTTCAAAATATAACTCAAATAAATATAATGCTATTGATGGACTTGCACTTAAACAATGCGATAAATTATCTGCTTTTGTAGAAGCTAGTTTATCAATTTCACATGGTATAAAATCAAAAGAATTAATAAGTGGTAAAAAAGAGATTTTAAAAGGTTTAAAAGTAATCCAAGGAGTTGATTTTAAAGCAATTGCTACACAAATTGACTATGAATTTGGAACAACTGGACAAACACAAGTTCGAATGGAATTTGATTAAAATATAGAAAAATATAGCTTATTAAAAGCTATATTTTAAATTTACATATCCATATCTTCCTGGGTCGTTGAATAATATTCTTTCATTATTAACTGTCAAATAAGTTATATCTTGATAAGTATTTGTTGAAGCATAAGTTTTATCTAACACATTATCTACTCCAAGAGTTAAACCAATATTTTTATGTAATTGATTAGTATATTTTAGATTAAACACAGCATATCCACCTAATTCTTGTTCTCGTGCTGAACTATCATAACTATCCCATGAATCAACAGCAACAACTTCTGCTGTATATTTTGATTTAGTCATTTCATAATTTAAAGCTAAATTTCCTTTTAATGGTGGAATTTCTGCTAAATCTTTATCATTTCCAGTGTATTCACCATCTTTTTTACCTCTTTGATATGCCATTCCATAATCAAGTGAGAAATTTTCTGTCATAAAATAGAATCCACTAACATCTAATCCATATATTTTTGCATCAATATTTTCAAAAGTTCCACTATTGTAAATATAATCTTTTAACACTGAATAAAATAATTTTGGTCTGATATTAAATGTTCCTATTGTTTTATCAAAACCTACATCTGCTTCATAATTTTTTGTTTGCTCTAAAGTTGAATTTCCAGCAGTACTATGATAAAGTTCTCTTGCATCTGGAACCCTTGAAGATTTTCCAACTCCTGCAAAATATTTTGTATTTTCATCAATATTATAAATACCAAAAACATTTGCATTTAATCCAATATATTTTTTATCTTCAGGATTAATCGCTTTACTTGTATCAACATCTGTATAATCGTATCTTGTTCCAAATTCTAAATCTAACTTGCCAAATGATTTTTCAATTTTTGAAAATATTGCTTTATTTGTAGTATCTGATGATGGAATACTTGGAGTTGCTGTATCAATAGCTCTCCAATTTCTAACACTTGTATCTAATCCAACTGTTACTAAAGAATCTGCAACTTCTACACTATTTTTAACTTTACTTCCCCAAATAGATGTTTTTAATCGACTTACCATTGGATCCATTGTCATCATTGAAGTTGGTGTCATTTTTCTATTTCTAAGGGTTGTACTCATTGGATGATCAACATCTGAATAATAATAATCTAAATTTAACTCTTTAGAAAAATCTCCTAAATTTCTAGCTGTATATCCAACTGTATAAATATTTGAATCATCATAATCAGCATCCATTGAACCAGTTGGATATAAAATATTATCACTTCTATTTGCTGTGTATGAAAGTTTTATTTCTTGGTCATCATTGATATTAAATTGACCTTTTGTTAAAAGTGTTTTTTTCTCAAATGCTTTTTGTTTAGTATTTGAGTATTGGTTTGAATATGGAACATTTTTTTCTATTTGTTGTTCTGAAAAATCATTTCCATTTCCATCTTTATATTGGTCACCCTCTTCTGTTGAAGTTGATACTAAAAGCTTAAACCTATCCGTTCCACCACTAACCGTTGCACTAGCTTTTTTATATCCAAAACTACCTGCATTTAGATTAATTTCACCATGAACATCTTTTGTTGGTTCTTTTGTTTCTACTTTTACAAGTCCACTTAATGTTCCAAAATTTTCAACATCATAAGGACCTTCAATTACTTTTACACTTTGAATATTGTTTGTTAATACATGAGAAGTTGCAGGATCCATTCTATTTGGACAAGCTCCGTAGATTTTAGCATCATCAAGTAAGATATTAATATTATCTTTTTTTTGCCCTCTTAAAATAATATCATTTGCAATTCCACTTCTTCGCACCAATGAAATTGATGGAACATTTTTACTTAAAGCTTCAGCTAAATCAGCACTTTTAATTTGTTCATCACTTACATCTTTTACTATTTTTGAGTTCGCAGTTTCAACTACACTAATTGTGTCTAAAGTTGTAACCTCATTTGCGCTTAACAAAATTGCAGTTGTTACAAGCGATAAAGAAAGAATTTTTTTCATTAAAGTTCCCTATGAATAATTTTCTTCAATTATTACACAGGTGTGTTAATTATCTGTTAAGTAATTGTTAACTATTAGTAAAAATTATAAATATAATCTTTACACTCTACTTTCTCTTTCTGTATCAACTCATCATCCCATGATAAAAGATTTCCCATTTCTTCACACACAATATCCACACAATCAAGTGCTGATTTTTTGTTCACATAACAAAGCCCTATTCTTCTTGAAAGAAAATCTATCGGTTTTTTTACAAACTCATAAGTAATACAATAGGCAATTTCAGCCTTTAAATATGGTAAGTTTGGATTTATCAATTCAAAATCATCTTTTTCGTTGGCAATATTCAAAATCTGTGTACAAGAACTTCCATATAGTGTTTTTAAAGACTCTTTTGTAGCTTTTGAGATTGGGTAAAAATTCATAAGTTTATCAAGTTCTATTTCATTTGAACTATTTCCAAAAAGCTTATATTTTTTAGTTTCACAATCTTTTTGTTTTTCTAAATGTTTAACATCTACCAAAAAATCGACCAATTTTTCAGCCATTTTTCTATAAGTTGTCCATTTTCCACCAGCTATTGTAATTAAGCCATTTTTTGAAGTAGTGATTATATGCTCACGAACTAATTGTTGGGTTTCATTTTTATTTTCATTTTTTACTAATGGTCTTATACCACTCCATGAAGATAAAATATCCTCTTTTTTTATAGACTTTTCAAAATATTTATTTATCTCATTTAATAGATAATCTATCTCTTGATTTTTTACTTTTGGATTCTCTTCATAGATAGTTTTATTATCCGTTGTACCAATTAAAAAATGATTCAAATAAGGCAGGATGAAAATCACTCTACCATCACTTGTATTTGGGATTAAAATTCCTTCATTGATATTGAATATATCCTTTGAAACTACAATATGAATTCCACTACTTAAAGCTAAAATCTCTTTAGAATCCTTATCATCAAGAATTCTCATATTATCAGTATTTGCACCTGTTGCATTTATGATTACTTTTGAATTTATTTCATAACTTTTATTTTCAATTTTATCAAAATATTTTACACCACTAATTTTGTTATTTTCATCATATAAAAATTCTATTACTTCACAATAATTTTTTACAACAGCGCCATTTTGAAAAGCTGTTTGTAAAAGAGAAATAACCATTTTAAAATCTAAAAAAGTTCCATCATAAAAAGACATTATTCCTTTTAGATTTTCTTGTTTTATATTTGAAAATAATAATTTACTAACAACTTTATTTAAAAAATGATTTTTACCTAAACTTTTGTTTTTTGCGATTAGTTTATAAATGAAAGTTCCAAAAAAAGTATAAATAAGATTTAGATATGAATAAATTGGAATATTAATTTTGAGTTTTTTTGAGAAATATGGCGCATTTTTTAGGAAATAAAAACGCTCTTCTAAGCCCTCAATCACAAGATTATACTGAGAGCCATCTAGCTCTTTTATGGCTTTTTCAAGGTATCGTACTCCACCATGAATCAACTTTGAACTTTTCGAACTTGCACCACTTGCAAAATCATTTTTTTCAAGCAGTAGCACTTTATAACCTCGAAGGGTTGAATCAAGTGCAATTCCACTTCCAACACATCCACCACCAATGATGATAATGTCATAATTTATTAAATCTGATTTCATAATTTCGTAACCTTTTATTTTAATAATAATTATATGAAACAAAATTATAACAAAAACAGAAAAAATCTACTAATAGAAAAAAATTATCAAATTAAGACTAAATTTTAATTTCTTTTTATGTAGAATTACTTTTAATTCTTAAAAAATGAGATATTGTATTTTTTAAGTTTTAATGGTCAAGAAAAAGGACTTCATATGCTCGCAGATATTTTAGAAAAAATAGATAATCTACCACCTTTACCACAAACAATAACTGAGATAGAAGAATTTAGAAAAAGAGCGGATAAAGATGCGGATGATTTACTAAAAATAATTGAAAAAGATGCTCTTATAATATCTACATTATTAAAAGTTTCAAATTCTGCAATGTTTGGTTTTCGTACAAAAATAGAGACTCCTAAAAGAATTATTAGCTTATTAGGTATTAACTTTACAATTTTTATTGCAATAAATGAAACTGTTCAAAATATGTTGAAAACAGATTTAGCACCCTACCAAATAACAAATGAAGAGTTTATGGAAGCATCAAGTATGTCTTCTTTATTGGCTAATTTATGGTTATCCAAAGTTGATACTGAATTGAAAGAAGATATTTTATTACCTGCACTTTTACAGGAAGCTGGGAAATTTATTTTATCAGAATTATTAATTATGAAAAACAAATCAACAGATTTTATAAATCAACAACAAAATGATAAAGATATTGTGGAAATTGAAAAAGAAATATTAGGAACTACTAGCTCAAAAGTTACTGCTGAAATATTTAAACATTGGAAACTAAGTGATAAACTTATCGATATTATCGAACATGTAGATAATATACCTAATTGTAAAGAAGAGTATAAAAAACATGCTCAAATATTGGATGTTATCAAAACAGCATGTAATCCAACTGGAATATTAAGTGATAAAAATATTGAAAAAGCAGTTAAAAAAGCCAAAAGTTATAATCTTGATACAATATTTTTATTGGAATCAATAGAAATACTAAATTCAAGATTAAAAAATAATGATTCTTAAATTAAGCGGGTTTAAATCCGCTTTTTGACTTACAAACCTGAGGAAATAAGCAGTTATCACACTCAGGTTTTACAGCTTTACAAATATATCTTCCAAATAAAACCATCGCTTGATGAAAGATATGTAAATCATGCCCCTTTAGTTTTTTTACCAAATCCGCCTCAGTTATATCCACAGTTTTTCCATCGCTAAGTCCCAGTCTATGAGAAACTCTAAAAACATGGGTATCAACAGCCATCAAATTTGCACCTTCAAACTCAATCATAAAAACATTTGCCGTTTTATTTCCAACGCCTGCAAGTTTCATAAGTTTCTTTTGGTCGTGAGGAATTTCTCCTTCGTACTCCATCAATACACTTTGTGCCATTTTGATAATATTTTTTGCTTTGTTGTTAAAAAATGAGCAGGTATTTAGCAAAGCTTTCACATCATCAAGTTCAGCCACTGCCAACTCTTTTACACTTGGATATTTTTCAAATAGTGCTGGAGTTATTATATTTACCCTTTTATCTGTACATTGAGCAGATAGAATAATTGCTATTAATAACTCATAATCATTTTTATAATTAAGCTCTGTAACTGCATCACTATACTTTTCAATAAAGGCTTGTTTTATTATCTCAATATCTTGTTTTGTTGCTTTTTTCATCTATATCTCTTTAATCTTAGCTATTTCATCTCGAAGCCTAATAGCCTCTTCAAAATTCAAGTCACTTGCTGCTTTTTTCATTTTTGCATTTAACTCTATTAGGATTTTCTTTCTTTCACTTGCTGGCATTTTTTCAAGTTTATCTTTTTTCCATGCCACATCATCGTACTCTTCTAGCTTTAGATTTTGGTCTAATCTTCTTTTTGTTGAAACAGGTGTAATACCATGTAATGTATTGTGTTCTTCTTGGATTTTTCTTCTTCTATTTGTTTCATCTATTGCAAACTGCATTGAAGCTGTGATTTTTTTGGCATATAAAATAACTCTTCCTCTTTCATTTCTAGCAGCCCTTCCGATTGTTTGAATAAGTGAAGTTTTACTTCTTAAGAATCCTTCTTTATCCGCATCTAAAATAGCCACTAAAGAAGTTTCAGGAATATCCAAACCTTCCC
>ERZ650300.1654-NODE-1654-length-12487-cov-4.259894_pt1 | contig 12487 bp, 10 predicted proteins | sample MGYA00376236_ERZ650300 | MGnify/ENA primary metagenome ERZ650300 (study PRJEB26733, sample SAMN07839303) | wastewater metagenome | biome: urban; feature: wastewater treatment plant; material: waste water | place: USA: North Carolina | collected 2016-04-28 ... | reverse complement strand
GTTGACCTCCTAATAGGTATATGTTAATTTTTTCATTTACAATAAAATGAATGCGGATTATAGTTTATTTTTACTTTAATTTTGTTTAACTACTTACCCATAAGTTTTAAATATTCAGTATATTCTATCTCTTCTAATTTTTGAGCTTTTTTCTCAACTTCTTCGGTCATTTCATTTTTATATTTTTCAATTTTTTCTCTAATTTCATCATATTTAACACCCAGTATTTGAGCTGCCAAAATTCCTGCATTTTTTGCATTATTAATTGCAACCGTTGCAACTGGAACTCCTCCTGGCATTTGAACTATTGATAAAAGTGAATCCATTCCATCTAAAGATGAAGTTTTAACAGGAACCCCAATAACTGGAAGTGGTGTAATTGAAGCAACCATTCCTGGTAAATGAGCAGCTCCACCAGCACCTGCAATAATTACTCTAATTCCTCTTTTATCTGCTTCTTTTGAATATTTAAATAATCTCTCCGGTGTTCTATGTGCAGAAACCACTGTAACTTCATACTCAATTCCAAAATGTTCACATATTTTTGCAGCTTCTTTCATAACTGGAAGGTCTGAATCACTTCCCATAATAATTCCAACTAATGGTTTTTTCATATTTTTTTACTCCCTTTAATTTTTAATATATCTTTTGCTTTTAATGCTTTTTTTAATGCAATATCAAGATTATCGTCTAAAACTGTAATATGACCCATTTTTCTAAATGGTTTTGTCTCTTTTTTTCCGTAAAAATGAAATGATAATTCAGGGATTTCTAAAGCATCATGAATTCCTTCGATAAATGGTTCACCTTCATATCCTTCTTCACCTAAAAGATTTACCATAACAGATGGTGAGATTAGTTTTGTTGAACCCAAAGGTAGATTTGTTACAGCCCTAATAATTTGTTCAAACTGTGAAGTTGCACATGATTCAAAAGTATAATGTCCTGAATTATGAGGACGAGGGGCGATTTCGTTGACCAAAATATCGTCACCTGCCACAAACATTTCGACACAGAGGGTGCCTGAAAGGTCCAGTTTTTTGGCAATTTGAACTGCCATGACCTGGGCTTTTTGCGCTAGTTCATCCGAAATCCGAGCAGGCACGATGGTCTTGTAAAGAATATTATTGCGGTGGATATTTTCCTGCACAGGAAAGACTGTGTAGTCGGAGCCATTCCCAGACACAAGGACGGAGATTTCCAGGTCGAAATTCACAAACTCTTCCAATACACACTCGGCAGAGTTGGCTAACTGACTGGCTTCTACCAAGTCCGCCTCTTCTCGAATGACCTTCTGACCATGTCCATCATAGCCCCCAGTGGCTGTTTTCAAGACGTAGTTTTTACTAAGGTCCAAACCTTCTAGGTCTAGGCTAGATGTGACGACTTTGTAGGGGGCGACTTGCACGCCAGCTTTTTTGGCCAAAAAATCCTTCTCAAAAATGCGGTTCTGGGAAATGCGAAGAAGGTCTGTTCCCTGAGGCAGCTGGCCGTCTTTGATGACCGCGTCCAGTCCGTCGGCATCGACATTTTCAAACTCGTAGGTCAGGACATCGCACCGCTCCGCCAACTGTTTGAGGGCCGCCACATCGTGATAGGGAGCGACGATAACCTCGCTGACCTTGGAGGCTGGGCAGTCCGCCGCAGGATCCAGCGTGATCACCTTGTGACCCATGTAAATAGCGGAAATGGCCATCATTTGACCTAGCTGACCACCGCCAATAATTCCTATCGTTTTAGATGAGTTCATCTGACATAGCCTCCGCAATTTTTTCCTGCTCCTTGGCAAAGTCTACCAGCTGAGCTGCAATGGTTTGGTCTTCAATGGAGAGAATGCGAAGAGCTGTCAGAGCCGCATTGGTCGCACCTGCTTCACCAATAGCCATGGTTGCAACAGGCACACCGCCGGGCATCTGCACGATAGAATAGAGCGAATCCACACCACTTAGGGCACGAGATTGGACAGGGACACCGATGACAGGCAGGGTTGTCTTAGCTGCCACCATACCCGGCAAATGAGCCGCACCACCCGCTCCTGCGATAATAACCTTGATACCACGGCCACGCGCTTCCTCGGCGTGACGGAACATTAGGTCGGGCGTGCGATGGGCAGAAACCACTTTCTTTTCATAGGCTACGCCAAATTTATCCAGCACTTCGGCTGCTTTTTTCATGGTTTTCCAGTCAGAACTAGAACCCATAATGATGGAAATTGGAATGTTCATATTTGCACTTCCTTTTCTTATACCAAGTTATTTAACAGCTTTACTTCCAATATCTGTCCGATAAAAGAGGCCTGTTGTATCTTGTTTCTTCAGCTCCGAGTAAATTTTTTCCTGGGCTTCTTGGACAGTGTCTGCTGTAGTGACTAACATATAGACCCGACCGCCGTTTGATAGCAGTGCTCTGCTATTTTCCGCAAAACGAGCCCCTGCATAGTAGGTCGTGATATCTCCCTCGGTCTTTGCTGGCAATACCACACCTTTTTCGTAATCCAAAGGATAGCCATTTGATGCCACCACTACCCCAAGCGTCACGCCACTATCTAGCCAAGTCAGCTGTGTCGTGCGTTTGTGGAGGATGTCGTCAATGTTCTGAGCAAAGTCAGAGGTCAAGCGAGGTAGGATAATCTGAGTTTCTGGGTCGCCAAATCGAGCGTTGAACTCAATGACTTTAGGACCTTGATCGGTCAGAATCAAGCCAGCATAGAGCACGCCAAGATAAGGTCGCTCTTCAGCAATCATGCCCGCAAGAATAGGCTTGACAATGGTGTCAACTGCTGTGTCCACCACACTTTGAGATATGTGAGGCACTGGAGCGTAGGCACCCATGCCGCCTGTATTAGGACCTTGGTCGCCGTCAAAGGCACGCTTGTGGTCCTGGGCTGTCGGCAGGATATAGAACTGGTTGCCGTTGACCAAGGCAAAGAGCGAGAACTCCTCACCCTCCAAAAACTCCTCGATGACTACGCGGGCACCCGAGTCACCGAACTTGTTGTCCAAGAGCATCTCCCGTGCCGCTTCGACCGCCTGCTCGACGGTTTCCGCCACGACCACACCCTTGCCCAGTGCCAATCCGTCCGCCTTGACCACGATTGGTGCGCCCTGCTCTTCGATGTAGGCTTTGGCTTCTTCGAAGTTGGAAAATGTGCCAAAGGCTGCTGTTGGAATGCCGTATTTGACCATGATTTGCTTAGCAAAGTCTTTTGACCACTCTAGCTCCGCGGCGAGACGACTCGGACCAAATGCCTTTAACCCAGCCTGTTCAAAATCATCAACGATACCCGCTGCTAAAGCATCGTCTGGACCAACAAAAGTCCATACAATGTCATTTTCCTTTGCAAAGTTGATTAATGCAGAATGTTCGGAAATACCGATATTCACTAATTCAATCCCATCCAAAATCATTCCATCATTTCCAGGAGCAACAAAGACCTGTTCTACCTGATCAGATGCCAACAACTTCTTTGCAATCGCATGTTCACGACCACCAGACCCAACAACCAAGAGTTTCATGTATTCACCTCAAAAACGGATTTTATATGAACAGTATAGCAAAAACAGACGGATTTTAATAGAAAAAACAGGAGAATGTTCGGGAATGGAAAAAGCTCACACAAGGTGAGCAAAATTCTCAATGTCTAAAATGTCTGACTCCTGTAAAGACCATGGTCAAGCCGTACTTGTTGGCCATGTCAATGGAATCCTGGTCACGGACGGATCCACCTGGCTGAATGATAGCCTTAATACCTGCTGCAGCAATCTCTTCCACATTATCTGCAAATGGGAAGAATGCATCCGATGCTAAAACAGCACCATCCAAACGATCCTTAGCTTGCTCGATAGCAATGCGGACGGAAGCTACACGGTTGGTTTGCCCCGGTCCCACTCCCAAGGTCATCTTGTCATTGGTGATGATGATCCCGTTGGATTTGACATACTTAGAAGACTTCCAGGCGAACTCCATGGCCGCCCACTCTTGCTCGGACGGTTGACGCTCAGTCACAACCTGCCAGTCCGCTGGGTTTTCCACCACCACGTCCTGATCCTGCACCAAGAGACCACCAACAACGCCTGTGAATTCCTTTTCTACTTCACTAGCATCTTGAGCATCAAAAGCCAATTCCAAAATGCGAAGATTTTTCTTTTTATTGGTCAAAATTGCTAACGCTTCTGCCGAGTAGCTCGGTGCGATGATGATCTCTAAGAAAATCGGATGCATCTTTTCAGCAGTCGCAGCATCTACTTCCCTGTTGAGTACAACGATTCCTCCGAAAATCGATACTGGATCAGCCTCATAAGCATAATCCCACGCATTTTCAATAGTATCTGCTTGTCCGATACCACATGGATTCATATGTTTAAGAGCTACAACAGTTGGACGGTCCTTGAAATCACGGATAATACGAATAGCGGCATCCGCATCACGAATGTTATTGAAGGATAGTTCCTTCCCGTTTAACTGCTTAGCAGTTGCAATGGAATATGCAGTCGGAAGTGCGTTTTGATAGAAATCCGCATTTTGTTGTGTATTTTCTCCATAGCGCATTGGCTGATTAAGGTCATAAGTAAGAGTAAGTTTCTCAGGTTTCTCTTCACCTACTTGCTTAGTGAAATAATCAGCTATTAAAGCGTCGTAAGCTGCGGTATGACGAAAGACCTTCGCTGCTAATCGCTGACGCGTTGAGTAGCTAGTTTCCCCCCGCTCTGCTATTTCTCCTAAAACTGTTGGATAATCTGCCGGGTCTACCACAACTGTCACACTGGCATGATTCTTGGCCGCTGAGCGCAACATAGATGGACCACCAATGTCAATGTTCTCCACTGCCAAATCATAGGTTACATCCGGGCGAAGAATTGTTTCTTTGAATGGATAAAGGTTGACTACCACCAAATCAATCAAGTCAATTTCATGGTCGCTGGCAGCTTGCAAATGGCTGTCCAAATCCCGACGTGCCAGCAAACCACCGTGAATTTTCGGATGAAGAGTCTTGACACGACCATCCATCATCTCTGGAAAACCTGTCACATCATCAATGGCAATAGTGGGAATACCCGCCTGATCCAATGTAACTTTTGTACCGCCAGTTGAGATAATCTCCCAACCAAAACTGTCTAATTTCTTAGCAAATTCAACGATACCATTTTTATCAGATACGCTAATTAACGCACGCTTTGTCATATTTACTCCTTCTTCTACACTTTTACTATTTGATTTGAGTCATTAAAAATCCTGATAAAATCAAGGATAATCCATAGGCCAATATCAAACGTGCTGGATTTTCTAAGTTTGCAAAAATAAAGCTATTAAATAGCAGAGCAGCTAAAACAAATACCAAAACGAATGAGATTATTTTCTTTATCATAACTCTATCCTTTCCACCCCCAGCTCTTTTAAAACTGTTGGATAAAGCTGATATTCTGCGGCGTGAATCCGTTCCTCAAACTGCTCCAAATGATCATCAGCCAACCTAGGTACACGGACTTGTTTAATAATTTGACCTGTATCAACACCACTGTCGACCCAGTGAACCGTCACACCACTCTCTGGAACGTCAGCTTCCCAGGCATCTTCAATCCCATGGGCTCCTGGAAATTCTGGCAGATAAGCTGGATGAATATTGATAATCCGTCCCTCGTACTTAGCAAGCAATGTAGGGCCAACAATCTTCATATAGCCAGCTAAAACAACCAGATCAATCTGGTGTTTGTCCAATAAGTCAATGAGTGCTTGTTCATATGCCTGTTTATCAGCAAACTCCTTCAGTTCAAAAACATAGGCTGGAACTCCTAATGTTTCAGCTCTCTTTAAAACGAAAGCATCTCTATGATCTGAAAAAACAAAATGTACCTTGAATTGTTCAGCTATAACTTGAAAATTGGAACCATTACCAGAGGCAAAAATTGCTATTCGCTTCATTTGATTATCACACTCTTGTCTTCTTTGATTACAATACGACCAATTTCATAAACATCTTCATTGACTGATTCTCGAACCTTGTCAACCTTTTCAGGACTAACTGCCAACACCAAACCAATCCCCATATTGAAGATTTCAAACATTTCTTCGTGTTTGATTTTGCCATATGTTTCAAGGGCGGTGAAGATAGGAAGGACTGGAATCTTATCTTCTTCAACCTCTGCTGCTAAATCATCTGAAAACATACGAGGGATATTTTCAATAAATCCACCACCAGTGATATGAGCGATACCATTTACAAGTTCATCTTTTACCAATGGTAGTACTTGTTGGACATAAATACGTGTTGGTTCTAGTAAGACATCCTTAAGAGCTTTGCCATTGAGCTCTGGCAACAGAGCGTCACCATCAAGATCCGCAAAAACACGGCGAACCAATGAATAACCATTAGAGTGGATGCCACTTGAAGCTAACCCGAGTAAGATATCACCTTCTTTGACCTTACTTCCGTCAATAATTTGTGATTTATCAGCGATTCCGACTGCAAAACCGGCTAAATCATAATCATCTTCGCCGTACATGCCAGGCATTTCAGCAGTTTCACCACCAATCAACCCGCAACCTGCTTGGACACAGCCTTCTGCAACACCTGCCACTATTTGTTCCAATTTAGCTGGCTCATTTTTCCCTGTCGCAATATAGTCAAGGAAATAAAGCGGTTCTGCACCTGCTGCAACAATATCGTTGACACACATCGCAACACAATCTTGGCCAATTGTGTCATGTTTGTCATATTGAATTGCAAGCATAAGCTTAGTACCAACACCATCAGTTCCTGATACTAAAACAGGCTCTTTCACATCTAATTTGGTTAGGTCAAACATACCACCAAAACCACCTAGTGCCCCCATGACACCCAATCGCTCTGTCCGAGCAACGTGTTTTTTGATACGTTCAACTACTTCATAACCCGCTTCGACATCCACTCCTGACTGAGCATAAGCATTTTTATTCGTCATTCTATTTCCTTTCCTCTAAAAACTTTACAGTTGATTGACAAGGTTTACAAGGTTGTCAATATTGATTGACACTTATTTATCTCTTTTGACATTCTCTATGTAGAAACTAGTTTTCTCTTCTAAGCTTCGAAGATATTCTTCCTCATAGTCATAAAGGGGCGTTGGAAATTCTCCATCAAAATACGCCACACAGAGCCCACCATTTGGTGCATCTGTTTTTATACCAATCGAGTCTATCAAACCATCTAATGACAGATAGGTAAGGCTATCAGCTCCTATAATTTCACAAACCTCATCTACAGAATGATTGGCTGAAATCAGTTCTCTACGTGTTTGAATGTCAATTCCATAAAAACATGGATACTTCAGTTCTGGACTACCGATAGCAACATGGACCTCTTTCGCACCAGCATCACGTAACAGTTGGACAATACGACGACTCGTTGTTCCTCGAACAATTGAATCGTCAATCATAACCACGCGCTTATCCTTAACAACACTGGAAACAGCTGATAACTTCATGCGAACACCCTGTTCCCGTAATTCCTGTGTAGGCTGGATAAAGGTCCTTTGAATGTACTGATTTTTAATCAGCCCCATCTCATTTGGCAAACCGGACTCCTCTGCAAAACCCATTGCAGCTGAAAGTGATGAATTAGGCACACCAACAACAATATCTGCTTCGTGTTGAAATTCTTGAGCCAAACGGCGCCCCATATTTTTTCGGGCGGTATGAACATTTATCCCATGAATGACAGAATCTGGACGCGCAAAGTAGATATATTCCATCGAACAAACTGCAAGTTGTGTATCCGTCGTATAGGTATCATAGCGAATTCCTGAATCATCAATAATGACCATCTCTCCCGGCTCAACATCACGAACCCATTCTGCTCCAACAACTTCAAACGCACATGTCTCACTGGCAACGACCCAAGCCCCGTTCTTCATTTTTCCAATAGATAATGGACGAAAACCGTTTGGATCCAAGGCTGCAACCATTTTATCCTCTAGCATAATCAAGTAGGCAAATCCACCCTTGACAGTATTAAGAGCTTCCTTGATTTTACCCATCAGGTCTGGATTATGACTGCGACGAATCAAATGCATCAGAATTTCAGTATCAGATGAACTTGAAAAAATCGAACCATTTTTTTCTAATTCTGCCTTTAAACTAACTGCATTAGTCAAATTGCCATTATGAGCTAGTCCAACTTGCATATCTGAAAAATCAAAGAGAAAAGGTTGAATGTTATGGATAGAAGCTGAACCTGACGTAGCATAGCGAACATGACCTATCGCTGCTCTCCCAGTGAGACGTTCTAGGTCTTCTGACTTTTTAAAAACATCCGCAATCAACCCTGTATTCCGATGACGACGTAAATGTCCTTTATCATTTGCTAAAATCCCTGCGCCTTCTTGACCTCGGTGCTGCAAACTATGGAGTCCAAAATATGTGACCTGAGCAGCTTGCGGATGACCCCAAATCCCGAAGACTCCGCATTCTTCATTAAGTGATTTAACTTCGTACATGTTATTCCCTTTATTATGTTTATTCAACCAGAATGATTGCTGAACTTTCTTATTCTGTAAAATAGCGAACCGCTGATGCAAATAAGCCCTGGTCTTTATTCCCCGGAATATTTTGGAAGAGACCAGTTTCATAACGCTCTGAATGTCCCATTTTCCCAATGATTTGACCATTGGCACTAGTAATTCCTTCTATCGCATGATATGAGCCATTTGGATTGTATTTTGAATCCATACTTGGTTGACCAGTGAAATCCACGTATTGACTGAAAATTTGGCCATTGTTGCGCAAGACTTCAAATTCTTCATCTGTAACTACAAATTTCCCTTCACCATGAGAAACTGGAATAGCGTGAATATCTCCAACTTGAACCCCTGATAACCATGGAGAATTTACATTAGCAATGCGTGTCTCAACCATTTTTGCAACGTGCTGGTTAGCATCGTTATAGAAGAGAGTTGGACTGGTTTCCACTACTTCTTCAAAATTCCCATAAGGTAATAAGCCTGATTTAACAAGGGCTTGGAAACCATTACAGATCCCGATAATGAGACCACCTTTTTCGATAAACTGGTCGATAGCTGAACGGACCTTGGCATTTCGCAAGATAGTCACGATAAATTTAGCAGAACCATCTGGCTCATCTGCTGCTGAAAAACCACCTGCAAAGAAAAGAATATTAGCCTTGTCAATATTGTCCACCATTGTGTCAACGGAATGTTCGATACTCTTTCCATCTAAGGTAACAAATGGTACTAGATTTACCTGGGCACCAGCTTGTTCAAACGCCTTGGCTGAGTCATACTCAGAGTTAGTTCCTGGGAAAACTGGAATGTACACCAGTGGAACATCAACTTTTTTCTTGGCTCTACGAATCGTTGTTTTCGCAATGGCTGGAACATCCTCTATAGAAGTGTTTTGTTTAAATTCTGTAGGATAGACCTCTTCAAGTTTTCCTTCAAAAGCAGCTTGTACATCTTGTCCAAACAACTTGACACCATTGACAACAAGTGCAAACTCTTCTGTCGTCTGTCCAATTTTCACTGCTTCTGAAATTTCTTCAGTAGAAGTAAAGACAAAACCACCTAATTGACCTGTCAGACATGTTTCCACGGTTTCTAATTCAATTGTCGCACCAATCTGATTTCCAAAAGTCATCAAGGCGATACTTTCTAAAACACCACCATACTTAACAGCACTTGCTGCTGTAATCGAATAAGTATTCTGCCATTTTTCAAAAGTCTCAAAGTTTGACTTGATGAATGTAAAATCTATATCTTCCGATAAAATTTGACCTGGAAGATAATAGATATTCTCACTGGTTGTTTTGAACTCAGGAGAAAGAACCTTGCGACTATCTGCAGTGGTTACACCAAAAGCAACTAGGGTCGGAGGAACCGTTAGTTCTTCAAAGGTACCAGACATAGAGTCCTTACCACCAATAGATGGTAAACCTAACTGAATTTGAGCCTCAATTGAGCCAAGTAAAGCCGCTACAGGCTGTCCAAACCGTTCCGCCTGTTTATCCATTCTTTGGAAATACTCTTGATAAGAGAAATGGGCCTTAGACCAGTTTGCACCTGTTGCAACCAAACGAGCTGTTGCTTCAATCACCGCATACGCTGCACCATGATATGGAGACCACTCTGCTAAATATGGATGGTACCCTTGCGCCATAACCGAAGCTGTTGTCGTCACACCATCTTGGACAGGTAACTTTTGAACGGAACTTTCTGTCGGCGTCAACTGATAACGGCCACCAAGTGGATGATTCACTGTTGAACGACCAACTGAAGAGTCAAAAATAGTCTGCAATCCTTTTTGGCTAGCATGGTTGAGGTCTGAAAGAATTGTCTTCAAATCCTCTTGTAGGGTTTCAGGTGATGTCTGACGTAATTCGGGAAGGTTGACGGCATTGTCAACTACTTTTGCATCAACTACTACACGAACACCATTTGTATCAAGGAAAGAACGTTCCAAATCGACAATCGTTTGGCCATTCCAAGTCATGACTAGATTTGGTTTATCCGTCACTTTAGCTACTACAACAGCATGGATATTTTCTTCACGACAGGCTTCGATAAAAGTTTCTACATCCTCTGGACGAACGACTACACTCATCCGCTCTTGTGATTCTGAAATGGCAATCTCAGTTCCATTCAAACCTGCATACTTGAGTGGCACCTTATCTAAATCTATTTCCAAACCATCTGCTAACTCGCCAATCGCTACACAGACACCCCCTGCACCAAAGTCATTCGACTTTTTAATCAGACGTGTCACTTGTCCATTTCGGAATAAACGCTGAATTTTACGTTCTTCAATAGCATTTCCCTTTTGAACTTCTGCACCAGCTGTTTCGACCGATTCGACAGTCTGAACCTTAGACGAACCTGTTGCTCCACCAATACCATCTCGTCCTGTTTTACCACCAAGTAAGATGACCACATCACCAGCCACCGGTTTTTCACGGACTACATTTTCTTTCGGAGCAGCTCCAATCACCGCTCCAAGTTCCATACGTTTGGCAACGAAACCTGGGTGGAAGTATTCACGGACATAGGTCGTCGCAAGACCAATTTGGTTGCCGTAAGAAGAATAGCCATGTGCAGCTGTTTTTGAAATGATTTGTTGTGGTAATTTCCCATCACGTGTTGCAGTTAATGGTTGAGTGATATCTCCTGCACCTGAAATCCGCATTGCTTGATAGACATAAGACCGACCTGACAACGGATCACGGATAGCACCACCAATACAAGTTGCTGCCCCACCAAAAGGTTCAATCTCTGTTGGGTGATTATGTGTTTCATTTTTGAACATGAGAAGCCAAGGTTCCTTCACTCCATCCACGTCCACTTCAATTTCTACTGAACAAGCGTTAATCTCATCAGAAACTTCCATATCATCCAATCGACCATTCACACGCTCATAGCGACCAAAAATAGTAGCCATATCCATTAAAGTTTGAGGCTTGTCTGATCGACCTAATTCTGATCGCATCGCAATGTATTTGTCATATGTCGCCTGCAATTGCTTTTGGAATTTTGAAGCTGAAAAGTCAATCGTTCTGAGTTCTGTTTCAAATGTCGTATGACGGCAGTGGTCACTCCAATAAGTATCTAAGACTTTGAGCTCTGTTTCAGTTGGCACTCGACCGATTGATTTGAAATAGTCTTGGATAAATAATAAATCCTCCACTTCCATGGCCAAACCAACTTCACGCTTGTACATCGCAAAGTCTTCAGCACTATAGTTTTCAAAAAATTCTAAATTTGGAATAGAGCTGTCTGAAACAGAAAATTCCTGTTCCAGCAAAGGCGATTCCATATCTTTGAAACGAGAATCAACAGGATTAAGAAGATAATTCTTAATTGCAGCCAATTCTTCTTCTAGTACATTTCCATTTAAGATAAAAAGCTGACCAGTACGAACACGTACATTTTGACGGCTACCCAATAAAAGGAGAGCCTCTTGGCTACTAGCTGCACGTTGATCAAATTGACCAGGGAGAGCCTCAATGGCAAAATAGACTGAGCTTTCTAAACCCAGTTCTTCTTCCAATAACGCCTTATCTGTTACCTGTTCCATGAAGATATGCTTAATCGCTTGTTCAAGCAATTCTTCCTCTAAATTGAAAATATCATATACCTGTACTAATCGAAGATTGGATAGACTAGTCAACTGCAAATTGTGAACCAATTCTTCGAGAAGAGCTTCTGCCTTAATTTGAAAATCTGCTTTTTTTTCAACAAAAATACGTTTTGCCATATTCAAGATACCAAGTCCGACAAGAAAAGCTGTCTTACACTTAGAAATCACCAAAAACATTTAGTGAATTCCCAGTCTAATCATATTTTCCGGACGGTTTCAATCCCTTTCTAAAATCCCCTATTTCACGCTCTGCAATTTTTCTAAAACAACCTCATAAACATCGGTCAACTCTCCAAGACCACGACGGAACACATCTTTATCAAGATGGTTTCCATCCACATCCCACAGACGACAGTTATCTGGTGAA
>ERZ650300.1653-NODE-1653-length-12489-cov-10.931157_pt1 | contig 12489 bp, 8 predicted proteins | sample MGYA00376236_ERZ650300 | MGnify/ENA primary metagenome ERZ650300 (study PRJEB26733, sample SAMN07839303) | wastewater metagenome | biome: urban; feature: wastewater treatment plant; material: waste water | place: USA: North Carolina | collected 2016-04-28 ... | reverse complement strand
ATGCGCGCTACCTTTGTTGCGGTACATGCCGGTAAACAGGTCGCGGTGTTAGTGCCAACAACCCTGCTGGCACAACAACATTATGAAAACTTCCGTGATCGCTTTGCCAACTGGCCAGTGAATATCGAGGTCATGAGCCGCTTCAAAAGTGCTAAAGAACAGAAAGTCGCGATGGAAGCGCTGGCGGAAGGCAAAATCGATATCATTATCGGCACCCACAAACTGCTTTCCGAAGATATTCGCTTTAAAGATCTTGGCTTGTTAGTGGTCGATGAAGAGCACCGTTTCGGTGTCCGTCAAAAAGAAAAGATCAAAGCATTGCGTGCCGATGTCGATATCCTAACCCTGACAGCAACGCCAATCCCACGCACGTTGAATATGGCTTTATCCGGTATGCGCGATCTTTCCGTTATCGCCACGCCACCGGCTAAACGATTGGCAATCAAAACCTTTGTCCGCCAGCATGATAAAGCGGTGGTGCGTGAAGCCATACTGCGTGAGTTAAAACGTGGTGGTCAGATCTATTATCTGCACAACAATGTGGAAACCATCGAGCAAACTGCGACGCAACTCAGTGAGCTGGTGCCAGAAGCGCGTATCGGTATTGCGCACGGTCAGATGCGGGAGCGTGAACTGGAACGGGTGATGTCTGATTTTTATCATCAGCGTTACAACCTGTTAGTCTGTACCACCATTATTGAAACCGGCATCGACGTTCCCAGCGCCAATACCATCATTATGGATCGTGCGGATCATCTGGGTTTGGCACAGTTGCATCAATTGCGTGGCCGTGTAGGGCGTTCGCACCATCAGGCGTATGCTTATCTGTTAACCCCGCATCCAAAACAGATGACCAAAGATGCGGTCAAACGACTGGAAGCTATTGAATCACTGGAAGATTTGGGAGCCGGTTTTGTGCTGGCAACCCACGATCTGGAGATCCGTGGTGCAGGTGAATTGCTAGGTGATGAACAAAGCGGACAGATCGAATCCATCGGTTTCACGCTGTATATGGAAATGCTGGAACAAGCTGTTAATGCATTGAAAGAAGGTAAAGAACCGTCATTAGATCAACTGCTCTCGGATCATACCGATATCGAACTGCGCGTACCGGCATTGTTACCAGATGATTATATTCCTGATGTGAATATGCGTCTGTCTATCTACAAACGTATCGCCAGTTGTAATACCCAGGAAGAGATCGATGAACTCAAAATTGAATTAATTGATCGCTTTGGGTTGCTACCACCAGCAGCTCAAAATCTCATTCAGATCTCACGTTTCCGTCTGTTAGCCAAACCGCTTGGCCTGAAACGGATTGAAATTGCTGATCGCGGTGGTTTTATTGATTTCGCTCAGGATACTAAGATCAATCCGATGTTTATCGTCAGTTTGATGCAAACACAACCACGGTTATACCGTATGGATGGCCCTACCCGTCTGCGCTTTAATCTACCCAGTGACGATGCGAAAACTCGTTTCGCCTTGGTCGAGCAGATCCTCGACTCCTTTGCTAAAAACTGTATTTAAACCCTTAAGCTAACGATGCTCACCCATATGAGTGGGCATCGTCTGCTTAAATTACAACAAACAGCCACAATGATTTGCTGATAGTGATCCAGCAAGACTTTTCTGACACCCGCCTTTCCCCTTTACGACAACATCCAACATACTGAATGAAATTCTACGTTAGTAATCAGCCTGTTGTGATCCGCTTATCAGGAAGGATGTCACCATGAAAATAGCGCATAAACTATATTTTCTAATTGCAGTCGGTTTTTTAGGCTGTCTGCTGATAGGCGGTACATCGCTTATCAAAATGGCCAAGATGAATGAAAACATCAGCTATATCACCGACAATAGTATTCCTAGTATCCGTAATTTGAATCAGATTGAAATTCATTTCCTCATTTTACGCACCTATGTCATCAGTCATATCACTTATAGCGAAGATGCTCGCGCTATGCGCAGCGCAGAAGAAAAATTACGCGAATACGAAAAACAAATCGAGCAGGAAAAAATCGCCATCAGAACCAAAATGACTGAATATGAAAGTAAGTTTATCTCCGATCCAAACGATGTCGCGCTATATCAAAAAGTAAAAACTGCTATGGATAAATACCAGGAAGCAGCTAAAAAAATAATCGATATTTCAGCAACCTATGAAGCCAAAAAAGCCCGCAGTGAATTGGCGAATTTGCAGGAAGTCGGCAAAGCGGTCACCGTAGCGCTGCAGGAAAGTATCGAACATAACAATCAGATCGCAGCGGAAGATAAGATAAAGGGCGAAGAAAATTATCAAAGTGCTCGTTGGACAGTCATTATCTCTTCTGCCGGAGTGTTAGGCTGTTTACTCGCATTGGGTTTATTGAGTGTAAACCAGATCCGTCGTGGTGTGAGTGGCGCACAACAGACCATCGCCCGTATTGAGCAGTCACTCGATTTTACTTTGCGAGCAGATGATAAAGGCAATGATGAGATCAGTCTTATGCTGAGATCGTTCAATCATCTGATCTCCGGCATGCAACACAATTTGAAAGAGTTACTGCAAGGTGTTCATGAGGTAAATGCCACTGCAGAAGAATTGCTGCAATCAGCACATCAGGTTACGGAAAGTTCACAAACGCAGAGTGCCTCATCCTCTCAAATGGCAGCATCCGTTGAAGAAATGACGGTCAGTATTAATCAGGTAGCGGAACAGGCTGCAGATGCCAGTATCTGTACCTCTGATGCCGGTAAGAAAGCACAAAATGGACAACGTGTTATAGATCAAACCGTCGATAACATCCACGCAATTGAAAATGCCGTTGATAATGCCGCCAGTGATATTGCGATGCTGGAAGAGAAGAGTCACGAAATAGCATCCGTTATTAATGTCATCCGCGATGTCGCAGAACAAACTAATTTGTTGGCGCTCAATGCCGCCATTGAAGCCGCACGCGCGGGTGAACAAGGGCGCGGATTTGCCGTAGTCGCAGATGAAGTCCGCAACCTGGCAGCCAGAACCGCAACGTCCACCGTGGAAATAGGAAAAATTATCTCTGCAATCCAAAGTGTTTCTAATGCTGCCGTTGCCCGCATGAAGGATGCTGTCCATAAAGTAGAAGCCGGTGTAATGGGCGCTGGTGAAGCCAGAAGCACGATGACAGAGATCTGTGAAGTAACAGAGCGCAGTTTAGAACTAGTCGCTCATATTTCTGATGCAATCAGAGAACAAGGCTTAGCAACTGATTCCATCGCCCAGCAAGTAGAAAGTGTGGCGGGAATGGCGGAGGAAAACAGCGAGTCAGCAAGAAATTCTGATGAGTTGGCTAATCGACTGGAAAAAGTAGCCGCCGATATGGAAAAAATTGTTTCTGCTTACAAGCTCTGATTTTTTCAGTCGGATAAAAAGAGGACGCCATTTCGGCGTCCTCTTTTTCTGAATCAACAGTGAATACTGTCTTATTCAGTCATTGGCACGTTGTCGATTGCCACTTCCTGCTCAACCGGTGCAGCTTCAACTGCTTGTTCCGCAGCGGGTTGATCATCACGTTTCGCTTCTTTGATAGACAGACGGATACGACCCTGACGATCTACTTCCAGCACTTTAGTGCGAACCATGTCACCGACTTTCAGGTAATCAGATACATCTTTCACGCGTTCATCAGTGATTTGTGAAATATGAACCAGACCATCTTTACCTGGCAGAATGTTTACGAAAGCACCGAACTCAGCCAAACGAGTTACTTTACCTTCGTAGATACGGCCGATTTCAACGTCAGCAGTCAGTGCCTGGATGCGACGGATCGCTTCCTGAGCCGCTTCACCGCTTACTGCCGCGATCTTAACAGTACCATCATCTTCCAGCTCGATAGTGGTGCCTGTTTCTTCAGTCAGAGCACGGATCACAGAACCGCCTTTACCGATCACGTCTTTGATCTTCTCTGGATTGATCTTGATGGTATGAATGCGAGGAGCGAAATCAGAGATATCGTTACGCGCTTCACCAATCGCTTTATCCATCACGGTCAGGATGTGCAAACGCGCATCACGAGCTTGTTTCAGAGCGATCTGCATGATCTCTTTAGTGATGCCTTCAATTTTGATGTCCATCTGCAGCGCAGTAACACCTTCAGAAGTACCAGCCACTTTGAAGTCCATATCGCCCAGATGATCTTCATCACCCAGAATGTCAGACAGAACTACGAAGCTGTCGCCTTCTTTAACCAGACCCATTGCGATACCAGCAACAGAAGCCTTGATTGGTACACCTGCATCCATCAGAGCCAAAGAGGTACCACAAACAGAGGCCATTGAAGAAGAACCGTTAGATTCAGTAATTTCAGAAACTACACGAACAACGTAAGGGAATTCAGCTTGTGATGGAATAACAGCAGCAACACCACGACGCGCCAAACGACCATGGCCGATTTCACGACGTTTCGGTGAACCGATCATGCCAGTCTCGCCCACGCAGTATGGTGGGAAGTTGTAATGCAGCATGAAACGATCAGTACGTTCGCCAGTGATTTCGTCAATTGTTTGCGCATCACGTTCAGTACCCAGAGTACAAGCTACCAGCGCCTGAGTTTCACCACGAGTGAACAGTGCAGAGCCATGAACGCGTGGCAGAACGCCAGTACCTACGCTCAGCGCACGGATCATCTGTGGATCACGGCCATCGATACGCGGCTCACCACGCAGGATACGACCACGAACAACATCGCTTTCCAATTCATGGAACAGATCAGCCACTTCGCCGGCATCCTGAGTTTCATCAGCAGCCACGATTTCAGCAACGATACGTTGTTTCAGAGCAGAGATTGCATCATAACGCACTGCTTTTTCAGTAATACGGTAAGCTTCACCGATTGCTTCAACAGCCAGATCAGCAATTTTTGCTTTCAGAGCCACGTTAGCTGCTGGAGCAACCCAATTCCAAGGTTTTGTACCCACTTCAGCTGCAAATTCATTAACGGCTTTAATTACTGTTTGCAGTTGATCGTGACCATACACAACCGCACCCAGCATCACTTCTTCTGGCAGGATAGCGGCTTCAGACTCAACCATCAGCACCGCTGCGGCAGTACCCGCAACAACCAGATCCAGTTTACTGTCTTGCAATTCAACCACTGATGGGTTCAGAACATATTGATCATTGATATAACCAACACGCGCAGCACCGATTGGGCCGTTGAATGGAATACCAGAGATAGCCAGTGCGGCAGAAGTACCGATCATCGCTACGATGTCAGGAGACACCGCTGGGTTAACTGACATTACAGTTGCCACGATCTGAACTTCGTTCAGGAAACCTTCTGGGAACAGAGGACGAATAGGACGGTCAATCAGACGGGCAGTCAGTGTTTCGCCTTCGCTAGGACGACCTTCGCGTTTGAAAAAACCACCCGGAATACGGCCTGCTGCGTAGGTACGCTCTTGATAGTTAACAGTCAGCGGGAAAAAATCGCGACCTTCAACCGCTTCTTTTTTACCAACAACAGTTACTAATACTGCAGTATCGTCCATGCTGACCATAACAGCTGCAGTTGCCTGACGAGCCATAACACCTGTTTCAATTGTTACAGTATGCTGACCATAGGGGAAGGTTTTTACAATAGGATTCACGTGAATTTCCTTTTATTAATTTCGTCGCTCAAAATGCGCGCTTATTATAGCTGAAGGCGAGCACAATAGGTAATCAGGGATAGATCGACTTCAGATATAATTCTGGTGCAATTGTCACTTATGTCACGAAAAAACAAAAGGAGGCATAAGCCTCCTTTTGTATGAATCACTAAGAATGAATTAGCGACGCAGACCCAGTTTAGAAATCAGATCTTTGTAACGTGCATCATCTTTGCGTTTCAGGTAGTCCAGCAATTTACGACGCTGAGAAACCATACGCAGCAGACCACGACGGCCATGGTGATCTTTAGAGTGTACTGAGAAATGGCCTTGCAGATGGTTGATCTGAGCAGTCAACAGGGCAACCTGAACTTCTGGTGAACCAGTGTCATTGGTACCGCGAGAGAAATCAGCAACGATCTTGGCTTTAGTTTCAGCATTTAGTGACATAGTGTACTCCTGAGTTTAATGGACTGTGAGCCGATCACTAATTCAGCCCACAGAGAAGCTGCGCATTCTAGCACAGCTGTAATAACAGACAAGCTACTCAGCTTGATCATCCGCATCTGGCATATCGCCACCGATGCGAACGAGACGGCGCGGTGCAACTTTACCGTCTTCGTCAATTTCACCCACACCAATAAATTCTGCCTCAGGACCAACAGTCATGCGAACAAAACCTTCGGTTAGTGCGTGTGGCACCATCACCGCCTGCCCTTGTGTTACATAGGCAGCGAGAATGGATGACATATTCACTTCTGGCAAATTGCTCACTGCGCTATCCATTGGCAACAAGTAATAGTCCAATTTCTCGCGTGGTGGAATGCCCTGCTCACGGCATTCATCCAGAATTTCATTCAGTTTTTCAAGGCTGAGCATTTTGTCGTTCGGATATTTCGCAACCTGAGTACGACGTAGCTGAATAACATGTGCCCCACAACCTAACCGCTCGCCTAAATCGTCAACTAGTGAACGAATATAAGTGCCTTTAGAGCAATGCACTTCCAACGAAACTGCATCGTCAGTGAATTCAAGCAATTCCAGCGAATAAATAGAGATAGGACGTGCTTCACGCTCAATCTCTATTCCTTCACGTGCATATTCATACAGTGGGCGTCCTTGATGTTTCAATGCTGAAAACATCGATGGCACCTGTAAGATATCGCCGCGGAATTTATCTAACGCCAATGATAATTGAGATTCAGTTACGCTTACCGGACGAACTGAGACAACTGAGCCTTCAGAATCACTGGTATCTGTGCGAACGCCTAAACGTGCAGTTACGCGATAACGTTTATCAGCATCCAGCAGAAATTGTGAGAATTTGGTGGCCTCACCAAAACAGATAGGCAGCATCCCCGTGGCCAGTGGATCTAAAGCACCAGTGTGACCAGCTTTGGCTGCGTTATAGATACGCTTTACTTGTTGCAGCGCATCATTCGAAGTGATACCGCTTGGTTTGTCCAGCAGTATAATGCCGTGTACATCACGACCTTTGAAGCGACGTCGTCGAGACATCTTTAATCACGATCCTCCTCGCTCAGATCGGTCGATTCGCCACGGCGAAGCTGATCATCACGAACGGTATTAGTAATCAGGTTGGAGATTCGCATCCCTTCAACCAATGTTTTGTCATAGACAAAGCGAATTTCTGGTACTACACGCAGTTTCATCGCTTTACCTAACAGAATACGAATATAACCTGAAGCATCATTTAACACTTTGACGCCTGCCTCAATGTTATCTTCTTCGTTCAAAAAGAACGTCACAAAAACTTTGGCATGCTGCAGGTCACGCGTTAATTCAACATCAGAAACCGTTGCCATTCCGACACGCGGATCTTTTATCTCACGTTGTAAAATCATAGCGATTTCGCGTTGGATCTGTTGCGAAACCCGATCAGCACGTCCAAACTCTTTTGCCATTTTCAACTCCAGAGCAAAAATGGGGGAATGATTAGTTCCCCCCATATAATTACAGCGTACGCTGAATTTCTACAACTTCGTAAACTTCGATCTGATCGCCTGGGCGAACATCGTTATAGTTCTTAACCGCAATACCACATTCGTAGCCATTTTTGACTTCCGCCATGTCATCTTTAAAGCGACGCAGAGATTCCAGCTCACCTTCATAGATAACCACGTTGTCACGCAATACACGAATTGGGCTATTACGTTTAACAGTACCTTCGGTCACCATACAACCAGCAACATCACCAAATTTCGGTGAACGGAATACATCACGAACTTCCGCCAGACCAATGATCTGCTGTTTGTATTCAGGCGCTAACATACCACTCATTGCCTGACGAACTTCATCGATCAGATCATAGATAACTGAGTAGTAGCGTAAGTCGATGTTTTCAGCTTCAAGGATCTTACGAGCAGAAGCATCAGCACGAACGTTAAAGCCCAGAACGATAGCATTAGAAGCTGCCGCCAGTGTTGCATCAGTTTCTGTAATACCACCCACACCAGAACCAATGATTTTAACTTTCACTTCGTCGGTGGACAGTTTATTCAGAGAGTCAGCGATGGCTTGAACAGAACCTTGAACATCGGCTTTCAATACAACATTCAGCTCTGAAACTTCGCCTTCCGTCATATTGGAGAACATGTTCTCCAGCTTAGCTTTCTGCTGGCGCGCCAATTTAACATCACGGAATTTACCCTGACGATACAAAGCAACTTCACGCGCTTTTTTCTCGTCACGAACAACGGTAACTTCGTCACCAGCCGCAGGAACACCGGATAAGCCGAGGATCTCAACTGGAATTGATGGGCCAACTGAATCGACACTGCGACCCATTTCATCACGCATTGCACGAACACGGCCATATTCCAGACCACACAACACGATGTCACCCTGACGTAGAGTACCTTCCTGAACCAGAATAGTTGCAACCGGACCACGACCTTTATCCAGACGTGATTCAATTACAACACCGCTTGCCATTGCATCACGCACAGCAGTCAGTTCCAGAACTTCAGATTGCAGCAAAATTGAGTTCAGCAGATCGTCAATACCTTCACCGCTCTTCGCAGATACTTTAACGAACTGGTTCTCACCACCCCACTCTTCAGGGATAACGCTGTAACGGGTCAGTTCGTTCATGACACGATCTGGATCCGCATCCGGTTTATCAACCTTGTTAACAGCAACAACGATCGGTACACCAGCAGCTTTAGCATGCTGGATAGCTTCGATAGTTTGCGGCATCACACCGTCATCAGCTGCTACTACCAGAACAACGATATCCGTTGCCTGAGCACCACGCGCACGCATTGCAGTAAATGCCGCATGGCCAGGTGTATCCAGGAAAGTGATACTACCGTTCTCAGTATCAACATGGTAAGCACCGATATGCTGGGTAATACCACCCGCTTCACCGGAAGCCACTTTCGCTTTACGGATATAATCCAGCAGCGATGTTTTACCATGGTCAACGTGCCCCATGATGGTTACAACTGGTGCTCTGGACTCTGAATGTGCAGTAGAATCACGATCTTGCAAAATCGCTTCTTCCAGCTCATTTTCACGGCGCAGTGTCACTTTGTGACCCATTTCTTCCGCTACTAACTGTGCTGTTTCCTGATCGATGATCTGGTTGATGGTCGCCATTGCGCCCATCTTCATCATCACTTTGATAACTTCAACCGCTTTTACCGCCATTTTCTGCGCTAATTCACCAACGCTAATGGTTTCACCTACCACAATATCGCGGTTCACAGGCTGAGCTGGTTTCTGGAAACCATGCTGCATAGAGTTTGGCGTATGAAGTTTGGCACGCTTACCTTTTCTCGCACGGGAATTACGCTCTTCACGTGCTTCTTCATGCGGAGATTTTTTAGCTTTAGTAACACCAGGACGACGGCGACCTTTGCTTTCATCCTGACGCTCACGTTCAGCTTCAGCTTCTTTCACAAACAAAGACGCGGCTTCGCTGACATCATCATTTAATTCTTTACGACGACGTTCTTCTTCTTCAGCAGCCCAACGGCCTTCATTTTCAACAGCTAAACGACGAGCTTCTTCAGCAATACGCTGGGCTTCCAACTCGGTTTTACGTTGAGCTTCTTCTTCTTGTTTCTTGCGTAATGCCTCTGCTTCGCGTTTGGCATTATCATCTGCGCGTTTATCTGCCTCAGCTTTCAATTTTCTAGCCTTCTCATCTGGAGATTTTGCTGCATTATCAGCAACAGCTTCTGTCGATACTGTTCTGGCCTCAGCTTCTTTGCGCGCTTTTTCTTCGGCTTCTTTGCGGGCTTTAGCTTCCGCTTCCATACGCGCCTGTTCAGCTTTGGCTAGCTCTTCTTGACGCGCTTTTTCAGCTTCCATACGCGCCTTTTCTTCTGCTTCTTTCTGCTGTTGAGCTTCGTCAATTACAGAACGATGTACGTAAGTTTTTGATTTACGTACTTCAATTTGTACTTCTTTATTCTTACCGCCAGCGACTGATACATTCAGTGTGCTTTTAGTCTTACGCTGCAATGTCATGCGCTTAGGTTCTGCACCATCGGCGCCATGTTGCTTTTTCAGATGCTCCAGCAGAGTGTGTTTTTCTTGCTCTGATACCATTGCATCTGCATTTTTCTCTAAGCCAGCATCTTTAAACTGCTGTACCAACCGGTCAACCGGTGTGCCCACTTCAATGGCTAGTTGTTTTACTGATAAATCGGCCATTCATTACCTCCGCAGTTTACTCTGCCTGCTCGCCGAACCAGCAAATATTACGAGCTGCCATAATCAATTCGCCGGCCTTTTGTTCGGTCATTTCCGGAATACCACTCAGATCGTCTATGCCTTGTTCAGCCAAATCCTCCAGAGTCGATATACCACGAGCAGCCAGCTCATAAGCCAGATCTTGCGCCATACCTTCTAATGCCAGCAAATCATCTGCTGGCTTAGCGCCTGCCAATGTTTCTTCTTTAGCCAGCGCCTGAGTGCTCAGAGCTTGCTTGGCACGATCACGCAATTGTTCAATCTGTTCATCATCCAGTTCTTCAATGCGTTGTAGCTCGCTTAACGGTACATAAGCGATTTCTTCAACGGTAGAGAAACCTTCATCAACCAGTAACTCAGCAAAATCATCATCAATATCAAGAGCCTGGGTGAACAGAGTCAGAATGCGATCTTTTTCAGCCTGATGTTTAGTCTGCATATCTTCTACAGTCATCACGTTCAATTCCCAGCCTGAAAGCTGAGAAGCAAGACGAACGTTCTGACCGTTACGACCAATTGCCTGAGCCAGGTTGCTGGAGATAACCGCGATATCCATAGTGTGGTTATCTTCATCCACGACCAAAGAGGCTACATCAGCCGGGGCCATAGCATTGATGACGAATTGAGCAGGATTATCATCCCACAATACGATATCAATTCGTTCACCGCCTAATTCACCAGAAACAGCCTGAACACGAGCACCACGCATACCAACGCAAGCACCAACAGGATCGATACGGCGATCATTGGTTTTTACTGCAATTTTGGCTCGCGAACCAGGATCACGAGCAGCACCTTTGATTTCAATGATTTCTTCACCGATTTCAGGTACTTCGATTCGGAACAGCTCTTTCAGAAAATCAGGATGCGTGCGGCTAACAAACAGCTGTGAACCTCGGGCTTCTGGCTTAACAGCAGCTAACAGACCTCTGACGCGATCTCCATTACGGAATGACTCGCGTGGTAACATATCCTCGCGATAAATCACACCTTCTGCGTTATTGCCTAAATCGATAATAACGCTGTCACGGGTAACTTTCTTGACCACGCCGGTAACAATAGTACCTTCCTGATCTCGGAACTGTTCAACTACTTGTGCACGCTCAGCTTCGCGAACTTTCTGAACAATAACTTGTTTAGCCGTTTGAGTAGTGATGCGATCAAAGGTAATCGAATCAATTTGCTCTTCAATAAAATCACCTAATTGAATAGATGGATCATCAAAGCGTGCGGCATCCAGTGAAATTTCACGATATGGGTTTTGCATAACACCATCACCTTCCACCGTTTGCCAACGACGGAAAGTATCAAAATCACCGGTTTTACGATCAATTGCGACACGAACTTCAATATCGCCTTCGTATTTCTTTTTGGTTGCTGTTGCCAACGCGGTTTCCAGTGCCTGGAAAATTTTTTCGCGAGGTACCGCTTTTTCATTGGAAACGGCATCAACAACTAAAAGGATTTCTTTATTCATTATCCAATAGCCTCGTCAATCAAAGTTCGGGATCAGGTTTGCCTGTTGAATATTGGCAAAGGCCAGAATTTCATCTTTACCATCAATCGTCAGAGTGATCATTTCTCTCTCAACCTGTTTGATGGTGCCTTTATATTTACGTCGGTTATTCACTGCCATCCGCAATGTCACCGTCGCAACCTGGCCGATATATCGAGCAAAATGTTCCGGTTTGAGTAATGGTCGATCCATACCAGGTGATGACACCTCAAGGTAATATTCAGTGGTAATGGGATCTTCCACATCCAGTAATGCGCTCACCTGATGACTAACCGCAGCACAGTCATCTACCGAAATTCCATTCGCATGATCAATATAAACACGCAAAGTAGAATGCTTTCCGGCACGGATAAATTCAATTCCCCACAACTCATAACCTAACGCAACAACTGGTGCATCAAGTATTTCTGTCAGGCGTTGTTCCAAGGTAGCCAATAGACCCTCCATAAATAAAAAAAGGGCATCGACGGCCCAATATTATGCCCACCAGAGTGGTGGTAACAGAATCCGGATAACAAAAAGCCCCGTTCAAAGAACTGGGGCCTTGAGCCTGATCACCCTTAAACGATGATCATATAAAATGGTTGCGGGGGCAGGATTTGAACCTACGACCTTCGGGTTATGAGCCCGACGAGCTACCA
>ERZ650300.1651-NODE-1651-length-12494-cov-6.845968_pt1 | contig 12494 bp, 10 predicted proteins | sample MGYA00376236_ERZ650300 | MGnify/ENA primary metagenome ERZ650300 (study PRJEB26733, sample SAMN07839303) | wastewater metagenome | biome: urban; feature: wastewater treatment plant; material: waste water | place: USA: North Carolina | collected 2016-04-28 ... | reverse complement strand
CCTATTCTTAAATCATAAATAGTTCCTAAATCTTCTAAAGGTTTTAACTGCATATAGGTATACTCTTCAAACCAGCCACCTGTTATATAAATAGGAAAATCTTTCCAGTTTTCAAAAGTGAATTCTTTCTCTTCGATTGTAATCTCAACATTATAATTGGTAAAAAACTCAATACTAATATGATTTTTTTGTATAGAAAACATTCTTCTATCATTCACATATGGAACTATTGAATTATATAATTTTGAAATCTTAGAGCGAGCTTTCCAAAGAGTATTTGTTAATAATTGTCTATCAGGTATATCAATATTAGATATTTCACTCCAATATCCTTGTTTTGAAATAAATAGATTATCACTATGCAATGTAATAAAAGTTTCAACAGAGGTAATAGGTTTAATCTCTTTTGTTTCAAAGTTATTTAAAAATATAAGTTTGTCATTATTAATATCAAAATAAAATGGTGTTGCATTTATTTTTTTACATGCAGACAAGGCTCCAGCATACATAAGTTTTGTTCCACCAGTTAAATTAAATCCTACTTTCCCATCTCTAGGTTCATTTTCTAAATATTGTAAAATTTTATCTCTGGATGGCGTGCAATATAGCGCTCTAATTCACACAGGTAACTGCGAAAATTAGGTTGCGTTTTTGCCCTGTTCCCCATTCCATTTAAAACCCAATGAGTTGCTGTCGCAACTGGCGAGCTTAATGCACCATCTTCCCAACCAGCATGTGTTTTATCAGCAGAAAAACAAAAATCAGCCCCAAATAAAGTGATTGTTTTAACACCGAGCTGTACAGCAAAATCAATAGCAGGATGAATGACACTACCACCCGAATATAGAATGGCTTTAGGTATTTGGCTCCTTAATTTCTTATATATAGGACTAGAAGAATATGCGGCATAACGAACACCAGGCCATGATAACAGTGTTTCATTATTAACCATTGGAAAATAAATTAACTCTATAGAGCAGCTTGGAATATTTTTTGGAAAATGTTTTAAACTTATATTTTTGTCAATGCAAACAACAAAATTAGGTATAATTCCATGTTGTATTAATGGTCGCAAAGCTGTGTCTACACATATAATGACTGAGTGTTTAGACTGCTTTTTAATCAAATGTAATGTTTCATAATGTAATTCCAGTGATGGGCCAGTAGCAACAACGTAAGCATTCCATCCTGGATATAAACCAAACAACGAGCTTACATCAGCGTCTTGTTGCAAAATTTCCACATTGCTTTGCAAGCGATGTTGAATTTCCGAATTATCAGGTTGAAATTGCTTATTTATAAAAGGAATCTCTATTTCAGCAACCAACCGGTCTCTAATTTTCGAATTTTCATCACTTACTAATAACAATTCTGCTGGCAATGCAAAAAAAGGAAGTTGAATTTCATTATAATCAGAAGCCATATATAAATTAACTCTACTATCCGCTAACCAGTCCACCTGATCCACCAAATGAAGAAGTAAAAAAAATAGCTTCTCATTGAGTATATATACATTTAATTGCAATAATTCTGTTCGCAATAATAGTTCCCGCGGTAAATCACCGAGTCCAGAACCATATAAATTTATTATTTTTGTATTAGGTAAACTTTCAACTTGCTGTCTTGCCTCAAGGACTCAATCATGCCTACTAGATAATTGAATTCCATTTACTAGTATAGTAGATGATAAACCATATTTCAGCTCCAACTTATATTCGTCTACTATATTTTTCATGTCAAAATTAAAGTGAGGCCATCTTTTTTTATTATCTTGATATTTTTTAATAACAAATCAGACATTTATTACATTCCATAAAACCAAATAAGAATATAAACATATTAAAAGCAGCATCACTAAAATTTACTATCATTCAATACTTGAATTACGATACATTAAACCAGCTTTATTTATTTTATTTAGCTCAACCAATTGGTCAGTAATGCAGAGTTTTTTCTCAGATAAAATATTAATGATTTTTTCATCAACAAGTAATAGTTCAGAAGCTGATTTTTGAATGTCGAGTCTAAGTTCAGGATAAGTATCAAATAATCCCTTTATCGACTCCACGATCAGCAAGCGCCGTTCGACCAATTCAAGCGCCCGTTCAGTTTCTTGTTGATCGATAAAATACAACAGTGTAGACGTGAGTTCATTTAATTCAATTAATAATAACTGTAGTTCATTCATTTTGGTTCGCCTAATTCACTCCGCTTAGTATAGGCTTGTTGCTTATCTGTTTCTGAAATTTGATCCCATCCTGATTTAATGGTTACCATCAGTTTTACCACTTCATCAACAGCATCGATATCTAACTTAATACTAGCTGTCCACAACCGCTCTTTCATATAATCATAAAGTGCATATAAATTTTCAGCAATTTCGCCCTGCGATAGATCCAAGCCATTTTGTAGCCCGGTTATCAGCGATTGCGCCTTAGAGATATAAGTTGATTTGGCTTCCAAGTCTCGACGAGACATTGCGCCTTTCGTCAAAGCCAAGTTTTCTAATACACCCTGCATCATCATTTGGATAATTCGATGTGGATCTGCTACAGACATATCAGTCTCTACGCTTTGTGTTTTATAGATCTGCAGACTTTTACGATACATATATTATTCCTATCTGAAAAATAACTTATTAACCAGATGATGAGGTAGATGCTGTTATTAGTGATAAATATGATGCCGATTTGTTCATTCTTACCAGCATTGCATCCAGATTACCATATTGAGTCCGTAACCCTGCTTCGTATTTGGTTATTTGTTCTATTGCTGCCGTTTCTCTCTGATTCAGGGTTCTCTGTTCACTATTCAAGGCATCTTCACGCTTAGCAAGAAGCCCAGCTGACTGAGTATAGACTTTAAGTTGAGTATTTATTTGACCGGCAACACCATTACTGCCACCAAACAATGCAACCACTTGATCAAAGTTTGTATCTGTCGCAGTGGTTAATTTTGTTGAATCTAATGACAACTTACCGTTGTTATCCATTTTAACGCCCACGTCAAAAATGGAGTTGAAGACAGTACTTGTGGTAGATTGTTTTAACACTGAATTCGTTATGAAACTTTTAATCATACGAGTGGAAGAATCACCAGCTAACGCACCACCGTCATTCTGATTTACACCAGAGACTATAGTGTCACGTTTTCCCAATGAGGTTGTTTTATCCAGCAGTGTGTTATAACCATCAATGAATTTTTGCACCAGATCTTTAATAGAACTTTTATCTGTTGTTATTGCCACTTTATTTGATGTAGATGTAGATGTAGATGCATCTGAAGTTCGTAATACTGTTATATTCAGCCCCTGAACTGTATTATTAAATGTATTCGAATCACTTTTTAGTATATTACCATCAACGTTAATTTCTGCACTAGCGGCAACCTGAGTCTGTGACATCTTATTATTGATTATTGTGCCAGGCTTATCGGCTGTTGGTGGAGAAGCTGGAGTAAAATTAAACATTTCAAGCCCTTTCGAACCAGCAATGCTGAGGTCATTACCAGACCCGGAAACGCCGGCATCAAGCACCAGTTTAGTCATTGCAGCGCCAGTGACACTATCATAAGTGTTAACGATATTAGCGCTGAGACCAAAATTATTACCATTAGCATTAATTTTAGTTCGGAGACTTTGCAAGGTATCACCAGCTTTAACATCAACCGTAAATGATTTATTAGTACCCACACTAAATGTTAACTGCCCATCGGCCGGCACTGTCGTTGAGCTGGCAAAACTGCCTTCCACGCGACTGGTCGTCGCCAATTTATTGACAGTAATATTATACTGCCCATTTGACGCGCCGGTATTGGTAGTCACTTGAAGTACAGGATTATCAGTGCTCTGTGTAATATTAACAGAACGTTTATTAAATGCGTCAGCAGCACTCAGGGTATCAAGTATTGAACTAAATGATGATATTGCTGATTTAAGTTGGCCAATGCCGGAGAGGGTTAATTGGTTGGCTGTTTGTTGTTTGGTTATTGGTTGCTCTAATTGTGCTTTTTTGGCAGCAACACTGGCAGATATAACACTTTCCAAATCAATACCTGAACCAGCACCTGCCGAAGTAATTGTAGCCATAGCGCCATCACCCCTTTTTTGTCAAAGCTTAAATCTGCCGATCAAACAAAAGCCCTGACAACGTATTCCCGCCATCAGAACCATCCTGCAACGCCTGAATTCGTTTAGAAAGAGCAAGAACATCTTCACTCGGAATTTGCCGGATAACCTTCTTGGTGTCATTGTCTATGACTTTAACTACGGTCTGATGCAGATCTTTATCAATACTAAAATCAACACTCCAACCTTTGAGCTGACTTAACTCCCGCAGTTTTTGTGCCTGCTTTTCTAACTCAGTGTGTTGTGCTTCTTTTTGTTGAACAGGAGTAAGGATATTTTTTGAAGCTTTTTCAGAACCGACGGCTAACGGTTCTACTTCCTGAATAGTTGCTTTACTACCAATAGCGTTACTGATTTGTAATGGGTTTGTCGGATCAGAATGCAAGAGAGCGGTCTGATGACCGCTCTTATCACTCGAGACTAAACCCGGGGTATTGGCAGACAAATTCACATTGATGCTATTTGTCATTTTCAGCCTCCAGTGTTAACTAAACTCCATTGCTGTTATTTTAACAGAGATAGAGCAACCTGTGGTCGTTGATTAGCCTGAGACAACACAGCTGAAGAAGCCTGCTGCAGAATATTCTGCTTAGTCATATTAGCAGTTTCAGTCGCAAAGTCAGCATCACGGATACGAGAACGGGCAGCACTCAGGTTTTCAGAAACATTCGACTGGTTACGGATCGTTGATTCAAACCGGTTTTGAACCGCACCGAGATTAGCCCGATAGCCGCCGACTGTTGCGATAGCTGCATCTATAGCTGTGATAAAAGTTGATGCATTAGCTGAGCTAGATACACTGCCAGTACCTACAGCTAAAGAGGTAGAATCGGTCTTACCTGTTAGATCCACGTCTATGGTCTGGCTGGCATTTGCACCAACCTGAATTTTAACAGTACCTGAGGTACCACCAGTACCGTCTAATAATTTAATACCACCAAAAGTTGTCTGAGAGGAGATGCGATCAAGCTCAGCATTAAGGGCGGTCACTTCAGTCTGAAGAGATGTTCTATCTGCTGCCGTATTAGTATCGTTAGCCCCTTGTACCGCCAAAGTACGCATACGTTGCAACATTGTGGTCACTTCATCCATTGCACCTTCCGCAGTCTGTGCCAGAGAAATACCATCATTCGCGTTGCGGTTACCCTGATCCAACCCCTGAATTTGAGAGGTCAGACGGTTCGAGATTTGCAGACCCGCGGCATCGTCTTTGGCGCTGTTGATGCGCAAACCAGAAGATAAACGCTGGTATGAAGTATCCAACGAATTGCTGCTGTTAGCCATGTTACGCTGAGCATTCAGTGATGACACGTTAGTATTGACATATAAAGACATGATTGATTCTCCTGAGCTATCTATAGCTATCTATTTTGAATTAATCAGGCTTGAGTTTGTTATCACTGCCTGCTTACTTCATTTATCGGGTTTATTTACAAAAACTTTAGAACTTTTTTTATTTTCTTTAGTTTTCGATTAACTACCTGACCTGATTAGATATCGGCAACAAACACGATGGCTTTAGGAGAAAATCAAAGATGAGAATTATTAGTTTTAGAGATTGGATAAAACATAGAAATTACAACCTCTTACCTTTACAGAAAAGAGGTTGATACGGCTAGAGATAGTCAAACAAAGAGGCTTTACTGATCTTGGTATAGGCTTGTTGAGCAACCGTAAGTGAGTTTTGTTCTTGCGAAACTTTACTGATTGCAGCATATATGTCGACTTCAGACACGTTTGCTTTTGCTTCTGTCGCAATAGAACCCAGTGATGAATTCGAACTCATGACATCATCTAACGTATTCATTCTACCACCGATCTCACCCAGCTTTGTATTCACGACATTCATAGCATTGCTAAGATGCGTTTCAACTTCTGCAGCCAAATCGGTAATAGAGCTCCCTGATGTTGCGGAGTTGTTTAATGTGGCAATAGCCTTTGACAAGGTGTTCAAAATATTGTCATTTTGGGGGGCATCAAGCTGAAATGAAGCCGAGCTACCTGCAGCCGCACTCATAGTTAATGACAAACCATTGAAGCTAATCGCATTACCGGCCTGATATGTGCCTGAAGCCAACACTTTAGGTGGAGTACTTGTGTCAAAAATACTGTATTGATCCGCAGCTCCGCCACTGCCAGCCGAGGTTTGTATCGTAAAAACATTATTTGCAGCTGTATTGTAGTCATAGGTATTTTTATAAAAATTTTCATACGATGACTGATCACTGACAGCAACTGTGACAGGTGATGCTGATGTACTTGTTGCTTGCGCTGTTCTCCGGGTAGCGACAGACTGAAACAGTGCTAAACCAGAATCATTACTGGGAATAGTGACTGACGGGGCAACCTGAATTTGGCGTTGCCCTGTATCGCCCTGAAAGTTGTATACATCATTACCATCCGCGGCAAATGGTGGAGTCTGACTTTGATTGCCTCCAAAAATATATTCACCATCGGCATTTTTGCTGTTCATCAGATCCAGTAATTGTTTTTGTATTTCTGACAATGAAGTGGCAACAGATGCCCGATCGGTGCTACTCAGCGCCCCACTATTTGCCTGTTGCATCAGGGTATATGCGCGGGAAAGGCTGGTATTAATCGAGGTCAATGAGGTTTCTTCCAGCGACAAGCTACTGTTCAATAATCCAGCGTTATTATTATATTGATTATAAAGTCCAATTTTTGTACTTAGACTCTGTGATTGAGACATACCAACAGGGTCATCACCTGCAGAGGAAAATTTATACCCGGTGGTGAGTTGTTGATTGGCCGTATCAAGGCGTTCATTAGCATTTTGTAAAGAGCGAACACCACGCTGATACATCATATTAGTGGATACACGCATGCTGGCTCCTTATTTCACTGCACTTAATAAAGTATCGAATACATCTCTAGCGGCTGAGATAACCTTTGCAGAAGCTGCATACGCCTGCTGAAAACGGACCAAATTAGCAGCTTCTTCATCAAGGTTTACACCAGCAACACTGTCATACATTTCCTGACTCTGAGTTAACTTAGTACTAGCAGCAGTAACACTGGTATTCAACCCATTAACCGTTGTACCAACGGCCGTTAATGTTGTAGTAAATGCTTCATTAAAGGTCATTTTATTATCGGTAGCATCGCTAGCGCCTTTACGAACTAAATCGGTTGTTTGCAGAGCTGCTAGCTTTAAACCATTGCTGTTATCAGAGAATCCATTTTGATTAAAGCTAAGAGTAAACGAATCTCCGATCTTAGCCGTACCGCTAAGGCTGATATCAAAACCAGCAGCAGTAGTTAGAGCCGGAGAAAGATTAGCCAGTATATTGGTCGCGGATGAGCTGGTTCCTAAGACTGTCGTACCATCCGGTGCATAGACAGTATATACACCAGCAGCCGTCATTTTTATCGAGCCCGGCGCAGTAGAAAGCAAGTCTGTCGGTGTGCCGCCAAATGATGAAGTATTCGTAAAACTGGCGATCGATAAGCTGGCAGAACCATTGTTCGACGCTGCCGCACTGATTTTCAATGGTGAAGCCAAAGCTAAATCGGAAGAATCAGTAATCACTGTTGTAATACTACCCGCAGCACCTCGTGCCGGTTGCAGCAGGAAACTATCACCAACTGCAAGCGTTGCAGGAGACGTTGATGGACTCAAATGTAAGCCATAATCAGCTAATGTTTTTGCCGGTGTCATACTCGTCAGATTGGTGGCGGCACCACTACTGGCATCGATCATATAGACATCATACGATGCGCCGTTATTCACAACCTTAAAATCATTCGGCGGAACCTTACTTCCCTGTCCGGCAATAACGCTCATCGTCACACTGCCTGTTCCGGTATTCGTGCTACTAGGTAATCCAGCGCTGGCGGCCACATTGAATAAATTACCACCAATGGTGTTATTCAGTGTCATCCCTAATTTATTCTGCGAGTTCATAGCATCTGAAAATGACAGCGCTAATTGCCCAACCTCACGTTGAGTCTCAGTAATGGTATCTCTTGCAGAAAAATATCCGCCCAACGTTCCACCCAGAGTCTTATTATTCAGGGTAAATGTTGCTGATCCCTGCGATACTTGGATACCAGTATTTTTAGGATCTGGATTACCCGGTATTGATTTAAGCTGCGCATACCCGCCAGCAAGAACTAACGATTCACCGGTATTGAGATTGACTAAAGTTGTGCCATTACTCTGACTGACCGTTCGTATGTCCATTTTTTCGGATAATTGCTTAATCAGTTGATCTCTCTGATCTAATAAATTTTCACGGGTACCATCATCACTAGTACCTGCAGTTTTCACTATTTTATCATTCAAATCTGAAATGGCTTTTAGAGTAGAGTTCACACTACTCAGATCTGTCGAAATCTTACCGTTGATATCATCATTTTGCTGGGTAAGTTGTGTTGATACACTTTGAAAACGATCTGTAATTATGGAGATCTGCCCCATCAATCCCTGTCGTGCTGACGTTGTATTCGGGCTGGTATTTGCTGCCTGCATTGCAGTAAAAAAACTATCAATACTATCTGATAGACTGGTAGCACTATTGCTCAGATATTTATCCAACTGAGATAGTTCAGTATATGTTGTATTAACTTGGTTATACGTTGCGGTATCACGCCAAACTTCACTTTGTGCATAAGTATCGATCAAACGGCGAGTATAACTGTTGCCAACACCCAGTGTATTTTCATTTGAATACACCAGCGTATTCTGGCGAGAATAACCCTCTGTACTGACATTCGATATATTGCTACTCGTTGTTGCCAGCATTTTTTGCTGCGCCAGCAAACCTGAAGTGCCAATGTTCAGTAAATCAGAGGCCATTTTTTATCTCCTAAATTTCTGTCGTTGCAGAGACAGAGCGCAACGCATCACTGCGTAATACTTGTTTCAGTTTCTGTGCATAATTCGGATCTGTCGCATATCCCGCAGCCTGAAGCTCATCAAAATAAGCATCTGGATCATGTGCAACAGCTCTCGCCTGCTGATAACGATCTGACGATGTAATCAGGTTAGCGTAATCCTGCATGCTCTGAACCACCGAAGTGTATGAGCGAAAAGAAGAACGCTGCATAACCGGTTTACCCTGCTGATATTCCAGACTATTCGCTGATGCCTGCTGACCTTGCCAGCGTCCACTGGCTTTCACACCAAATAAGTTATTACTGGAAGAACCATTGCTGTTCGACATCATATGCTTACCCCAACCCGTCTCCAGTGCCGCTTGTGCAATTAATGCGACCGGGGATAACCCCATTTTGCTAGCTACCATTTTCGCGGCTGGAAGTAATTGCCGGACAAAGCGTTGTTGCTGCTCAGTTCCGAGATCATCACTCGCCATATTATTGTTTACTGGCAATTTTTGTGCCTGAATTTGCGAAACAAAGCGCTCTGCTGCCAAGACACCAGACGGAATACCGGAGGTAGTCTGAGCAGAACTGTCTGCAACTGGCTGCCAGTGAGCGAAACGCTGCATTACAGGTAAATTAGCATTTGGCATATTTAAAGTATGACTCGTAGCATCAGTGCTTGCCACAGATTGTTTTTTAACCGGAGACAACTGGTTCACGATCAGTTCAGCCAACGAGCCTTTTCCGCCGGAGGCAACATTTGCCGCTAACTGATCGTCCATCATGCCTTGATAAAACTGAGTGTCGCGACTGTTAAATGGGCTGTCTTCATCCTGCAATGCACTGTTTGCTTCGCGCATACTCTTCATCCACATTTGCGTAAATATGGCTTCAAATTGGCGAGCTGCCGCTTGCAAGGCTTGTTGTTGGCCTTCGGTAGAAGAGGTTGATGTATCACCCTCTTTCTTAATACCCATCTGACGTAACTGATCCAGATTGCGGATATCACCGGCTAGCCCCTGACTCATTAACTTATCCATCTGATCACCTCTACTACAGGATCACCAGCTCACCCTGAATAGCGCCCGCTTGTTGCAACGCCTCCAGTATGGCCATCAGATCGCCGGGAGCTACCCCAACCATGTTGACTGCTTTCACTAATTCATCGAGTGAATTACCCGCATCTAACTTAAACATTCGGCTATTTTGCTGTTGCACCGTAATAGATGAATTCGGTGTAACAACGGTCTGCCCATTTGAGAAAGCGCCGGGCTGAGATACGTTAGGATCTTCTTTAATCGTAACCGTTAACCCACCGTGCGTAATTGCCGCAGGTTTCAGCTTAACCTGACTACCAATGACGATGGTACCAGTGCGTGAGTTAACGATAATTTTTGCCGCTTCATCCGCAGGGTCAACTTCAAGATTTTCCAATGTCGCCAGATACGCGACTCGCTGGCCAGGATCTCGGGGTGCATAGACCTGTACTGACGTGGCATCAATCGGCTGCGCAGTATTCTGACCCACCAGACCATTCACTACATCAGCCAAACGCTTCGCGGATGTAAAGTCAGGACGACGTAAATCAAACGTAATCGTATCGCCTTGCGCAAAAGAACTCGGCACTTCACGCTCAACCGTAGCGCCATTGGGTATACGACCAACCGTTGGGGTATTGATCACAACTTTGGAACCATCGGCCCCTTCAGCCCCTAAACCACCGACCACCAGACTGCCTTGTGCTAATGCATAAACTTGTCCATCGACCCCTTTGAGGAAAGTCTGAATCAACGTACCACCGCGTAAACTCTTGGCTTCACCTATCGCAGACACGGTGACATCAATCGTCTGCCCTGGTTTCGAAAATGCGGGCAAATCAGCGTGTACCGCTACTGGCGCCACATCTTTGATTTTTGGTTTAACGCTATCGGGTACTTTAATGCCGAAATTGTTCAGCATCGTTCTGAAAGTTTGTTCCGTGAACGCATTACTTTTTTCGCCCGTTCCCGGTAATCCAACCACCAAACCATAACCAATCAGCTGATTCTTCCGTACACCTTGTACCGTAGCAATATCCTTGATCCGCGCAGCCTGAGCCGGCACGACCAAGCTAAAAAGAATTACGGTCAATAGCGTTTTCAGTGTGATGTTCATATCCAGCTCCTAGAAGGGACTATATGGCCCGTTAAAGAACTTAGATAACCATCCACGCTCTTGTGTATTCGCAAAATCACCGGTACCGCTATATTGAATCCGGGCATTAGCCACACGTTGCGATGAAACGGTATTATCTGCATTCACATCTTCGGAACGAACAAGGCCGGTAATGCGAATGTATTCATTACAGACCAGTTCACCGCGAAGGCATTGCTGGCTGAGGAATAGGCACGGCCCTGCCGCCTCTACGGCAGGCGGCCTGGCCTGAAAAACAAGGGGCTTTTGCTCGGGAGGCTTTTGGAAGATCTCCCTGGTACAGCGTACACGAGATACGCAGGTATTTCGTAAATGCTGTACTGGTTATGAGTATAGACGGTTTTTGCTTTCCTTGTGTTACGACAGGATGAATATTTGGTTAAGAAAATATGTCTAGTACATCGTACACGAAATAACTAGACCAGAAGTACGCAGGATGAATTTTCAGCTGCAAGGCGGAGGAGTGAGGCATAGCGGTGGCTATGCCGATTGACGACAACGCGGCAGATGGAAATTCAGACAAGTAATTCGCCTAGGTATTTCGTGCACGCTGTACTAGGCGGGCGGTGATTCAGCAAAGTCGGTATGGAATGCCGCCGGGATAGTGTAAAATTAAGTAATATGTGATAAAATAAAAAAGGTATGACTAAAAATGATTGCAGTGGGCAATTTTTGCTGCTGTTCCAAATTCAACCCGTTGAGCATATCCGCCCTTTGTTTTTGATTTTCTTTTGCCTTTCATTTTTTCCGTATTATTTTTAGCACTATTCATATTCTTTATAGGACTAGAGGTATCAATTACCTTATCAGCTAAGTTAATTCCGCTTTATTTCGGTGTGTTTTATTATTCTTATGTACATAGTTCTATATTTGGGGGGCAGATAGACCAATACTTTAGCTCCCCTTTAGTACTCTTTTTAACGATTTTTGCTTTTGGTTGTATGTTTGGAAGTGGTATGAATGATGCAAATAAAGCCATTAATAATAAGACACTGCCAATAGTTTTATTTGAACAGCAAACGACATATCCAAATGATCAGTCCGATTGGAGACTATTAGAAGTGATAGATACACGATTTGTTCTGATTAATCTTAAAAATAGCGGTTTGATTTGTATTGACTTAGACCAACACAAAGACGGACAAAATGGTGTAAATGTATTTAACGCTTTATGGAAAACTCACAATAAAGATAAGCTATTAAACACCTATGTCGAAAAGACACCGACAGGCGCGGGGGTTCATATCTTTTTTAAAGTACCCGCTGAGGTTTTCGATAAACCTATTGTGAATGAACTGGCGGACGGTGTGGAGATTAAAACACATTTCAC
>ERZ650300.1650-NODE-1650-length-12497-cov-8.270776_pt1 | contig 12497 bp, 7 predicted proteins | sample MGYA00376236_ERZ650300 | MGnify/ENA primary metagenome ERZ650300 (study PRJEB26733, sample SAMN07839303) | wastewater metagenome | biome: urban; feature: wastewater treatment plant; material: waste water | place: USA: North Carolina | collected 2016-04-28 ... | reverse complement strand
GCTCTTCCGATCTTTTCAAAATCTCTTAATCTTAACTGTGCTAATTCTTCTGCTCTTGCCCCAGTAAATAATCCCAAAGCTAATGACCAAAATATATGAGGACTTGCTGTTGTATGCCTTGTAAAGTTTCTTTTTGCTTGTCCTGATACTTCTTCATATTTTTCTAAATATCTATTTAATAAAAATTCATCTATATATTTAGAGTTTAAATATTGTTTTTGATTTTCTTTATTATAAGCTTGGTCTTCTTTACTTAATTCATCAAATCTAATATGTAATTTTTCCCATAAATTTATATTTAGATTTCCATATTTTTCAGGCTCATATAATTTTATATCTTTTAAAAATTGAATAACAATTTTTATTTTGGCTCTTAATCCACCCAATAAACTTTTTTTATAAATATCTTTATTTTTTTCTGAACTTGTAAAAGCTATCGTGTATAAAATCCCTTTTTCTCTCCACATTTCTTTTAATGTTTTATCGGTTAAATTTGGAAAATTTTTATAACTCTCTTTTATAAAATTTATATCATCTAAATTTACTTCTGTTAAATTTCTTTTTGGAATATCTAATTGCTCATCTCCCAACATTATTTGAGAAAATTGAAGTAAAGCAATTTCAGCAGTTCTGGTTGCTCTTCCTTTTTGTTTTTGCCCATTTATGAATTTATCAATCAATAAATCCCAATGGTCTTGATTTGATAAACTTTTGTTCATATCTCCTAAAAGTTTATTTAAAGCTGGGTTGCTTTCTAAAAATGCTATCAAATCAGAAGAAGCATTCACAACATTTTTTTTATTTAATAAATTATCATAATTTGATATATCTTGTATAATAACTTCCATTTCTTTTTTTACAAGATTTTCTTCAAATGTTTGTATCATATTTTCAGGAATTTTTGAAATTTCCTCTTGTTTTATAATATTTTGCCTACTTAAAATATCTCTTGCTTTTTTTCTATATAATCCTACATTATCAGTATCAAATGCGTGTCTTAATTCGTCTAATTCTTTTTGAAGTGCTATTTTTGTATGTCCACCAAATTCTGTGCCTTTATCATCAAAATAACTTAAAGCTTTAAATCTTAATCTTTCAATCTCTTTGACTTCTGTTCCAATATTTCCAATATAATCATTATCTTTAATAATTGCTCTTTCTTCATATTTTTGTAATAGCCCTATTACATAATCATTTAATTCTTCCAAAGATAAACTCTCCACTTCTAAAAATAATAATTCAACTTGATTATTTATATAATTTGTTATTGTAAATAATGAAGCATTTAATAAAGATACATAATAGCTTTTTTTACCTAATAACTTTTTAAGAGATACTCTATATATTGGAGTTTTTTTATTTAGTAGGAATGGGATTTTTTTTCTAAAATACCATAATTCATTTTTTTGAAAACAATAAGAATTTATTTTCACTTCTTGCCCTTTGAATATTAAATTCAAAGGATAAAATATTTGTTCAGTATCCCAAAAAGTATCCCTTTTCAGTATCCCTTTTTGTGGGCGGTTGTCAGCCAGATAGTGAAAATCCCTAAAATAAGGGATTTATATAGATTTTAAAAAAATACTCCCCAAAAACAACCCGCTGCGAAATATGCCTTTTTAATATTTTGGTTTTGCATTTTAATTCCTATTATCTCTTATTAACATCACTGTTTTATTTTCACCTAATATTTTTATATCAAATAATTCAGTGGCTTTTATTAATTCACCAAGTTTTTTATATCCGTAATTTATTGGTGAAAAAGATGAGTTTTGATTTATATATAAGCCAACTGCTGCTATATTTGACCAACCACTATCATCTGAGGTTTGTTCTGCTGCTTTTCTTAAAAGGGCTACAAGTTTTGTATCTTTTCTTAGTTGTACTTTTGTTAATTTACTATTTGAATTAACACTTGTAGTATCTTCTTCTTTTGTATAATCAAAAAGTTTTTCCACATAAATAAACTGCGAACAAGCATTTACAAATGATTCAGGAGTTTTATCTTCCCCATAACCATAAACTGTAATTCCATTTGATAAGATTCTTGAAACAACAGGTGTAAAGTCACTATCACTTGTCACAAGGGCAATTGCACCTAAATCTTTTGTATATAACAAATCCATAATATCAATAACCATTGCTATATCACTTGCATTCTTACCTTTTGTATATGCAAATTGTTGAATTGGTTTGATGTTATATTTGTGTAAAACATCTTCCCAACCTTGAAGTCTTTTATCTTTCCAATTTCCGTAAGCATTTCTAATATTTATAGTTCCATATTTTGATAGGTCATTTATAATACTATCCACATATTTAGCACTTACATTATCACAATCTATTAACATTGCGATATTTATTTGAGGAATAATCATACTTTTGCTTTAAAATTCAAAGATATAGAATTTACACAATGTCTTGTATCTTTTGAAGTTAATCTTTCACCCTCAAATACATGTCCCAAATGCCCACCACAAGAGGCACAAACAATCTCTACTCTTCTTCCATCTCTATCTGGAACTCTTTTTACAGCACCAATTATTTCATCATCAAAACTAGGCCATCCACAACCTGATTTAAATTTATCTTCTGATTTATAAAGTGGAACATCACATTTTTTGCAAGTAAAAGTCCCCTCTTCATAAAAATCATTATACTTTCCTGTAAAAGGATATTCTGTTCCTTTATTTTCTATTACATATTTTTCTTCATCATTTAATTCATTATATTTCATTATATATTTTCCTATTTATTTGTCAAATCTTATTATATATCTTATTCCATTTTCAGTTTTTTTTATCATTAAAAGTCCAAAATTCTTTTCGACAAAAACTTTTACTAAATAAAATCCTAAATCAAAATCTTCATGTTTTAAAGTACTATCAACATTGAAGAATTTTTCTATTTGATTTTCATCATAGTTTCCAGCATTATCTTCACAAGTAATAAAAATTGAATTATTAACATTATCAAAAGAAAAATTAATAACCTTATTCTCTATAGATTTATTTAATTTAAAATTATCAAAAGATTTAGTCATTAGTTTTACAAAAATATGTTTTATTTCATCAAATACAATATTTAATGATAATAAATTATCACCTTCAATATTTATATTTACATTTAATTCATTAATTCTATCTTTTTGTAAAAAAATTGCATTATCTAAAGCTACTTTTAGATTTACATCCTCTTTATTTTTTTGATTATTAAAAAATTTATGAAAATCTAACATTGACTCATCTAATTTATTTACTTGCTTTAATGTTTTTTGAAAAATATTATCATCTTTAAACTCTTCTAAATTTGCCATTCTAAAATCTAAAGATTGCAGATAAAGTTTAATCTTATCCAATGGTTTTTTCCATTGAACTGATATTATATCAATTACGGAAGCAATAGCACTAATTTTGGATTGCTGAACAATTATTTCATCTTTTTGTCTTAATTCTTTTATTTGATTATTTACTATTTCATTTAAATTCAAATTGATTTGTTCAATTTCATTCATTGCTGAAGCTAATTTTAGATGAACTTCTACTCTTTTTAGTAAAACTTCACTATAAAAAGGTTTTATTATATAATCAACAGCACCTAATTCAAAACCTTTTACAATATCTTTTTCATCATCTTTTACAGTCAAAAAAATGATTGGTATTTTTTTTGTTTTATCATTTGCTTTTATCTTTGAACAAACATAATATCCATCCATAATTGGCATTACAACATCAAGTAAAATTAAATCAAATTGGTTTTTTTCCAATAATTCTAAAGCTTTTTCTCCACTTTGCGCATAAATTACATTATAATCTTTTAAAATACTCATTGCTACTTGCAGATTTTTCGTATCATCATCTACTAATAATATTTTATTTTCATATTTTTTATGCATTTTGAGTTTCCTCCAATAATCCAAATTTATCTTCAAGCTGTTTTAATCTCACATAAGAATTTGCTTTTGTAATTAATTCTATTGTAACAAAAGGTTTTACAACATAATCTATTCCACCACACTCATAAGCTTGTTCAATATCTTGTGTTGAATCTTTTCCTGATAAGAATATAATTGGTATTTTTTTTGTTTTATCATCATTTTTTAACTTTGTACAAACATCAAAACCATTCATATCTGGCATCATTATATCCAATAATATCAAATCAAAATCATGTTCCATGACTAATTTAAGTGCCATTTCACCACTTTTTGCATAAAACATTTTATACCCTTCATCCTTTAAAATATTCATTGCCATTTGAATGTTTTTTGGTATATCATCCACTATTAAAATTTTGCTATCAGTTTTCAAGTTTACCCTTTAGATTTTCTATTAATTCAAGATATGTATTCATCAAATAATCTACTTTTTCTATATCAAAAGAGTTTATGTTTTTTATCAACTCATCTGAATAATCTTTTAATACATAAATATCTTGGTCTATTGATAATTTATTTAGTTTATTTGCAAACTCTTCAATCAAAGAGAAATCACCACCATCTTTTATTTTTATCCACTCTTCTTTATAACAATTTCCTAATTCATTTATCACAAATTTCAATTTTCCTAAATCCATTATTTTTGAATCATTATTTAAAAAAGTTTCTTCATTTATAAAATTGTACTTTAAATACTTTCCTAATTCCTCAATCAAATCATCTAGGATTACAGGTTTTCTCAAATATCCATCAAATCCATATTTTGATACTTTTTCTAAATCTTTCCCCATAACAGATGCAGTTAGGGCAATTAATGGTATTTTTTTCAACTTTTCATCATTTTTAATTATACTTGCTGCTTCATAACCATTCATTACTGGCATTCTTAAATCCATAAGAATCAAATCAACATTTACATTTTTTAATTTATCAAGTGCCTCTTGACCATTTTGAGCCATTATTAAATCAATATCAAAATCTTTTAAACTTGCAAGTACAAGTTTTCTATTCTCTTCAATATCATCTACTACTAAAATTCTTGCTTTTTCAAATTCAATATTTGAAGCTAATAATTTATGAGAAACTATTTCATCTTCCATTGAACTAACAGGAATATCTTTTAAAACTACTGTAAAAATTGAACCTTTGTTCTTTTCACTTTTTACAGTAATCTCACCATTCATCATATGAACCAATTTTGTACAAATTGCAAGTCCTAATCCAGTTCCTCCATATTTTGCAACATCTTGATTATTTTGTTGTTCAAATGCATTAAATATATTATTTAAATTCTTTTCATCAATTCCAATTCCTGAATCTTCAACACTAAATATCAAATCAACTTTACTTTTTATATTATCTTTATAGACATTTTCTACTTTTAGTTTTATATGACCTTTTTCAGTAAATTTAATTGCATTTCCAATTAAATTAAAGAGAATTTGTCTAATTCTCACCCCATCAATTATTATATATTTTGGAATAGTTTTATCTATATCTACAATAAATGAGATATTTTTACTTATAATTTTTGAATGAAATATTGATTCTATTTCTAAAAATATATTTGTTGGATTCAAAGATTCATTTTTTATATCTAATTTTCCAGCTTCAATTTTTGAAAGGTCAAGAATATCATTTATAATTCTTAAAAGTGCATTCCCACCTTTTTTTATTGAACTTAAATACTCTTTGTGTACAGGATTTTTTATCTCTTTGTCTAGTATTTCTGTAAATCCAATTACAGAATTCATTGGAGTTCTTATTTCATGGCTCATGTTTGCTAAAAATTCACTTTTTTGTTTTGCTACATTTTCAGCTATTTCTTTTGCTTTTATTAATTCAATATTTAATTGCTGAATATTATTTCTTTCTTGTTCTAACTCTTTTTGTATTTTTTCTTTTTCTCGTATTTGTACTTTTAACTTTCTATTCCAGTAAATAGTTCCTGCAATTATTAATAAAGCTAATCCTACAACTTTCCAAACTAACTCATAATCAATTTTTTGTTCATATTCAATTTTTACCCATTTTCTATATATCTCATCTTTTCTACTAGAAGAGACATTATCTAATAACTTATTTAAAATAGAAACCAATTTATCACTATCTTTTTTTACACCAAAACCGTATTTATAACTATATCCAGATGGTCCCACAATTTTTAAATTACTTAAACTATATTTTTTACTATAAAATTCAAAAGAAGGAATATCTAAAATAAAATAATCTATCCTAGAGTTTGATAGTTCTTTCAAACCTTCCAAAGGGGTATCATATTCTTTGATATTTTTAATTTGAGGAAAATCTTGTTTAATCTCTTCAATTATTGAGTAACCTTTTACAGTTGCAATATTTTTATCTGTTATATTATTAAAAGAATTAACATAATTTGTTTCTCTATTGTTTGCAATTATTACAATTTCTGCACCAATATATTTATTTGAAAAATTCAAATATTCACTTCTTAATGCAGAATAAGATACAGCATCAATTAAATCAATTTTTTTCTCTTTTATCAAATCTAATGTTTCAGCCCAAGAATTAGTCTTAACATATTCTATTCTAATATTGCTATCTTTAAAAACTTCATTTACTAAATCAGGAACTATTCCTATATAATTACCATTTTCATCATTAAAAGAATAAGGTGACCAAGTAGGATCACCTGCAATTTTAATTACTGGATTTTCTTTTAGCCAATCAAACTCTTCTTTTGTAAAATTTATTTTTTTATTTTTTTCGTCTAATTCAAATATCCATTTTTTATTGATTTTTTCTTGTTCATTTTCAATTAATTTTGGCATTACTTTTTGGATGATATTAAATAAGGTTTTATTCTCTTTTAAAACAGCCATTGATAAATCCACTTTTTCAAAATCTGCTTTAAATTTAACTTCTAAATTTGTAAGCATCTCTTTTTCAACAAAATAAGAAAAAACTGGCATATTTCCAATAAATATATCAGCTTTACCATGTGAGACTAACTCAAATGCTTCTTTATTTGATGAAGCAAAAACAAACTCAATATTTGGAAATCTTTTAATTAATTTTTCATAAACAAAATTTCCTTTTTGAACTGCAATTTTATAATTCTTTATTTCATCAAAATTATTAATCTGGAGTTCTTTTTTTGCAATTACAACAACATCAATATTTAAAAAAGGAGATGTATAATTCAGATATCTTTCCCTATCAGGTGTTTTTGCTACACAAGCTAACATATCTAATTTTTTATCTTTTATTTTTGATATTGTGCTATACCAATCACTAGCATTAACCTCAAATTGCAAACCAGTATATTTAGTAATTAAATGTAAATAATCAGACGCTATTCCTTGGTATTCTCCCGAATTATCAAGATATTCAAATGGTGGCCAGTTTGCATCTGCTCCTATTTTTACTATTGGATTATTTTTAATCCAAAGTAATTCTTCTTTTGATAAATTTATGTCATTTTTTTGATTAAGTGAAAATGCCCATTTTTTTTGAATTTCTTTTTTTTCTTCATTACTTATATTATTTAAAACTTTCTGGATAATATTTTTTAGGATATTTTTTTCTTTTAGAACTGCAACTGAAATTTCAGAAGGTTCAAAATCTGTTTTAGTTTTTATTTCAAGATTTGTTAGTAGGTTTTTTTCCATAAAATAGGAAATAGTTGGTAAATTATCAATATAAACATCTGCTTTTCCATAGGATACAAATTTTAATGCTTCACTATTTGATTCAGCAAAAATAAACTGTGCATTTGGAAATTTCTTTTTAAATGTATCAAACATATAATCGCCATTTTGAACAGCTATTTTGTAATTTTTTATTTCATCAAAAGAGTTTATTTTTAACTCTTTTCTTGCAACAACAACAATATCAAGGGATAAATAAGGAGTTGTAAAATCTAAAAAAGTTTCCCTATCAGGAGTTTTACCATCACAGGCTAATATATCTAATTCTTTATTTTTTATTTTTTCTATAACTTTATGCCAATTATCAGCATAAATATCAAATTTTAAACCAGTTCTTTCAGATATAATTTTTAAGTATTCTGATGATATTCCATTATGTTTTCCATTAGTTTCAATATAATCAAAAGGTGGCCAATCTTCGTCAACACCTACTTTTATTGATGGATTATTTTTTATCCATTCTAATTCTTCTTTTGTAAATATTAATTTTTCACTTTCAGTAACTGAAGAAAATAGATAACTAATTAACACAATTAATAAAACAAAATATCTCATTAAAATCCCTTTTTATAACTGTGCATTATTATAACATAATAATATTACAAGTTATAGAACTAAAAGGAGTTATAATGTAATCAAAAATATATATTTATCTAATATTTTTCTATTAAATCCTTTATAATCACAGAAGTAATTCCCCAAATCACTTCTCCATCATATTTATAAACCCAAATTTTATGGCTTTTATTTCCCCACGGTTGTTTATAAGCATCTGGAAGTCCTAACTCTTCTACAGGAAAAAGTATCTTTTTTTGCCCATTTTCATCAATTTTGTATGGTTGAATTTCGTGAGATAAGGTGTACTCTTCTGGTTTGTGTTCTTTAAAAAATTTGATTGGAATAACTAAAGTTTTTTCAACTTCATTAGAATCAATTTTCATATTTTTATAAGCTTTTTTCTTAACTCTTGCCACAAATGATTCAATGATTGTGCCAATTGGAGCTACATAAGTATCAAGTTGCCCTAAAACTTTTATATCTTTTCTTTCAATTCCAAGTTCCTCAAAAGTCTCTCTTAAAGCTGTATCTTTGAAATCCTTATCAATACCCATTTCAAATCTTCCACCAGGGAAACAAATATCTCCACCTTGTCTTATATGAGCAGCTCTTTTTTGAAAAATCAAATTATACTCACCTTTGATTTTTACAAGTGGAATCAAAACAGCACTATTAAAAAATCTATGTCTTCCTAAAACATTTGGATGTTTTGGTAAATTTGATACCAGCTCTTTTAGATTACTTTTTTTCATTATTCTCTTCTATATTTTTAATAGCATCAATCATAGTTTTTATTACTTTTCTTAAATCATTTTCATCTATTGTATATGCAACTATTGAATAAATAAGCTTTCCAAATGGTCTAATCCAAACACCATGATTCACACAATACTCTTGAACTTTTTGAGCATAACAATCATCAACTAATTCAATTACTCCAATAGCTCCAATATTTCGTACATCTTTTACAAGTTTTAGATTTTTGGCATTTAGTAACTCTTGAGAAAAAATTGATTCTATTTTTTTTACATTATCTTGCCATGGTGATTCTAATAACAAATCAATACTAGCATTTGCAACACTACAAGCTAGTGGATTTCCCATGAAAGTTGGTCCATGCATTAATACACCAATTTCGCTATTTGAGATTACTTCACTTACATTTCTTGAAGTAATCATAGCAGCCATGGTCATATAACCACCTGTTAGTCCTTTTCCAACAGTCATGATGTCAGGTTTAATATTTGCATGTTCAACTGCAAACATAAGCCCCGTATGACCAAAACCAGTTGCTATTTCATCTGCAATTAGTAAAATATCATATTTAGTGCATAATTCCCTAGCTTTTTGTAAAAATAGTGGATTATAAATTCTCATTCCACCAGCACCTTGAACTATTGGCTCAACAATAAAACCAGCAATTTGCTCATGATACTTTTCAAAGTTTTCTTCTAGAATTTTTATTTCATCACTACAATCAGTTGTAAATCCTAACTTTGGAGTTTTTGTAAAAATATGCTCACTCAAATATGAACCATAAATACCATGCATAGAGTTTTGCGGGTCACAAACACTCATAGCACCTAAAGTATCCCCATGATAAGCATTTTGTAAAGCAAGAAATTTAAACTTTTTTAATCCCTTTGCCTTTTGATATAAAATTGCAGTTTTTAGTGCAACTTCCACAGAAACTGAACCACTATCACATAAAAAAACACTATGAAGACCCGTTAAATCTGCTAATTTCTTTGCTAATAAACTTGACTGTTCATGTGCAAGTCCACCAAACATAATATGAGGCATAATTTCAACTTGTTTTTTTAATGCCTCATTTAATTTTGGATTATTATATCCATGAATTGCACTCCACCAAGAACTCATTCCATCAATTAGTTCTTCGCCCGTTTCCAAAAAAATAGATGTTTTATTTGTAGATTTTACAGGTAATATTTTTGTCTTAGAAGGAAGGGAATTATAGGGATGCCAAACATGTTCTTTATCAATTTCTAACCAATTCAATAGTGTTCCTAATATATTTAATTGGTTAGATTATATCCAAAGATTATTACAGAAATAATAAAGTTAAATTCTTACTCTTTTACAATATTTTCTAAAGTAATTTTTACTAATGCACCTCTATAACTTTTATTATTAAATTCAAAAGTTGCATTTGAGATTTCAATTTGACCATTCATATGTTTATTTATAATTTCTCGACACATAAATAATCCAATACCTGTTCCTTGTGATTGATGTTTTGTAGTGAAATACGGTTCAAAAACTTTATGAACAATCTCTTCATCAATTCCCCCTGCATTATCATTTATCTCAATAATTGCTTTATCATCTTTTTTGAAAATATCAATAAAAATAAGTTTTTCATCATTGTTTATAGACAATAGTGCATCTTTTGAATTATTCAAAACATTTATAAGTACTTGTATTAATTCTGTTTCATATCCCGTCACTTTTATATTTTCAATTTTGTGTATTATTTTTATATTTTGACTTACAAAATTTGGGTTTATTAACTCAATAGTTTTAGTACAACATTTTTCCAGATAAAAATCTTCTTTTTCTTTTTGTGGTTTAAAAAAATATCTAAAATCATCTATGGTATTCGATAAATATTTTGAAGTATTTAAAATGCCATCCAGTGTTTTATTTAAAAATTCATCATCTAAATCATTTAACTGTTTCTTTAGTTTTATTCCACTAGCACTTGTAGTAATTAATGATAATGGTTGTCTCCATTGATGGGCAATATTTTCTATCATTTGTCCCATAGAAACCATTTTCTGTTGTTGTGATAGAAGTCTATCTTTTCTTAGATTCTCTTCAACCTCTTTTTTTATCCTAATTTCTAAATCACTATTTATTTGTCTTAACTCTTTTGTTTTTTCTTCAACTTTATCTTTTAAAGAATTATTTGCATTTTTTAAAACTATTTGTTTATATATAATTCCAATAAGAATTATAAAAAGAACAAAAAAGATTTTCCATAGTATTGAATAATCGAACTCTTTTTTATACTCTATTGATACCCATTTATTTATAATTTCATTTTTTTCTAAATCATTAATACTTGAAATAACTTTTTGAAAAATTCCATATAAAATATCATCATCATTTCTTACTGCAACTGATAATTTAGTAGTTTCATCAAGTTTTGCAGAAACAGAAATTTGAGTTAAATATTTAGTTTGCAACTTATACAATGAGGCAGATAAACCATCAATATGCCCAAATGTTTCACCATCCAAAATCTTTTGTAATCCCTCATCAATATTTTTTACTTTTACGAATTCTATATCTTTATATTTCGATTGTAATGAATCAATAATTGTATAATTTTCTACAATAGAAATTTTTTTATTTTTTATCATTGATAAATCGTTAATAAAAGAGTTACCCGTTTTTGTCAAAAGAACATATGGAATTTCTATATAAGGTTTAGTAAAGTTAAAATAGTTTTCTCGCTCTTTTGTTTGGGTTAAAGAAGTTAAAATATCACATTTTCTATTTTGTGCAAACTCCAAAGATTCTGCCAAACTATTAGTAGGAACCAATATCAATGGCTTTTTCATCTTTTTTTCAATTAAGGCTACATAATCTGATATAGCACCAGTAAGTTTTCCATCTTTTATATCACTATATGGCATAGAATCTGGTAATGCACATATTTTAATGCTATCTTTTTCTTCAATATATTTTATCTCTTCTTCTGAAAAAGCATAATTACTCAAATTATCAATATCAAAAATAAATTTATCTATATTTATTGAATTTGGAATTAATCCCATAACATTATATAAATCATAAATTCGTTGAAGTTTATCTTTTTTAATCTCACCTAAATTTGCTGTTTTAAAATATGAAAGTTTTTTTAATTCATTTCCTTCATAAAGTAATTCATCTTTTTCAAGTTTTTCAGAATTATATTTTTTTAAAATTACATCTACACTCTCTTCAATATTTGAATATGCATATTCCCAACCTTTTAAAGAAGCTTTTTTAAATGCTAAAACAGTATTTAAATCATTATCAATAAAATTTTGATTTGTATATAATAAATCACTATACATATCAAATCCATATTTTTTAGGATCAAAGATATTATATTCAATACCTTTTTTTTGTAAAGTAAATGGAGATTTTGAAATATATGCAGAAATTACATCTGTCTTTTTATTTATTAAATCATCAATATTGTGGGTATGTTTTAGAAATGTAAGATTGTCAAGTTTTACTTTGTTTGATGTAATCATTGCTTTTAATGAAACTTCACTAGCATCATCAATTGTAGTCATTATTTT
>ERZ650300.1646-NODE-1646-length-12504-cov-6.723030_pt1 | contig 12504 bp, 4 predicted proteins | sample MGYA00376236_ERZ650300 | MGnify/ENA primary metagenome ERZ650300 (study PRJEB26733, sample SAMN07839303) | wastewater metagenome | biome: urban; feature: wastewater treatment plant; material: waste water | place: USA: North Carolina | collected 2016-04-28 ... | reverse complement strand
GCCATCACTATCTATTACGAAAACTTAAGCGGGTTTGCGACATGATTACGCCTTTAACCTTGGAAGACGCTTTATACCTGGCCGAACACATGCGCGAAATCGACAAGCGCGAAATCCGCGAAACCATGCGCGGTGACGACTTGGCGGAATTTGCGCATGAATGCGTGGCGCTTGATGGTTGGTGCTACAAAGATTCAGACGGCCTGCCGGTGGCGATGATGGGTGTGGCCGAATGCTGGCCGGGCGTGGGCAGCGGCTGGATGGTGGCAACCGACGATATAGGCCGCCACGGCGTGGGCATCACCAAGCTTGCCCAAAGCTTAGTTACCGATAAGAAATGGCACAGAATACAGGCAGCGAGCGCGGCTTTTCATGATGTGAGCCACGCTTGGCTTGAGCTGCTTGGCTTCACGCGCGGGCAGACAATGCGGCAGTTTGGCAAAAACAAGGCAGACTTTATTATGTTTGAAAAGGTGGTGGGCGATGTGTAAAAGCGTTTTTAAAAAAGTGCGTAACGTGATGTTGGACCCGCTAACAGCGTCTGTGGCCAAGAAAAGCAGCGCCGCCGGCAAAATTATTGATCCGGTAGATGTGTTCGGCTATCAGGACGACCGCAATCAGGCGGCCATCGACAAGCAAAAATCGGCCTATGATGCAGAGCAGGCGCGCATCAAAAATGAGGACGACTTGCGCAAATATGAGGAAGAACTCAACCGCAGCAATGCGGTGACGCGCATCAATGCCATGTTCGGCATGGGCAACGGCGAAATAAAAGGCGGCACTTCGGGCTTGGGCACGGTGGCGGTGAAGCCTGAATTTTTGGATGTGACGGCCAATGCCAACGCACGGCAGGCCGGCTATGACGAAGTTCGGCAAAACAGCTTGGGCTTGCTGCTTGAAGACATTGCCCGCAACCGCGCCGACACCACGCGCAATGTGGGCTTCGGCTTGCAGCGCAACGGATTATTTGGCGGTAGCGTGGACGTGGACACACATAAAAGCATCACCGATGCCAATCAGCGCAGCATCATTCAAGCCAATCAATACGCCGATAATCAGGTGGCGCAGATGCGCAGCAATGATGAGAGCACCCGCGCCGATTTGATTTCGCGCATCAATGCGGGGCTGGATGCAGACAGCGCGGCAACCACGGCCACGCAGCGCATGTTAAACAACCGCCAAGAAGCCTTGACCACCAACCCCAGCGGCGCGCTGAACAATCTTTTCGCCGGCATAGGCAGCGCATGGAACGGCTATCAATTCGCCAACGGCGCAGCCAACCCTTACGGCAATATGCAAAAATCGGTGAACAACAACAGCCGCTACGGCGGCACCATCAGCTATTAAGGGAGGGTGGGATATGTGTTATGCAGCAATACCCTATATCGCGATGGCCATCGGCACGGCGGCCACGGTGGCGGGGCAAAACCAACAGCGCAACGAGGCCAAGCGCGCGCAGGCGGCGCAAGACCAATTCAACGCCATGCAGAAGAAAATGGTGCTGGACAAGCAGGCGGAAGAAAATCAATTCAGCCAGCGGAAACAACAATCGGTGCTGAATGAGGCCGAAGTGGTGGCGCCCGACCGTGTGCAGCAGGTGCAGCAGGCGGCAGACACGCAGACGGTCAGCAATGTGAATGCTTTGCAGCAGGCGAATCTGCTTGGCGAGGAGAGCGTGGCACAAGGCGCGCAAGGCAATCAGAGCAATGCCTATCTGAAAGCGCGCGCAGAAGCGGCGGCCAAGCAAACCGACCAGGCCATCAAGCTTGCACGCTTGTTTGGCGCGACAGGTGCAGGCAATCAGGCGGTAGCCAATCAGGCGCAAAGCGCTTTAGATTACCGGCTCAACCAACAGGCGATTGACGCCAACCGGCGCAGCATGCAGCGCGGCTATCAATGGATGTTTGACGATTTGGCCTTGCGCGGCAATAAGGCTGCGCGTGTTGATGCGAGCAAAGGGCAGACGGAGCAGGCGCTGGGCGGCTTGCTGATGAGCTATGGCGGCAACGGCATAGGTAGCCAAGCGGGCAGTTATTTCGGTAAACAGGCCGGTAATGCGCAAATCGCAAACAATCTTTTTTAGGGCGGGGTTATGGTAAAACTTTATTTGGATGCAAACGGCTTGGCACCGATTGCACAGGCATTGAGCGGGCAGAGCCGACAGGCGGGTGTGGCCGCCGGTTTAGAGAATCAGATGCGGGCGGCACAACTGGACGAGCAGCGTTTTAAGCAACAGCAGGCCTATCAGGCACAGGAGCGGCAGGACAGCATGGGCTTGAGCGCAATCGCACAAGCCTTACCCGGATTTTCAGCGGCGCAGGTTGGTGATGTAAATAGCCGGTTCTTCGGCGGGAAAGCGCAGCCGCAAGGGTTTAAATACGGTTCAGACGGCCTGCCGGTGATGGGTGCAGATGGCGTGCCGCAGGCCGCCGACCCAATCAGCTATACGCCGGAACAGCAGCAAATGATACAGAATGCGGTTAAGGTGCTGGCACCACAAATGGCGGCGATTCATGGTATGAACGCTTATGGCGGTGACGGACTGGATTATGTGAAATCACTAGGCTTGGCTAATGAGAATAGCTATAAAGCAAGATTGAGCGATTTAGTTTTAGCCGCAGCACAAAACGGCGATTTGGCCGGACAGAATGCCGCCGTTGCTGCTTACGAGGGTAAAACGCACAGCCCGTATCGCGCAGACGGCTACGGCCAGCAATTCAGCCAAGACACGGGCGCGGTGCAGCAAACGCCTGCATCAATAACCAAGCTTGGCAATATTGCCGCCAACACCAACTACCAGGAGGCGCAAACCGGCCTTGCCGATGCGCGCACTCAAAGCGAGATGCTGGGCTGGGAAACAGAAGCTTTGCGCCAGCACGGCTTGACGCTTGATAATCAAGGCAAGGTGATTAAGCTTAATCAATCACTCAACCCGCAAACCGGCACAGCCGCAACCAAAGCGCCGAATGCTGATGATGCGCGGCTGTTTACAAGTGTTGACTCGCTCACAGGTAAACCACAGGTGGACTACAACCGCCTGAACCAAGCCTATCTGTTTGCGCAGCAGCACGGCTATGCCAGCGTGTCGGCGGCCTTGCCGGCATTCGGGCGCTGGGAGCAGGAAAAAGCCAATATCACCAGCCGCAGCGGTTCAGACCGCCTGATTGAAGAGGCTGCCGCATTAAGCCCAACGGCACGGGCGGCGGCTGGGAATGGTGGGGCAACGCTTGTCGGGCAGACTTTGCAGAGCAAATACGGGCAGCGCATCAATAACAAGCAATCCAAAGATGCAGCTATGCGCGAATTACAAGAGGCCGTTGCCAACGGCTTTATTAGCCAACAGGCCGCCGGTGACTTGTGGGAGCAGATGACGGGCGAGAAGTAACCGATTAGAATTTTGGCAAGATACCTCTATCATTGATGGAGGTATTTTTTATGGCTAACCCGTTTCGCACTCAAAGCAAGAACCCTTTTCGACAAGGGGAGATAACCGCGCAGCCGGCAACGCAAGAAAGCATGGATGCATGGCGCGACAAGGTGATGGGCACCGCCGGCATGGATGCGATCGGGCGCGCATTGGTGACTAAGGCGCAATCGGCTTTTGGCAACGCCGGTGGTGATGCGGCACGGGCGGTTTATCAGGCACCGGCCACATTTGCCCGTGGTGTAGGCGGCGGCTTGGTGGCAGCCAATGCAGGGATTAACCAAATGCTGCGTGACTACACCCCGCTTGGCGCGGTGCCGGGCTTGGGTGATTGGTTACAGGGTGCATCTAATCAGGGCGCGAAAGATGCCGCAAATTTGCAGGCAGCAGCCACGGCCAACTATCAAACCGATATAGGCCGTGATGTGGGCGGGGCAATCAACAGCCTGGGCGCAACGGCACCGCTTACCGCAGGCGCAATTATTGCCAAAAACCCCGCAATTATGTATGGCGGCATGGGTGCACAAACCGGCTTGACGGAATACGGAAATGCGCGGCAGGCCGGATTAAAGCCGCTGGAAGCCCTGCCCTATGCGGCCACGCAAGCCGAAATCGAAATGCTTACGGAAATGATGCCGGCTGGCGCTTTGGTGGATGCGTTCAAAACAAAGAATCCGGTGGCGAATTTGATTAAATCGCCGCTGAAGTATGGCGTAGGCGAAATGGCCGGCGAGCAATTGGCAACGCTTGGGCAGGATTTTGCACAAGGTGCCTATATTGATTCACGCACCAATCCTAACTGGGTGCAGGACTATAAAGACGGCCGCCTTGATGCGGCGCGCTCAACCGCCGTTTCATCATTGGTGATGGCGCCGGGCAATGTGGGTATTGCCACGACGGCACACGCGGCCAAAGAGGCGGTGCAAGGTGTAAGGCGCATTGAGGGTAAAAACCCTTTCAGACAAGCCGCCGCCAACCCGCAGCCCGACCAACAGCGCCTTGCCGCTGCGCTCAACATGCCCACCAATCCCAACGCCACGAAAAACGCCATAGACACGGTGCGTGCAGCGATGGTAAACGGCGGTATGAAAACGCGCGCGGATATTCCGCAAGTACATGGGAATCAGGCTGTTGCCAATTTTGTGAACAAAACAATCGGCGTGGAATCGGGCGGCAACCCGAATGCTAAAAACCGCAAATCCAGCGCCACAGGCTTAGGGCAGTTTATCGAAAGCACCTGGCTGGATATGGTGCGCCGGCACCGGCCTGATTTGGTGCAGGGCAAAGGCCGCGCGGAAATATTGGCCTTGCGCACCAATCCGGCCATTAGCCGCGAGATGACCACACGTTACACCGAAGAGAACGCCAATGCCTTGCGCAATGCAGGCCTGCCGGTGACGGAAGGCAACCTTTACCTAGCCCACTTCAGCGGCGCAGGCACCGCTGCCAAAGCGCTGAAAGCCAACCCGAACGCGCCCGCATCAAGTGTGTACGGGCAGGCGGCCATTGACGCCAACGGCTCGATTTTGCGCGGTAAAACCGTGGGGCAGGTGGTTGCGTGGGCAAATCAGAAAATGGGCGGCAAGGCGCAAACTGCCCTGCCCGCCAATCAATCTATGCTTTCAGACGGCCTTTCAGACGGCCTGATGAACGACAACCTGCAACCGCAATACGCGCCAGAAGACAACAGCGCGCAGGCCGATGCCGCCGATGAAATGCAGCGCAGCGCACGGATGCAGCGCGAAGCCGCCGAAGATATGCAGGATGCGGCGCGCAAAGCAGGCAAGCAAACCAAGGTGTATCTTGGCGATCAGATGCGCAATGCGCGCCTGCAAATGCTGGAGGCGGACGATTTGCAACCCACCGTGGCCGATGCCGCCAACCAATACCGAGACCGCAACCGCGCGGCCAGCCAAGTGCAAGTAAACCGCATTGCGCAAAACCTGCAACCCGAATTGCTGGGCGACAGTATGCAGGCTGACACCGGCGCGCCCACTTTGGCCAAAGACGGAAAAACCATTATCGGCGGCAACGGGCGCGTGATGGGCATTGCGCAAGCCTATGCGCAAGGCAGCGGCCAAAGCTACAAGCAATACCTGATAGACAATGCCGAGCAATTCGGCCTGAATCCCGCCGAAGTGGCGGCGATGGACAAACCCGTGCTGATTCGCCGGCTTGATGATGATGTGGATATTGCCAAAGCAGCGGTGGCCTCGAATGAAGGCGGCGGCTTGGGTATGAGCGCCTTGGAGCAAGCGCGGGTAGATGCAGACCGCCTGCCTGATTTCGGCACCTTTGCACCGGACGACAACGGCGAATTGAACACACCGGCCAATCGCGGCTTTATCCGCCAATTTGTGGGGCAGATGCCCACCACCGTACAGGCGCAGATGGTGGATGCGCAAGGCATGTTGAGCCAAGAGGGAACCCGCCGGCTGCACAACGCCTTACTGCACCGCGCCTACGGCAACAGCCCCGCCTTGAGCCGCCTGGTGGAGAGCACCGATCAGGGCGCGCGCAATATGGTAAGCGCCATGATGCAGGCCGCCCCGACCATTGCCAAAGCGCGAGACCACATCAAAACAGGCGATATGCACGATGCCGATATAGCGCCCGATATTGTGACCGCCGTGGAAAAATTGAACCAAATCCGCGAGAGCGGCGACAGCGTGGCCGATTACTTGGCGCAGCAGGGCATGTTTGAAGACGATTTAAGCCCCGTGGCGCGCGACTTGGTGCAGTTTCTCGATGAGCACAAACGCAGCGCCAAAGCCATTGCCACGCTGTTGCGTAACTATTACGATTTACTGGGCGCACAAGGCAGCCCCAATCAAGCCGATGTATTCGGCGATAACACCGCACCCGACAAACAACAGCTATTACGAAAGGCAGCAGATGACTACAAACAACAAAACGGCACCGCCGAACAAAATGAACTCTTCGGAAATTCCGAAACCTTCAGACGGCCTCAAGAGCCTGATCGGCAAACTGGACAACAACCCGAAAGCGGCAAGCGCGATGCAGCAGGCGCTGGCGAAGACACGGGCGGAGCTGAAAAACAGCAAGACGGATTAAAGTTTAGCCGTGGCGCAACGCTGGGCGATAAAAAGAAATCAGACCCCGCCGACTTTAACGAAGCACTTCAGCAGGCGGGCGGTTTTGCCGCTTACGACAAAGCAATAGCCGCCGGAAAAACAAAATTGACCCTGCGGGAATGGGTGTGGGTGCGCACCCCGCAATTCAAACGCTGGTTCGGCGACTGGGAAAACGACCCGGCCAATGCCTCTAAAATCATCGACCGCGAAACAGGTGAACCCAAGCCGGTTTACCACAACAGCGGCGAACAGCTTACCGAGTTTGACCTTGAATTTGTGCGTACGTCTGTTGAAATTCAGGCGCACTTCTTCGCGCCTGAAAGTGATCCGTACAAAGAGTATGGAGAGTATGAGCATATTGTATTCCTGAATATCCGCAACCCCGCAGATGCGCAGACGGCCTATGCGGGTTTTGGCGAAAAGATGGTGAAAAGTGATGCGGGTATCCGCCAGCGCGAAGAATTGATTTCAAAGGGGTATGACGGTGTGGTGGTTGAAGAAGATGGCGAAGTGGTGGAGTACATGGCTTTCCATGCGAACCAAATCAAATCGGCAACAACCCAAAACGGCGATTTCAGCCCCGACAACAACGATATCCGCTATTCGCGCGCCAAAGATACCAAACGCGCAAGCCCCGAACAAATCAAGCAAACCCGCCAAGCGATAGAGCAAGCCGTGGGCAAACAAAACATGCGTCACATTGAAATCGTGGCGCGTGAAGAGGTGGCGCGCCCTGACAATGCCGAAGATTTGCGGGATGCACAAGGCTGGTATGATCCGAAAACGCAGCGCATCACCCTGATTGCCGAAGCCCTGCCCAATCAGCGCACGGCGCAATTTGTGGCCTGGCATGAATTGGGGCACCGCAAGATTGATGTGGATGGCTGGGAGAAGTGGCAGGCGCTGTTTCGCACCGCCTACAACGGCAACCCCATTATTAAGCAGGTGGCCGACAATATATTCAAAGCGCGCAAAGGAGCGGCAGACGGCGCGGCGCTGAACAAATTTTTGGCGGTAGAAGAAGCGGTGGCTGATTTATACGCCGCGCACAAAACGGGCGACTATGCCGCATTCGAGCAGCGCAATGGCGCTAAGGTGCCGCTGGCAATGCGCGATACCTTGGGCGGCTATTTAAGCCGCTTGGCCAACCATTTGCGTACAGTGTTGGCTAAGGTGATGGGCGTGCAGCGCAATACCATCAGCGATGCGGATATTTACGGCTGGTTGCAGAAGCTGGATAAAGAGGATGGGAAAACTTCAGGTAGCCTGAATGAAGAAATGCGCTTCAGCCGCAACGAAACCAAAGATGACAACTCAAAATCAGCCTACGAAGCCGCCAAAGCCGCAGGTGAAACCGAACTGACATTCCACCAATGGCAGCAGGTGCGCACGCCTGAATTTAAGGCGTGGTTCGGTGATTGGGAGAACGACCCGGCCAACGCATCAAAGGTTATCAATCCCAAAACAGGTGAGCCGTTGGTGGTTTATCATGGCAGTAATGCTGATATTACTACTTTTGACCACAAAAAAGCCACGGATAAGATGGGGCGTGAGCGCGCATTAGGATTTGGAAATGGTAAATTTTACCTTAGTAAATTTGATTTCACTGCTACAAGCTACGCCAAGGCAAGAAGTAAAAAAGGCGATGGTTTTGTTGGTAGCTACTTCGTCAATATTCGCAATCCTATTACATCAGATGAGTATAGCCAAGCATATAGAGAATTGACTGGCAAAGAAATAACACAGTCTTATGATACTCAATATACCCAAAAACAGCGTGACGCCAATATTGCTAAATTAGACAAGCAATTAAAAGCACAAGGCTATGATGGTATGGCTGATGATCTTGGTCAAATCGCCGTATATAGCCCCAACCAAATCAAATCCGCCACAGGCAACAGCGGCGCGTTCGATGCAGGCAATAACGATATAAGGTTCAGCCGTGGTGAAGCCTTAAGCCCGCAGGAAAAACGCTTCTTCAACGAAATCGGCGAGCTTGAAGCAGGCGCAAAAGCCTACAACAAACTGGCAGGCTTGCTGAAACCTGCCTTTGCCAAAATCCGCATGGCGAATACCGCGCCTGAACAGTTTACGCAGATGATGCGCGATTACCGGGCGCAATTAAACGTGGCCGGGCGCACGGCAAAAACGGTAGCCGATGCCGGCGTGAAGATGACCGAAGCCGAACGCAAGCTGCTTTCGGATGTGCTGGAAAAAGAATTGCCGCCCGGGGTGGAGGTGTCGCCAGAATTGCAGGAACTGGCCGGGGCGATGCGCGAAATACTCACCCAGCAAAGCGATGACCTGGTGGCGCTGGAGATGTTGAGCGAGGCCAGCCGCGAGCGCTTTAAAGATACCTATCTGCCACGGCTGTATGCCAAGCATATGACGGGCGATACCGCGCTGGATGCGCTCAATAAAGAGCTGGGCAAGGCCATGCGCGGGGCTTTGGGCAATGCGGTGAAAGGCCAGCACCTGAAAGGGCGCGGTTTGTTTAAGGAAGTGAAGCGCGGCGAGCAGGCGAAGTATGAGGCCGAGGGCTGGGAGATGCGCCACGATTACGGCAACAAGGGCAAGAAAGCCGGCCAAGTGGTGATGTGGCGCGACTACACCCGCGAAGAGCGGGCGAGCATGGGCGAAGAGCGCGATGCGATGATGCGCTTTACTTCGGGCTACATCAAAACCCAAAGCGATATTGCCAAGGGCGTGTTGTTCAAGCGCATTGCCGAAGACGGCGAGATGACGAGCGATACGGCGGTGGACGGCTGGACGCATGTGCCCGATACCGAAATTGCCGGAACGGGCGGGGTGAAGCGATATGGTGCGCTGGCGGGCAAGTGGGTACACCCCGAAGTGGCCTACCATTTGCAGCAGCAATTCTACATTGATGACGCCGTGCAAAAAGCATGGCGGCAGATACTGGGCTGGTGGAAAATCGGCAAGACGGTATATAACGCGGTGGCGCATGTGAATAACTTTATCAGCAATATCGCAATGACTTATATTGCAGGCGGCAGATTGCGCGATTTACCCGCTATGGCCTTGGAAATGAAGCGCAAAGGCGCGTTATACAACGAAGCTTTAGAACACGGCCTGATTGGCGATGCGGTGGATGTGGCCGGCCTGCAGGAAATGTTTGTCGGCCTGAACAATGTGAGTGATGACAAGCTATTGGACGGCTTAATCATGCGCACGCTGAAACGAGCCGACAAGCTGGCGCTGAATCTGCCGAGCAAAGCAGGCAAGCTGGCGCAGAAAGCCTATCGTGTTGAGGATGAGGTGTTTAAGCTCGTGCTGTATAAGCGCGGCAAAGAGGCGGGCTTGTCGCCACAGGAGGCGGCGGATTATGCCTTAACCTTTATGTTTGACTACAGCGAGGTGCCTCAAGGCGTGAAGTGGCTGCGCGACACCGGCATACTGCCTTTTGTGAGCTACACCTACAAAGCCATTCCCGCGCTGGCACGGGCGGCGCTGACCAGACCGCATAAAGTGCTGGCGGTAACGGGCTTTAAGTACGGCATCAACGCCTTATCCTATGCTTTACTGGGCGGCGCAGGAGATGAAGACGAAGAGCGGGAGTATATGCCCGATTACCAAAAAGGCTATACCGTGTTCGGCACGCCTAAATTAATCCGCCTGCCGTGGAACGACAGCAAGGGCAAGCCTATATTTATCGATGTGTACCGCTGGCTGCCGCTGGGCGATTTTGCCGACACGCAAAATCAAATGGGCGGCCTGCCCTTGCCGCAATGGGCTACGCCAAATGGCCCGGTAATCAGCCACGCTTTTGCCCTGATCGGCAATAAAGACACCTTTACCGGGCGCGATATTGTGAAGCCCTACCAAAGCGGCGGCGAGAAAGCGGCCACTTACGGCAAATGGCTGGCGGCGCAATGGCTACCCGCCAGCGTTGGCGTGCCGTTTTCCTACCACACCAACAATGTGCTGGACGGCATGAAAAACCAGTTTGAAGGCACGAAGTTTGCTGATGCGCTGGAGTGGATGGGCTACACCGGCACCACTTATCGCGGCGAGGATAAACAGCTCTACCGCAGCCTGCCCGGTGCGTTTGGCGTGAAGCTGCGCGGCGAGAAGCCGGCAGACATGAAAGCGGCCAAGCAACGGCAAATCGGCTACGAGGTGCGCGAGTTGAAAGCGGACATGAGCCGCATACGCCGCGACAACACGCTTACCGATGCGGCCAAACAGGCGCGCTTGGAGAAGCGGCGGGAGGCGCTGGAACGGCTTTATGAGAAGCGGCCTGATTGAAGCAACCGATTAAAAGAAAGCGACAATACCCTCATCAAAACGATGGGGGTATTTTTTATGGCTCAACCGAACAAATACACGCCGCAGACAAATTTTGCGGGGGATGTGCGCGCGAATAAACCGGGGCGCGATTTGATTAATGCGGGCGCACTTGATCGCGAATTGCGCTATATCCGTGTGACGGCCAATGGCTTGTGCGATAACTTGGCTTTGCTGCAACGCGATGACGGCAAGCTCAAAGATGCGGTGGTGGGTGTGCACACGCTGCATAAAGATGTGTTGATGCTGCTTGGCAAGTATGAGCTTTTCGGGCTGTGGGAAGCGAACCGCCCTTACTTGCAAGGCTATGTGGTGGAACATGAGGGCAAGCTTTATGTGTGCGCGGAAAGCCACGATGCCAACGATGCTATGGATTTGAGCAAGTTTAAGGCTTTCGGCGCGGCGGGCGGCGGCGCGCTCACGGGCGATTATCTGCCGGTGAATTGGGCGGAATCGTTTTTTGCAGATGATGCAGACGGCCTCACGGCGGCGGGGGTGTATGTGCTGGCCGATAATGGCGAGGCGAGCTATTTGGTGGTATTGGGCAACGGCGAGAATGTCGGGCAATTGCGCATCACGCCGGCGGGCTTGCGCGTGCGTTTTCAGACGGCCTCGGGCTGGGGTGAGTGGGTGGATGCCGGCGCAAAGATGCTGCCTGATACGCTGGATGAAAACAGCGGAAATGTGATTGCAGACGATAAGCATACGCATAAACTTGCTCGCGCCAGCAATGAATCGGCGGGGATTGTGAAACTGGGTCACAGTTATAAATCAGGCGATTTAGATGTGGCCGCCAGCCTGAAAGCTCTATCAGACGGACTGAACAATGCCAAAGAATTTGCCTCTTCGGAAATCATCAAGGCTCTTGGTAATATTGGCGGGGATGGCTCGGGCGGCGGCATGGTGGTGAGCGATGTGCCGGTGGGGTCTCTGATGTATTTCGATTTAGAAGAGGCGCCGGCGGGATATTTGGTGGCGGACGGCTCGGAAAAACCGCAAAAAGACTACCCCGAACTTTACGCGGCCATTGGTAAGCGATATGGCAAGGCTTCAGACGGCTATTTTAAATTGCCCGACCGCCGGGCGGAATTTTTGCGCGGATTGGATAAAGGACGCGGGATTGACCTCGGGCGTGAGCTGGGCAGTAGCCAGGTGTCAACGGTTGGGCGGCATTATCACGGCACGTCCGTTGCCTCTAAAGTAGGAAGATTAAAGTTTGGTTTTCGTAGTGGGTTTTGGGATGACGGCACGGAAACTGCAGCGGCTCCGCCGGCAGGCGCGAACCTTGTGAATTGGGAAAAACAAGCAGCAAAAACGGCGGCGATAACTATGGACGTTTCCGCTGGATATTCAACGTCTATGCCGGGAAATACTCCGATTTCGGCTTCTTTATCTTTCTATGAATCTCCGTTTCTTAAGACCGGAAAATATTTAGGCGGTACAATATCCTCGCTCGATATACCCGCTGATGGCGGAAGCGGGGAAAGTTATCCGCGCAATGGTGCTGCGCTGCTCTGCATTAAAGCCATAGGCGGCAGCGTCATGATTGCCACGGAAAGCAAGCCGGGGCTGGTGAAACTTTATCAATCTACTGACGGCCACGAAAGCGTCATTGACGGTGCGCTTTCGGTGCGCGGCGCAAAAGCCTTGGCTAAAGAATCATCAAAGTGGCAAAGC
>ERZ650300.1645-NODE-1645-length-12505-cov-5.904337_pt1 | contig 12505 bp, 15 predicted proteins | sample MGYA00376236_ERZ650300 | MGnify/ENA primary metagenome ERZ650300 (study PRJEB26733, sample SAMN07839303) | wastewater metagenome | biome: urban; feature: wastewater treatment plant; material: waste water | place: USA: North Carolina | collected 2016-04-28 ... | reverse complement strand
CATGTGCTCCGTTGATAAGCAAATGGCGTTCGTCATGGGGCCGCAGGTGATAACCGACGTGTGGGCTATGGCCAACTTCGGATTCAACCTGAACGACATAATGGCCATGGTTCACATGGCCGGAACAGGCGTCATCGACCGGGCTCTCGATCAGCACAAGCACCGCATGGGCGATGTGAACTATGGGGCCATCACGGCCAGCCTGCACCCGATGTATCACAGCTTCGTGAATGGCAAGATCTTCACCCTCCGCAACTCAGCGGTTGAAGCGCTACTTCACACAGACATAGGCGGTGATGTGCCATGCGCCTACATTCACTCCCCTGTGCCCAGCGTCTACATTGAATTTGGCGATAAACCCGGCTCCATCCCCCTCTTCGTTCGCAATGCGATGACCGGCGATCATGAGCTCCAGGGCGTCTACATCATCGAGCGAAATGTGCCGGAGATTGGCGGTCTGGCCGAGTTGAAGCGTGGTCTTGGCATTCGAGATCACGAGCCGGCCCGCATCCTGGACATTATGTTCGTCGGCAGAGCCAAGGATACGCTCCTGGATGACGCCACCTTCCACATGACCGTCTATTTGCAGGACGACATCATGTCTGCCAATGAGATGATCGAGCGCCACATTAATCTGTATTCAGACCCGGAGCTGGCTCGCGTGAACATGGCCATGTCCGACAGTAAGACGCGCCTGCCGAACGAACAGGAAAAGGCCGATTACCGCGAGCTGCTGACCTGGCTGATCAAGGTTCTGACCTACCTCAACGTGGCAGACGCCCGCAGAGAGGAAAGATTCGATCGGCATGAACTAATCAAGCGACTGTCAGCTCTCGGCCAGAAGAAAGCCAACAAACTTGAGCGCAAGCTGTCGATGGCCTATGACTATGTCCTGATCGGCAACACAGCGACGGACATGGACGGCACAGGCATGAAGATCTCAGAGGCGAGCAAGCGCCCACACTTCCGTCGCGGTCATATCCGAATGCAGCGCTATGGTGACAAGCTAGGCAAATCCAAGATCGTGTTTATCGCCCCAACATTCATCAATCGGACTTCCCTGGGTGAAGAAGTGCAGCCAAAGAACTACATCGTGAAGTAGGGCGAGCAAATGAAGGAATGCGTAATATGCGGCAAGAAGGGGCTCGATTTCGACGCCCCTCTTTTTGGTAAACCGTGTGGGAAGTTCACCCAGTTTAGCCCTGCAGTTGGCGACTGGGTTTGTCTTTTTGAGCAACAAAAGCAACGTCATAATGACGTCGGGAACGCGCAAAATAGCGCTCAGAATCGCGCAGAGAGCGAGCCTCAAGACTAGACAGCTATCTATCTATGTCTCACGCTTTCAAAGAAGAAATAAAGCGTTACAGATTCAAAGTTTCCTTGCTTCCAAGCAAGAAAGGTTCGTAGCAAGAGAGGTTGTCATGACAGGTAGGAAGCCAGGAGATCCGGGCAAGCAAGGCCGCGCCCCGGTGCCGTCTCGTAAGCAGTTGAATGCCGCCATGCAGCGCTGTGATGGGTATCCACATGCGCTCAGAAATAAGGCGTTGCTGGTGTTATTTTTCGGCCTTGGGTTGCGTCCAAAAGAGGCAGCCAGTCTAACCATTGGCGACGTCTATGACTTCATCGGTGACGAGTTACTGCCGGAGCTGACACTGCTCAGAGCCTACACCAAGCGCTCGAAGGTTCGCATGATCCCACTGAACAACGAGTTCGTGGCCGAACATCTGTTGGCTTACATCCGGTACAGGAAGGAGATAGCCAAGGACAAGCGTCGGCACTTTCACGCCTACTCACCACTGATCCTGTCGCAACGCGGCGGCCCGTTCTCGGCCAACAGCATCGGCAACCTGATGAATGAGATCTTGGAGAAGCGAGCGAACATCACTCGGGCAAGCGCGTACTCGGGCCGGAGGTTCTTCGCTACGACGCTGGTCAGGAACAGAGTCGACTTGAGGACGATTCAACGACTGCTTGGACACACCTCGTTGTCGACCACACAGATCTACCTGGAGAGTGACCCAATTATCATGGCGGACGCAACCAAGGGTGTTTTGTGATACCTGTTGACGTTCAGTAAATGCTTACATATCATAACACCAGCTTAGCGATACGGTTCTGCACAAACGGTTCTGCTAAGTGGCCCAAATTCCAGAAAGAACAGGTACGCCCCGTCACAAACGGGGCTTTTTTATTTCTGGCGACATGAAAGATAATGGCGGTTGACGTTCAGTATTCACTGAATTATTCTAGGCGTGTCGCTTTTGTTAGACGACCGTAACTTCTGGTAAGACCCGCACCGCGGGTCATTTTTATCAGAGAGACCTTCGGACGACGGAACGGCTACGACTTTGGATCATGATAGTGGGCGCCCTGGAGCGCCCGTTTTTTTGGCCGTTAGGCCGCCTTCTTGTTCTTGTCGGCCAGCTTATCGGCATACATCTTTCTGAACCGCTCCAGCATCGCATGTTCTGCAGCCAGACTCGGTACAAACAGCTTGCCATCATCGTTCATCGGGTCGCACACAGAGATGGCGTCCTGCTCGGGGTTGTAGGCGCACAGCAGGCGCATCCCACGCTCATGACCCCACCACATTGCGCAGCTCATAGCGCTCAGGGTGCCGGACTCGTGTTGGGCAACCACTGGCCCCTCGTTGTACGGGAACAGCTTCTCAGAGCCCCCGTTCCAGATCCCCTTCGTTGCATAGAAGGCATCCTTGCGCAGACGCTCATTGAAGGATGACAGCTCGTTATTCTTGGCCTTGAGGCGGGCATTCTCAGCCTTCAACTCCTCGTTCTGCTCGCGCTGGGCATCCAGGCGCTTCTTCATACCCTTCGGATCGAGACCACGCAACTCCTTGAGCTCGGCCAGCGCGTTAGCCAGCTCAGTGACACGCTTGCGCTCGTCGGACTGCAGACGGTTAATCAGGCCATCACGCTTGGCTATCTCGTCGCTCAGGCGCTTGATTTCAGCGTTGGCCAGCGTCACGGATTCGTTATGCTTGTCCAGCAGCGCCTTGCGGTCTTCGTGGACGTGCATCATGGTGGAGGTCGTCTTTTCCAGCTTTGCTTTCACCTGGTCGAGCTCGGCGGCCAGAGCGTTTCGCTCCTCGACAACCTCGTTGTAGTCGTTGGTTTCGGCGTTGTAGGCCTCGATAGCCTGCAGCAGCGCGTCGTGCGCGGTCATCAGTGGGTGTTGTGACATTGTTCAGCTCCTCGATTACAGCATTGACAGCTCGGGGCGCGAAGCGCTCCCGACGCTGTGCTCAATTCGAGACGAAGTATAAGAATGTCTGCGAGGGCGCCCAACAAATTCAGTAAGCTATCACTGAACAACCCGCGAATAGAAGGCAGGAAGCTGGTCAGTCGTCCAGCGTTAAAATCATGAACATCACGGCCAGACCGACGCCACCGTAAAGCATCGTCCAGATTGATTCGGCGCTTACCCCGTAGTGCCCAAGCATCGGCCCTGTCCCTGCAATGGCGACGAACCCCAGCAGTATCGCGTGTTTCTTGTTCATACTTGGACTCCAAAATGATATTTAGCGGCGCCAGCCGCTAAATATAAGGTTCGGTAAGACCCGGACGCAACAGATCGCGTCACCCTTAAAACCTGAAACCTTCCAACCTTGAAACCAAGGAACAAAGGAACCTCGACACCTAAATACCAACCAACCTCGACACCTTTAAACCTCGGCGCGTCGAAATATAAGGTTTTATGCCCAGGTGTGCGGCGCGGGCGAAATATAAGGGTCTCCGGCTCTGATGCGGGTAATGTAGGGTGGGGATAAAACAAACTCGAAAATTTCTAGGACTTTCATTTTTCGCGCTCGTTTGTGTCTAGTGTCTGATAGGGGCGATCACTGTCGCCCCCTTGTGAGTGGTTCGATTATGCGGCGCTGGCTTGTGTGGTGCGGCGCATCAAGCGGATCAAACAGGATTCAATGGCGGCGAATTTAAAGCCATATTTACGCATGAAGGGCGCTTTGTCTCGGATCTCCTCGTAAAGCTGTAGGACTGATTCCTCGTCCGGCAGCAACTCAATCTTTGGGGCAATATAGACCCCGCGAACGATGATTTTCATGGCAAAACTCCACTCTCAATGAAGCAGCGGTAAACGCGCCTGAGACCACTCAGAAGCGATTGCAGACACAACCCTCTCGTGACCATTGACTGCTTGCTCGAACGTCGCGTAGCGCCAGCAGGAGCCGTTTAAGCGACCTCCGAATATCAAAGTCTCGAAACAGATTGGCGTTTCATTAACACCCGACATATCAAAAGCCGTAAAGACAGTGCTAATCAGCATTAAGTGTGCGCTATCGTCTTGCAGTTGTGTTGCTAACAACCGGCGGCCCAATTCTTTACCTTGGGACAGCAATTGCAGGCCGGTTGTTGCGCTCAACGGACGGACGATATTCTCTTCGTCCAGGCGATAGAGGGTCGGCCCGACGACGAGGCGGGATACTGCTGCAGAGTGAGCCATGGACTATCTCTCGGTCGGAGTGGATAGGTTGTTCAGACAGCTGATGACGACGTCATAGACGAACAGCGGCTTGATGACTTCATCAGTGCCATCAATGGTGATGGTGTGCTCAGCCACATCACCGACGGTAATGTCGACCATGCGGATCTTCTCACCATCCAGATCGAACCTGGCATTGATGGAGGTCATCAGCATCTCAGGGAACCCGGGCGTGTCGAACAGAGCGATACTGACGGCGGATAGCTCAGAACGAGCCAGAACAGCCTTCAAGCGTTTTACCCCACCGTATCGAACACCATTCCTGTCGACATAGATGTGGCTTGAAAACTCTGCGTTCTGGACAGTCGTAGCGAACGTAGTCTCTTCACCGTGAAGCTCGCCAGTTCTGAGCACATAGCCGGCCTTGCGAACAGAGCCGATAGCCCGCTTGGTAATGGGCAGCTCAAGAGAGGGATCTTGCTCCATCAACGCAATGAAGGTCTGGGTGCCCAGGGGAATGTTGCCGTTGGCCAGCTCAGGATCGACATTGACCACTTTGACGCGGCGACGAGTTTCTTCTGCGCTGGCCAACGAGCTCTCGATGGATTCCATGAAGGAGTCCAGCATGTCGATGCCGATCAGCATGGTCAGAAGGTTGTCGATGCCGTAATTAGAGGTGCCGCTCTCGATGCGAGACTGGCTGGTTGCGTTGAGGCCAGTTTTATCCCAAATGTCTTGCTGACGTTGACCAGAGCCGACGCGACGCGAAGAGATCATCTTGCCGATCTGTTGGCGAGCTTCGGCTACCCGGGCATCAATATTGTTGGATTTTTCTACTTGTTCAGCCATGAAATTTATTTCGTCAGTTCAGTTAGTATTTGCTTAGGATAGCTGCATCATCTGACACCGGCAACTGGTCATACATGTCTACCGAATCATGCCGTAAGCGATTTATTAACGTCCTCAACGTCAAGCGCTGCGCTGATACGAATCAGCGCATGAGGACGTCTCACAATCGCGCATATTTCGTTAAATCAGCGCTCCAAATAGCAGTGTTTGATCTTGATGAATAGCGTAGCATTATCTATGCGGGAAATTAACGAAATATCCTGTATGGCATTGATTTATAAGGAGGTTTTCAGAAGGTTCCGAGGTTAGTATTAGCGAGGAATGATAATCACTTTAGGCGCTGCTCCTACTAAAAGATCTTTTACTTCTCTTACAGGGTTATTTTTATAGTAGAGCGAGCAAAAAGTGATTATTGGATTGGATGCCCGGAACCTGTTAAGCCCTACCCCTCGGAACATAGGCCAGCGCTCGTAATTAGCTGGCGCAGCCGTTCCTGGGAGAAAAGGATCGAGAGAGCGGCGATTATTATTATTGGATCTTTTGATCTTAGATCTTTAAAACCTTTTTAGATCCTTTTTAGATCCTTTTTAGCGGGCCGCCAGCCCAGGCGTGGCGCGGGTTACAGCGTGATAAGGTGGAGAATCTGATCTCATAGGTGGAGAATCTGATCTCATAGGTGGAGAAATCGATCTCGAAAAACAACCTCTCAACTAACAGCCTTTCTACAGCTTACACACAGCTATTCCACAGCTTATCAAGCGCTCCGGTGCCAATTATCAACAGTTGCGCCAATTCCAAGTGTGAGAGACCGATCTCGACCCATGATCAAATGGGCCATAACCACCCTTATAAGTGGAGAATTTGATCTCCATGTAAATGACCGAGTTCAAAATTTGGACAATCGGCCAAAAACAGTTGGATCGAGTAATTGATCCAGGCGACCGGTTGAGCATAATGGTGGAAGCTGAACAGGACTTTCCATCAATGACGACCAAGATCGCGATCAGAAATAAAATAACCCAGTCGAACAAGCTGACCGAGGCAACGTATTCGCTGACCAGGGATCAGAAGCGGATCCTCTATCTGTGCATGGCGAAGCTGCCGCTGAACATAGACGAAGACCAGATCGAGCACAATGGCGAGTTCGTTATCTCGGTGGCCGAATATGCCCACGTCTACGATTTGCCGTCCAGTACGGCCAGCCAGGACATTCGTAGAGCCCTCAATGCGTTCAGAGGCCGCGAGGTAACGATTTACAGGCCAGAGTTCGATATGGGCGACGAGAAGGGCTTTGATGCGTATGCGTGGCTCACCAAGCGCAGCGCACGGCCAAGCATCGGTCAGTACCAGCTCAGCATCAATCCGGCCCTCATACCGCTCATGACGGGCCTCAAGCGCGATTACACCTCCTACGGCCTGTTCGACGTGAAGGAGATAAACAATCCACTGGTGCAGCGCCTATACGAGACGATGTGCCAATACCGCGGGAACCGGACGGAAGGCACGGTCGTTCTTGAGGTGGATTGGATCAGAAAGCGTTACGACCTGCCGGCCAGCTACAACAAGATCCAGGACTTCAAACGCTACTTCCTGAACGTGGCCATCAAAGAGATCAACGAGAAGACACCAATGCGCCTGACCGTCGAGGAGCGCAAGCGCGGGCGCGTTATCACCACCCTGGTATTCCATTTCACCGTCACAGAGCCACGTCGAGGCATCACTATCGACGGCGAGCTGACCAACATGACTCCCATAAGTGGAGAATCTGATCTGCAGACAGCGTAAAGCAAGGGCCGTGGGCACATGCCCACACCCTTATTAACCGTTTCTGTGGATAAAAATCAGGCGAAAACGGCCAATCCGAGGTCGGAAGAGATCGATTCTTCCACCTATACCTGGCAGACGAGAGTGATTTTTCCACGTTTGAACGAGCAAGAGATCAAATCTTCCACCTATGGCGCCCGGCTTCGGGGCCATTCGATGCGAAGCGGATCAAATTTTCCACCTATGGGGAATAGAGATCGATTCTTCCGCCTATCTGCAGATACAGATCGGATTCTCCACTTATGAGGATCGATTTCTCACCCTATGCGTGTCGTCGGGCGACGAACTGGCTGTTGTCTATCTCTTGCTGCCGGTCGCCATAGGCCAACCACATTTCGGCCTTGTCCTTTGGACTCTGCAACGACGCCCAGAGCCGATCTGCCATGAAGTCGAGGGTGTCATGAATAACGGCCTTCCGAAAATGGACAAGCCAATCTACGCGGGATTTAGGGGCTCTGGCGGGCATACTGCCTGCGACGGGGAAAGTCATTTCCATATCTTCTGCTCAGCTACTCTAAAATACGACTTGGAAAGCGCAAGGGAAGCGCTCTACCCGCGACTATAAGCGATCATAATCAGTAAGTGCTAGCTGAATTTATGTAGAAGCGGTGGATTCGTCTAATCGCGTTCTATTGCGTTGGGGGTTTCCTGTGACCGGACATAAAAATAGCCCCTCACATGGAGGGGCTGTACTGAACACCTGTTAAACAGGTTGGAGGCAACAACGACACATGACGTTGAACTGGAAGCCTATTGGCAGAAGAAAGGCTTGGGCCTTTGTTCTGACAACAGAGGGGGAGTCATCCTCCCCCGACTGACAATCAGGCAGCAACGGAGAACACTTCGCGCAGCTGCTTGGCAATCAGACTGTCCTTGCGCAGCGCAAGAGAGCCGCGAGAGGTTCGGTCAGCCAGACCCAGGGCCGGCAGCAGTTGCATCATCTGCCCACACTGAGAGCGACTGGTGCCCTCGCTGTACGGGCGAGCGATGTAGCGATCAAACAGCTCCTTGCTGGTCAGCTCGCCGTTATCAAGCAGCATCTTGATGGCAATCTCCGTGTAGCAGGAGAGCTTGGCACCACCGCCCAGGTGAGCAATCAGGTTAACAGCTTTCTCGCCCACCTTCTTAGGCAGATCGTCGAGCTTGGTCAGACGCTCTTTCAAGGTCTCGGTCAGGCTCTTGGCGTCAACAGTCTCGTCGCTTTCGCTGATCTTGAGGTGCATGGATGCAGCCTCAACGCTACCCAGACGAGCGATCAGCGCAGCACTCGGCTTGGCGTCACCGTAGGCCCGGGCCTTGATCTTAGGCTTGGCCTTTTCAGCCTTCTTCTCAGCAACAGAGGTGTCGGGGGTCAACTCTGCATCCGGCATATCTGGATCTGCAGCGCCATCGGCAACTGTCTCGCTGTAGGCTTCGGAGCGAGACTCTTCCATCTCGATGACGGTGGCCACCTCTTCGAGCGTTGGCAAGTCGACGACAGGGTCAATCTCTTCGCCAGGAACATCAATGCCCATCATCGCTTCAAGCTGGGCCAGCTCGTCGTCGATGGACGTGGTTTTCACAGTGTCAGGTTCGGCGCCCTGCTCAACAACTTCCGGGGCTGCATCAACAACAGCAGTCTCGTCCAATACAGCGTCCAGTTGAGCAAGTGCAGCATCAAGAGCGGTGGTCATATTCGTGATTCTCCATGTTCAGCATTCAATTCAGTACGTCGCGCTGTATCGCGTCGACAGTGCATATATTACTGATTGATTGAGGGGCTATAACTGTTCGCCCATGAGCGCCATTCAAAAGATAAAGGGGAGCAATAGCGCTCCCCTTTTGGATTGAAATGATGACGTTTTATGCGCGATTGCAGAACAAGATCAGCACCATGTATGAGCCGATAGACGCAAAGACAGGAGTGACCATATCCAGTGGCAGATCGATGAGAGAAACCAGGGCGCTGACCAGCAAAAACAGTGTCGCTATGTAGGCGCCCTTATGGGAGAACATCAGCCTGAATGCTCTGCCAGAAGACGGCCTATCACCGGTCGTAATGTGGGCCAGACATTGCAACGTGCAGACCGCAGAGAAGACAGAAGCAATGGAGCCTTTAATGAACACAAGCAAGGTAAGAAGCAAGCCGCAGACCGTGCTTGGTTCCATGGCTTCTCGCTTCATATCAACCATGATAGTTAGCGGGGTTGTTACCATGAAATAAAGGGTTAATGGAACAAACAAACCAATGAAGCAACCTTTCAAGGAATCAAGGAAGAAAGGCGCGTTTATTGTCACAAAGATAGGTCTCTTTGTTGCCACATGGGAAGCAAGCAAGATTGATATGCAGGCAGGGACAAAGAAAGACAGCGTCATTGAAACCGCCCTTGCCAGCGACAAAGCAAGCTCGTAGCCAATAAATGCAGGTAGGCCGATTTGTTGCAAGGTTTCTTTGGTCATTGCTGTCGAGAAAGCAAGGTCGGCACCAAGGGCCATTACCGCACAGCAGAACATCCAGACGGCCATGGTAATGGGGTGGCAGAACGCCAGCGAATGTTCTGGCCGGATAGGATCTGGGTGACAGCGCCAATCGACTGTCTGATGATTGATACTGGCGTGTTGATGCCAACATGTTCGCTCATGAAAATTAAACCCCTGTTCAGTGTTCAGCTATTACTGAATAATAGCGAACATGAACAGGGGCTTAAAGATGCAAACCGATTAAGTGTTGGTTTAAATGAACAATTGCTCGGCGATAAACTCCTTCAATCTAGCAGCCTTCTCCGGCGTCAGCTCAAGACGCTCATGGCGTTCTGCCTCGACTTGACGCAGAACCTTGAGGAACTGCGACTCGCGGGCGTCGTGAGTGCCGTTTAGAACGTAGCTGATAAATGCCCAGGCTTCTGGATCATCTTCGGTTCTGTCCTTTAGATAAGCAGCCAACCCCTCTACAGGCTCAAGGCCCAGGACGCGCACCATTCGCGGCACACGAGATATTTTCAGGCGAGAGGTGCCCTTCTTGATCATGGACAACATTGAAGTCTGGTTGGCAGAAAACCCCATTTCTCTAGCGATTTCTGCCTGGCTCTTGTCAGGATACTTTGCGAGGCCTTTTTCGATCAGTTCACTGATGGTAGGGATTTCATCAGGCACTCTAGGGGCCAGATCATTCAAAGTTGACATTGTTCTACTCCAGCAAAACCTACTAATCGTAGGAGAACATTGGTACGCCCTGTAAGGCTTACTTTTCTTCCATAACCTGCACGTTATGGAGCATCGAGACTCTATCGAGTACACAATTTTAGAATACAGTAAAACTTTACTGAATCAAGTATTCCCATATAGGTGGTATTTTTCAATTAAAAAATTGTTAAATAAGTCAGCTTTTACTGATCGTTAAGGTTCCGTTTACAGTATTTTACTGACCCATCTCTTCCATCATTTTCTTTTTCGCCTTTTTGACGTAGCGAGTCAGCTCTTCGGTAACGATCTCTTTTATCTTGCGATTGGAGTAGACGGAGATCATTTTCAGGTCGCGCATCAAGTCGGCCGGAATGTCTGCGTTTAATGGCGCCATTGGTACTGCAGCAGCTTGACGCTTGCCCATGATTACTGGCGGCTCAGCAGGAGTCTCTTTGTGCTCTTCGGCAGTTGTTGTGAGCAGGCTATCCAGGCTCATACCTTCGTTATTCATTGCAGCTTCTCCAGTAATTCTTTGGCGATAAGTTGAATTGAATTTGCCATTTCCAAGACCTGATCGCGGTCAAATGAGGCGCGCTCTCCTGCTCCACGACGCTTATTTACAACCTGGTTGCACAGTTGAGTATTTGAGGCGGCGTCAATCAGCGTGAAGCCCAAACCAGAAACAGCTGAAACAACGTCGGCATTCTTCAAAGAGCCGGTCATTACGTTGCAGTCCATATCTGAGATCAGACGGGCGATGTGTCTGGTCGAGTTGGCCTGTGGGTTTACCTTGCTCATGATGTAGGAGAGGCCGAGTTGTTCGTCCTCGTCGCGCTGCGTGTTTTCATGCTCTACCGCGTCGCGAACTAGCTTGGTCGGCTCAAGGTCGAACTCGGAGGCCTGAACCGGCGACAGAACGTAATCTGACATGCGGATCAGATCGAGCTGGAACTGCTGGAACTCGCCCTTGGTATCAACCAGAACAACGTCATAGAACTCCGTGATGCGCTCTAGTTGCTTGCGATAAGGGCCGGAAGAGTTCAGCTTGGCCACCTCTGGAAAGCTCATGTCGAAACCTTCCAGCTCGGGCTCATTGGCGGTGATACGACGCTGGCCGTAAAAGCTCAGTGCCGACGCCTGCTCGTCAGAGTCGACGATGGCCACCTTCACGCCGAAGTGCTTGTGCAATGCGTGTCCTATGGACAGACAGAGCGTTGATTTGCCGGTGCCGCCTTTCTGCGTAGCCAGCGTGACGATCTTCCCTTTCTTCATCAGTCGATAACCCCAAAGTGTTGTTTCACTTCCTGAGCGGCCAGTTCCGGGTCTAAGAACACCATCGACGCGAAGCGGCTGCGTAAATTGTCATAGGAGCAGCCAAAGGCCATCTCCGTTTTGAACTCCAGATCGACGAGCGGGAGAGTCGCGCCGTCGACATTGCGCCAGAAAACCAGCTCGCTCTTGAAGTGACGAGGGAGAGAGTCGAGCACATCCCAGCCGGCATCTGAGATCACACCATTGAGCGACTTCACCTCTGACCAGGTCAATTCGAGAACGCGATGGATGCTCCAACCCATGATCAAGGCGAAGAAGACGCACCGTCTCTCCTCGACGTCCAGCTTTAGCAACCCTTCCTTGAGGTCGCCAATCAGCATCGGTGAGTCAGCAATGGAGAAGTTGTTCAGACGGTCGTTGTGAACGAATACCTCGAAGTTAGCGTTGGATATATCGCGGGCGATAGTGTCCACGGCCGACTTCGCAACAAAGTGTGACGTTCGGAGCTTGGCTCTAAAGTAGAGCGATTGAAGATGGATAGGGGCGACGTTGTCTGCCCACATGTCCCAAATAGCGAACGAATCCAGTTCGCGTGGGAAGTTATTCTTCCCGCACAGGTCAGCTACGGTAATCATTTCGACATTCCAGAACAGGTACGCGAATAGGATGTACCAAAGCAATAAAAAAGGAAAGGCACCTTTGTAGGCGCCTTCCTTTGAAGCAAGGAAAATTGGAACCTTGCTACACTTTTTCTCCCTTCTCCAGCAGGTCGCGGAAGCGAGCGAAGCGTGGGTGACGCATTGAGCCGTCTGGTGTGATTTCGTGGTATTTGACCTCAATCAGACGGCCAATAACGCTCTGGCCGGACGGCTTAACCTTCTCGGCGGCGTTGTTGCTCAAATCAGGGAACTATCCCGCAGTTTGGTGATCTGATCTCTTA
>ERZ650300.1640-NODE-1640-length-12528-cov-4.937545_pt1 | contig 12528 bp, 7 predicted proteins | sample MGYA00376236_ERZ650300 | MGnify/ENA primary metagenome ERZ650300 (study PRJEB26733, sample SAMN07839303) | wastewater metagenome | biome: urban; feature: wastewater treatment plant; material: waste water | place: USA: North Carolina | collected 2016-04-28 ... | reverse complement strand
TTCGCTTACCGTTTGCTTTACCCCTGTTTCAATTAACTGAATTAGGTTTTGAATGTCTTGTGAACTGAATGTTTTCCAATTGCCTTCAAAGTAAGGATAGTGCTTCTGATAGGTCAAAAGCACCTCTTGTTTCAGGTGGTGGAATAATTCTATTGGTTGCCTCATTAATTCAGTTTCAAAAGTAGTTTTTTAGTTGGTTTTATTTACTGTAAAACCACTGTAAAAGTAGCGAAAAATCTTTACAGTGAAAGGAAAGTTGTTTTGCTATCTCAAATTTTAGATAAGCTTGTAGTATTGCCCCATATTCATTTAAAAAAACAAAACATATGAAAACAAGTGTAGTCCCAATTAAATTGATTCTTGGGTTAGTGTTCCTTACTCTTTCGAATCTTTCAGCACAAATTAGCGGCAATCAGGTGTATGGTAACTCCAATTATAATGCCCACAACTACAATGCTGAAGCCTTACCTAACAATAGTGTAGTTGCTATTAATGATAATGTATTGACGGTATCGGTAAAAATTTTATGCAACAAAAAAGCGGATGGTTTTGTAATGACGCTTGGCTTGAATGAAGAAGATGCACCCCGCGCAAGCTGGGCAAGATATATCTTTGGCGTGTGCCGGGAAATGATGAAACGCGGTGTAGATGTAAAAGGTTTCAATACCGCTTTTGCAGGCGATGTGCCTCTGGGTGCAGGAATGTCCTCGTCAGCAGCTTTGGAAAGTACCTATGCCTATGCTTTGAACGACTTGTTCGGTGACAACAAGATAGACAAATTTGAATTGGCAAAAGTGGGACAATCTACAGAACACAACTATTGTGGCGTAAACTGTGGTATCATGGACCAATTTGCTTCTGTATTCGGAAAGAAAGGAAGCCTCATCCGCCTGGATTGCCGTTCACTGGAATATCAGTATTTCCCATTCGACCCGCAAGGCTATCGTCTGGTTCTTGTAGATTCTGTAGTGAAACACGAACTTGCATCTTCAGCATACAACAAACGTCGTCAAAGCTGCGAAGCTGCTGTTGCCGCTGTTCAGAAGAAGCATCCACACGTAGAATTCCTGCGTGACGTTACCATGGGCATGCTGGAAGAAGCCAAAGCCGACATCAGCGCAGAAGACTATATGCGTGCAGAATATGTCATCGAAGAGATTCAACGCGTACTCGACGTTTGCGACGCCCTGGAAAAAGGCGATTATGAAACTGTAGGCCAAAAGATGTATGAAACACATCATGGCATGAGTAAGTTGTATGAAGTAAGCTGCGAAGAACTCGATTTTCTGAATGACCTTGCATTCGATTGTGGAGTTACCGGTTCACGTGTCATGGGCGGTGGATTCGGTGGATGTACAATCAATCTGGTAAAGGATGAATTGTACAGTACATTCATCGAAAAAGCAAAAGATGAATTCAAGAAGAAGTTCGGCAGAAGCCCAAAAGTATATGATGTAGTCATCAGCGACGGTGCCCGCAGATTAGAATAATAGACATCAGCATTCAAATAAAAGGCGTTTCCCAGTAATGGGAAGCGCCTTTTTCTTCTCCCCTATTCCACCGTTTTCCACTCTAAAAACAAAATCATCCGAGAAGTTTATTCCGAACACATCTATCTGTACAGCCAGTTGGCACAGATATGTTTCTTGACACTTATGTTGCATAACATATAAAAGTGTACAGCCTACACTAAAGAAAAGTGTTACTTTTACACCCAAAGAAAGATAATCATCTCATTTACATTAAATACAAAACCATGAAAAGACATGTTCTACTTGCAGGAATTGCCGCAATGATGCTAACTGCGTGCAATCAAAAGACAGAAACAACGCTTACGCTGTCCGGTCTTGATCCAGTAAAATTCCAAACAACAGTCAATGACGCCCAGACACAGCTTTATACGCTGAAGAATAAAGCGGGCATGGAAGTATGCATCACAAACTTTGGAGGACGTATTGTATCCATTATGGTACCCGACAAAAATGGAGTTATGCAGGATGTAGTATTGGGCTTTGACAGCATTGCCGATTACATCAACATACCAAGTGACTTTGGTGCTTCTATCGGACGCTACGCCAACCGGATTAACCAAGGGAAAATCGTTCTTGACGGAGATACCATACAGTTACCACAGAACAATTTCGGACATTGCCTGCACGGTGGCCCCAAAGGATGGCAATACCAAGTATACAGTGCCAATCCCATTGACAGCACAACTCTGGAGCTCACCCGCATTTCACCGGATGGAGACGAGAATTTCCCGGGTAATGTTACGGCAAAAGTACTTTTCAAGTTAACGGATGACAATGCCATTGATATAAAATACAGTGCAACAACAGACCAAAAGACGGTTATCAATATGACTAACCATTCTTATTTCAATTTATCAGGTGACCCTTCAAAGGCAGCAACAGACCACATCTTATACATCAATGCAGACAACTATACTCCGGTAGACAGTACTTTCATGACAACGGGTGACATCATCTCCGTCAAAGAAACACCAATGGACTTTACCACTCCCAAGAGTGTGGCACAAGACATCAACCGGACGGACTTTGAACAAATAAAGAACGGAAACGGATATGACCACAATTGGGTACTGAATACTAAAGGTGACCTATCCCAAGTGGCAGCCAAACTGACATCGCCTATAAGCGGCATCACCCTGGAAGTTTATACCAATGAGCCAGGCATACAAGTATATACCGGGAATTTCCTGGACGGCACCGTAAAAGGTAAAAAAGGCATTACTTACAACCAGCGCGCTTCCGTATGCCTCGAGACACAACATTATCCGGATAGCCCCAACAAATCCCAATGGCCTTCTGTCGTACTGGAACCCGGACAAATTTACAACAGTGAATGTGTCTTCAAATTTTCCGTAGAAAAATAACAATAACCTTATAAATCATTTATTATCGTGGAAACATTAGATTGGTTAGTCATTGGAATCTTTTTCCTGGCTTTAATTGGAATTATTGTCTGGGTTGTCAAACAGAAACAGAATGACTCAGCAGACTATTTTTTAGGTGGTCGTGATGCCACATGGCTCGCTATCGGTGCATCTATCTTTGCATCCAACATCGGTTCGGAACACTTAATCGGATTAGCCGGTGCCGGTGCTTCCAGCGGTATGGCGATGGCACATTGGGAAATACAAGGCTGGATGATCCTTATCTTAGGTTGGGTATTCGTACCGTTCTATTCGCGAAGTATGGTATTCACAATGCCTGAATTCCTAGAACGCCGCTATAATCCACAATCACGTACAATATTGTCTGTAATATCTTTAATCAGCTATGTACTGACAAAAGTTGCCGTGACGGTTTATGCAGGAGGATTGGTATTCCAACAAGTATTCGGTATAAAAGAACTTTGGGGGATCGACTTCTTTTGGATTGCCGCCATCGGTCTGGTTATACTGACTGCGCTCTACACAATCTTCGGAGGAATGAAGTCGGTACTTTATACCTCCATCCTGCAGACCCCCATCTTGCTGTTAGGTTCACTGATAATCCTTGTACTCGGCTTCAAAGAATTGGGAGGCTGGGATGAGATGATGAGAATCTGCGGTGCAGTCACAGTGAACGATTATGGCAACACAATGACAGAACTTATACGCAGTAATAACGACCCTAACTTCCCTTGGTTGGGTGCACTGATTGGTTCAGCCATTATCGGATTCTGGTATTGGTGTACAGACCAGTTCATCGTGCAACGCGTACTTTCCGGAAAGAATGAAAAGGAAGCACGGCGCGGTACCATCTTCGGAGCTTACCTGAAATTATTGCCCGTATTCTTATTCCTTATCCCAGGCATGATTGCTTTCGCATTACACCAAAAATATCTCGGAACCGGGGGAGAAGGTTTTCTACCTATGCTGGCAAACGGAAATGCCAATGCAGATGCTGCTTTCCCAACTCTAGTAGCAAAATTGCTTCCTGCAGGAGTCAAAGGTTTGGTTGTTTGCGGTATTCTTGCAGCATTGATGAGTTCTCTCGCATCTTTGTTCAACTCATCTGCTATGCTTTTCACCATTGACTTCTACAAACGTTTCAAGCCGAACACTTCTGAAAAAAAGCTGGTAGGAATTGGACAGATGGCAACTGTTGCGATTGTGATATTGGGTATACTCTGGATTCCCATTATGCGCAGTGTAGGCGATGTACTTTACACCTACTTACAAGATGTACAATCTGTATTAGCACCAGGCATTGCCGCAGCCTTCCTCTTGGGGATCTGCTGGAAACGCACCTCTGCACAAGGCGGTATGTGGGGACTGATTGCCGGAATGATTATCGGTTTAACCCGTCTGGGGGCAAAAGTATATTACAGCAATGTAGGAGATGTGTCAAGCAGTACCTTCAAGTATCTGTTCTATGATATGAACTGGCTGTTTTTCTGCGGATGGATGTTCTTGTTCTGCATCGTAGTGGTTATCGCAGTCAGCATGTTTACAGCTGCCCCAAGCGCTGAAAAGATTCAAGGGCTGGTATTCGGAACTTCAACTCCTGAACAAAAAGCAGCTACACGTGCGAGTTGGAATAAATGGGATATCATTCATACCCTTATCATCCTGGGTATTACTGCTGCTTTTTATTGGTATTTCTGGTAAATCGGTATGTTGCTATGATATATATCCATGCAGCATACCCCTTAAACAAAAATTAAGATATGAGTAATTACTATAGTTCAAATCCGAAACTTTATGTAGGTATCGACTGCATTATTTTCGGTTTCAATGAAGGAGAATTGAACCTGCTGTTGCTGAAGCGTAACTTCGAACCGGCAATGGGCGAATGGTCGCTGATGGGTGGATTCGTGCAGGAAGACGAAAGCGTGGATGATGCAGCCAAACGAGTCCTGAATGAACTAACCGGACTGGAAGATGTATATATGGAACAAGTCCAAGCTTTCGGAGCCATAGATCGTGACCCAGGAGAACGCGTAGTCTCCATTGTTTACTATGCGCTCATCAACATCAACGAATACGACAAAGAATCCGTACAGCAACACAATGCTTTCTGGGTAAATATCAATGAACTGCCAGCGCTAATCTTTGATCATCCGCAAATGGTGGAGAAAGCTCGGAAGTTGATGCAACAAAAAGCGTCCACCGAACCAATCGGCTTTAATCTACTACCTAAACTGTTCACGCTGTCACAACTGCAAAGCTTATACGAAGCTATATACGGCGAGAGCATTGACAAACGGAACTTCCGAAAACGCATAGCAGAAATGGACTATATAGAAAAAACTGACAAAATAGACAAAACGGGGTCCAAACGTGGAGCTGCTTTATATCAGTTTAATGAGAAGGCATACCGCAAAGCTCCGAAATTTAAGCTCTGAGAACCTAATATTCAACAACTTGTAATTAGTAATTTAAATAATATGCTGGAAGCACTGAAAGACAAAGTATTCCATGCTAACCTTGAACTGGTGAAGCACGGATTGGTTATCTTCACATGGGGCAATGTATCGGGCATTGACCGCGAATCTGGTCTGGTAGTCATCAAGCCCAGTGGGGTGAGTTACGATGAAATGAAAGCAGAGGATATGGTGGTAGTGAATCTTGACGGCAAGGTCGTGGAAGGACGGTTAAAGCCCTCTTCAGACACGCCGACCCACCTGGTTCTCTATAAAGCATTCCCCGAAATCGGCGGTGTGGTGCACACGCACTCTACTTACGCCACAGCCTGGGCACAAGCCGGATGTGACATACCGAATATCGGGACAACACATGCCGATTACTTCCACGACGCCATACCCTGCACAGCAGACATGACGAAGGAGGAAGTGGAAGGAGCGTATGAACTGGAAACGGGAAATGTCATCGTAAAACGCTTTGAGGGGCTGAACCCGGTACATACTCCCGGAGTATTGGTAAAGAACCACGGTCCTTTCTCGTGGGGAAAAGACGCACACGAAGCGGTACATAATGCCGTAGTGATGGAGCAGGTGGCAAAAATGGCAAGTATAGCCTATGCCGTGAACCCCAATCTGACCATGAATCCGTTACTGATAGAAAAGCATTTCAGCCGCAAGCACGGTCCTAACGCTTATTATGGACAGAAATAACTATCATTCTTTAAATATAAACTATAAAAATAAATTGTATGAACACATTTGAACAATATGAAGTATGGTTCGTAACCGGAGCACAGCTCTTGTACGGAGGTGACGCAGTTATCGCAGTAGACGCACATAGTAATGAAATGGTGAAAGGTCTGAATGATTCCGGGAAACTGCCCGTAAAGGTAGTATATAAAGGTACGGTCAATTCATCCAAAGAAGTAACCGCTACCTTCAAAGCCGCCAACAACGACGATAAGTGTATCGGAGTCATCACCTGGATGCACACCTTCTCTCCTGCCAAAATGTGGATTCACGGTTTGCAGGAACTGAAGAAGCCATTACTACACTTCCATACACAGTTCAACAAGGAAATTCCCTGGGAGACGATGGACATGGATTTTATGAACCTAAACCAATCGGCTCACGGCGACCGCGAATTTGGACACATCGTGACACGTATGCGAAAGAACCGCAAAGTGGTAGTAGGCCACTGGCAGGACGAAAAAGCCCAAAACCAGATTGCCGCATGGATGCGCGTAGCTGCCGCATGGGCTGATGCGCAGGATATGCTCATCATCCGCTTCGGCGACCAGATGAACAACGTGGCTGTGACAGACGGTGACAAGGTCAGTGCCGAACAAGTATTGGGCTATCATGTGGACTACTATCCCATCAATGATGTGATGACACACTACAATGCTGTCAGCGACGAGGACGTGAAGGCACTCGTAGCAGAATACTTCAAGCTCTACGACCACGCTCCCGAACTGGAAGACGCACGTACGGAAGCCTACACCAAAGTATGGAACTCCGCCAAGGCCGAAGTCGCCATTCGCCGCGTGCTGAAAGACACGGGTGCCAAAGGCTTCACCACCAACTTCAACGATTTGGGCGACTTTGACCAAATCCCCGGACTGGCCTCACAGCGACTGATGGCGGAAGGTTACGGCTTCGGTGCCGAAGGCGACTGGAAAACTGCGGCACTATACCGTACCACTTGGGTGATGAGTCAAGGCATGCCGAAGGGGTGCTCCTTCCTCGAAGACTATACGCTGAACTTCGACGGAGAAAAGAGCGCCATCCTGCAGGCACACATGTTGGAAGTCTGTCCACTGATTGCCGAACAGAAGCCGAAACTGGAAGTGCACCGTCTGAGCATCGGTATCGACAGCGAAACAGCCCGCCTGGTATTTACCAGCAAGCAAGGTGAAGGTGTAGCCGCTACCATCGTAGACCTGGGCAATCGCTTCCGCCTCATTGTGAACAAAGTAGAATGCATCAAGAGCAAGCCTCTGCCCAAGTTGCCCGTTGCCAGCGCACTGTGGATTCCAATGCCCAACCTCGAGGTGGGCGCTGCAGCCTGGATTCTGGCCGGAGGTACACATCATACCAGCTTCTCCTACGACCTGACGGTGGAATATTGGGAAGACTTTGCCGAAATGGCCGGCATCGAAATGGTAGTCATCGATGAAAATACCACCATCAGCGAGTTCAAAAAAGAACTGCGCATGAATGAAGTCTACTATATGCTGAACAAGGCACTTTGCTGATAATCATTACGGATTACCGATTGCGGACTACTAATTACACGTACCACAAACGTAACTAGTAGTTTGCAATTAGTAATCCGTTGTTTATAATCGTACTATAAATCCGTAAATTATCATTAATACCATGAAATTAGATGCAAAATCAACCATTGAGGCAGGTAAGGCCATCCTTGGTATAGAACTCGGTTCCACACGAATCAAGGCGGTTTTGATTGACCAGGAAAACAAACCCATCGCCCAGGGAAGCCATACTTGGGAGAATCAGTTAGTCGACGGACTGTGGACATATAGCGTCGAGGCTGTCTGGTATGGGTTGCAGGATTGCTACGCAGACCTTCGTACCAATGTAAAGAGCCTCTACGATACAGAGATAGAAACCCTGGCAGCCATCGGTGTCAGTGCCATGATGCACGGCTATATGGCATTCAATGAAAAAGAAGAAATCCTTGTACCCTTCCGTACCTGGAGAAATACTAATACCGGCCAGGCTGCCGCAGCCCTATCCGAACTATTTGTCTACAACATCCCTCTGCGTTGGAGCATCTCCCACCTCTACCAAGCCATCCTGGATAATGAAGAGCACGTTCCATCCATCAATTACCTGACCACCCTTGCAGGTTTTGTCCACTGGCAAATAACCGGTCAAAAGGTACTGGGCATAGGAGATGCCTCCGGTATGCTCCCCATCGATCCCATCACCAAAAACTATTCTTCTGAAATGGTGGATAAGTTCGACAAACTTATTGCTCCGAAAGGATACGACTGGAAGCTTCGAGATATTCTGCCGAAGGTATTGTCGGCCGGTGAAAACGCAGGCTTCCTTACTCCCGAAGGAGCCAGTCGCCTCGACGTATCGGGACATCTGAAAGCAGGAATTCCCGTCTGTCCGCCCGAAGGTGACGCTGGAACCGGCATGGTTGCCACCAACGCCGTAAAGCAGCGCACTGGAAACGTATCGGCAGGCACCTCCTCTTTCTCAATGATTGTATTGGAAAAAGAATTGTCCAAGCCCTACGAAATGATTGACATGGTAACCACCCCCGACGGAAGCCTCGTAGCTATGGTGCATTGCAACAACTGCACTTCCGACCTCAATGCCTGGATCAATATTTTCAAAGAATACCAGGAACTGATGGGTATCCCCGTAGATATGGACGAAATCTACGGAAAACTCTATAACCACGCCCTGACAGGCAATGCAGACTGCGGAGGCCTCATCTCATACAACTACATATCAGGCGAACCTATAACGGGACTGGCAGACGGACGTCCACTGTTTGTACGTTCGGCAAACGACAAGTTCAACCTTGCCAACTTCATGCGCACCCATCTGTATGCTTCAGTGGGAGTTCTCAAAATCGGCAACGACATCCTTTTCAATGAAGAGAAAATCAGAGTAGACAGAATCACCGGTCACGGAGGACTCTTCAAAACCAAAGGAGTAGGCCAGAGAATACTGGCAGCTGCCATCAATTCACCCATTTCCGTTATGGAAACAGCCGGCGAAGGTGGTGCCTGGGGTATTGCCCTCCTCGCTTCCTACCTTGCAAACAACGGAAACGACCAATCCCTTGCCGACTTCCTGGACAAGCATGTATTCACCGGAAATGCCGGTATTGAAATCTCACCGACAGCCGAAGATGTAAGCGGATTCAACACCTACATCGAAAGCTATAAAGCTGGTTTGCCCATCGAAGAAGCAGCAGTAAGATTCAAGAACTAAGTATTTAATAACACTAAAAAACTATGAACACAAAGTTATTTATCAGTAGCATATTTCTCTCCACCTCGTTGTCACTCTTCGCACAGAAAAGTGCCACTATCACTTTACACACAGACCAGAGCGAGCAAATCATTCCCAAAGAAATCTACGGCCAATTTGCAGAGCATTTGGGAACTTGTATCTATGGTGGACTTTGGGTAGGTGAAAACTCCGATATTCCCAACATCAACGGTTATCGCACCGACGTATTCAATGCACTGAAGGAGCTCCGTGTACCCGTCCTTCGCTGGCCGGGAGGCTGCTTTGCCGATGAATACCACTGGATGGACGGTATCGGCCCTAAAGAAAACCGCCCCAAAATGGTGAACAACAACTGGGGAGGCACTATCGAAGACAACAGTTTCGGAACCCATGAGTTCCTCAATCTCTGCGAAATGCTGGGATGTGAACCCTATATCAGTGGAAACGTAGGCAGTGGTACCGTAGAAGAACTTGCCAAATGGGTGGAATACATGACCTCCGAAGGAGACTCCCCCATGGCACGCCTGCGCCGCCAGAACGGTCGCGACAAAGCCTGGAAAGTAAAATACCTCGGCGTGGGTAACGAAAGCTGGGGTTGCGGTGGAAGCATGCGTCCCGAATATTATGCCGACCTCTACCGCCGCTATTCCACCTACTGCCGCAACTATGACGGCAATAGCCTTTTCAAGATAGCCAGCGGTGCCAGCGACTACGACTATAACTGGACCAAAGTGCTGATGGACCGCGTAGGCGGCCGTATGCACGGTCTTTCCTTGCACTACTATACCGTCAGCGGATGGAACGGCAGTAAAGGCGCCGCCACCCAATTCAGTAAAGACGACTATTACTGGACACTGGGCAAATGCCGCGAAATAGAAGATGTCATCAAGAAGCATTGCACCATTATGGATGAATACGACCCTCAAAAGAACGTGGCTCTTATGCTTGACGAATGGGGAACCTGGTGGGACACTGAACCGGGTACCAATCCCGGACATCTGTACCAACAGAATACATTGCGTGATGCTTTTGTCGCTTCCCTCAGCTTCGACATCTTCCATAAATATACCGACCGTCTGAAAATGGCAAACATTGCCCAAATCGTCAATGTATTGCAATCCATGATTCTGACCAGCGGAAAAAACATGGTACTCACCCCCACTTATTATGTATTCAAAATGTACAATGTACACCAGGATGCCACCTACATTCCTCTTGAGCTGAACTGCGACATGATGGATGTACGCGACAACCGCAGAATACCAATGGTCAGCGCTACCGCCTCCAAAGACCCAAACGGCAAGATACACATTTCCATGTCCAACGTAGATGCAGACAATGCACAGGAAGTGACCATCAATCTGTCTGGAACGAAAGCCAAGAAAGCAGTTGGTGAAATATTGACTTCCACCAATCTGACGGACTACAATTCATTTGAAAATCCCGACAATGTGAAACCCGTTCCGTTCAAAGAGGTAAAAATCAATAAAGATATTCTCAAGATTAAACTTCCGGCCAAATCAATCGTTACTATTGAGTTACAGTAAAACTACCGTGCACCGCACAAAATCAGCTAAATACGTTTAGTATCATTTTAGCAGCAAAAAGGCAGTAATACTGATAAAAAAGACACTCTTCGAGTGTTGTGAATTACGCATAAAGAGTTATCTTTGCCCTTGGAAAACCTACAAGGACCAAATAACCTATTGATAATATTCAAAATTAATTAGATTCAATATGAACGACAACAAACTTATGAACCGTGCGGCGGACAATATCCGTATCCTTGCTGCATCCATGGTTGAGAAAGCCAACTCCGGGCATCCGGGCGGTGCCATGGGTGGTGCTGACTTTGTAAATGTACTCTTCTCAGAGTTCCTGGTATATGACCCTGAAAATCCGGCTTGGGAAGGTCGTGACCGTTTCTTCCTCGACCCGGGACACATGTCACCGATGCTTTACTCTACATTGGCCCTGACCGGCAAGTTCACGCTGGACGAACTGAAAGAGTTCCGCCAATGGGGAAGCCCTACTCCGGGACATCCCGAACGTGACATCATGCGCGGCATCGAAAACACTTCCGGACCGCTCGGCCAGGGACACACATTTGCAGTCGGTGCAGCCATCGCAGCCAAGTTCATGAAGGCACGTTTCGAAGAAGTAATGCCACAGACCATCTACGCTTATATTTCTGACGGTGGCATCCAGGAAGAAATCTCCCAAGGCTCAGGCCGTATCGCCGGAGCATTAGGGTTGGATAATCTCATCATGTTCTATGATGCCAACGACATTCAGCTTTCTACCGAGACAAAGGATGTGACCATCGAAGATACCGGCAAGAAATACGAAGCTTGGGGCTGGAAAGTCATTAAAATCAATGGTAACGATCCCGATGCCATCCGCGGTGCACTGAACGAAGCCAAAGCTGAGAAAGAGTGTCCGACGCTGATTATCGGCCATACCGTAATGGGTAAAGGTGCCCGCAAGGCAGACGGCAGCAGCTACGAGGCTGATTGTGCCACGCACGGTGCTCCTCTGGGCGGCGACGCTTATATAAACACTATCAAGAATTTGGGTGGTGACCCGACAAATCCGTTTGTCATCTTCCCCGAAGTGGCCGAACTATATGCCAAGCGTGCAACTGAGCTGAAGAAAATCATGGCTGAAAAGTATGCAGCCAAAGCCGCATGGGCAAAAGCCAATCCGGAAAAGGCTGCCAAACTGGAAATGTTCTTCTCCGGCAAGGCTCCTGTTATCGACTGGAGTGCAGTAGAACAAAAAGCAAACCAGGCTACGCGTACAGCTTCGGCAACGGTGCTTAGCGTATTGGCTACCCAGGTTGAGAACATGGTGGTATCGTCTGCCGACTTGTCCAACTCTGACAAGACCGACGGCTTCCTGAAAAAGACCCACTCCTTCAAGAAAGGCGATTTCAGCGGTGCATTCTTCCAGGCAGGCGTATCGGAACTGACAATGGCATGCTGCTGCATCGGTATGGCGCTGCATGGCGGCGTTATCCCCGCTTGCGGAACATTCTTCGTATTCTCCGACTACATGAAACCCGCCGTACGTATGGCTGCCCTCATGGAAACTCCCGTAAAATTCATCTGGACACACGACGCATTCCGCGTAGGCGAAGACGGTCCTACGCAC
>ERZ650300.1639-NODE-1639-length-12528-cov-14.128999_pt1 | contig 12528 bp, 9 predicted proteins | sample MGYA00376236_ERZ650300 | MGnify/ENA primary metagenome ERZ650300 (study PRJEB26733, sample SAMN07839303) | wastewater metagenome | biome: urban; feature: wastewater treatment plant; material: waste water | place: USA: North Carolina | collected 2016-04-28 ... | reverse complement strand
CTTCTCCTAATTCTATAACTGTCACTTTTTTCTCTGGTCTCATTTGTGGGAAGAATAATACTTCTTGAATAGAAGCATTATTGGTAAGGAACATAATTAATCTATCCATTCCGATTCCTAAACCAGAAGTTGGTGGCATTCCGTATTCCAACGCTCTTAAGAAATCTTCATCGATAAACTGTCCGGCTTCATCATCACCTTTTTCAGATAATTTCAATTGATCTTCGAAACGTTCTCTTTGGTCAATAGGATCATTTAACTCTGAATAAGCATTGGCAATTTCTTTACCACAAACCATCAATTCAAAACGTTCTGTAAGTCCTTCTTTGCTTCTGTGTTTTTTGGTAAGTGGAGACATTTCGATTGGATAATCAGTAATAAAAGTCGGTTGGATAAAGTTTCCTTCGCATTTTTCGCCAAAAATTTCATCAATTAATTTTCCTTTACCCATCGTTTCGTTTACTTCAATTCCGATAGATTTTGCAAAATCGAACAATTCTTGTTCTGATTTTCCTGTAATATCAAAACCTGTAAATTTCAGAATAGCTTCCGTCATAGAAACTCTAGGATATGGAGCTTTGAAATCAATCTCGTGTTCACCGAAAGTAGCTTTGGTAGTTCCATTTACTTGAATAGCACAGAATTCTAACAATTTTTCGGTAAAATCCATCATCCAATTGTAGTCTTTGTAAGCTACATAAATTTCCATTGCGGTAAATTCTGGATTGTGTGTTCTGTCCATTCCTTCGTTTCGGAAATTTTTAGAAAATTCGTAAACACCATCAAAACCACCAACAATTAATCTTTTTAGATACAATTCGTTCGCAATTCTCATATATAAAGGAATATCAAGAGCGTTATGATGTGTAATGAAAGGTCTAGCAGCAGCACCACCAGGAATGGCTTGTAAAATTGGCGTTTCTACCTCAAAATAACCTGCATCATTAAAGAACGTTCTCATTGCATTGAACAATTTTGTTCTTTTTACAAAAATTTCTTTTACGTGAGGATTTACGGTTAAGTCAACATATCGTTGTCTGTATCTTAATTCAGGATCATTGAAAGCATCGTGAACCACACCATTTTCATCAGTTTTAGCTAAAGGAAGCGGACGAAGAGCTTTGGTTAAAAGTTTGAAATTTTTCACCATTACTGTCATTTCACCAACTTGCGTTTTGAACAACTCTCCTTCTATACCAATAATATCACCAATATCTAAAAGATGTTTGTAAACTTCGTTATAAAGCGTTTTATCTTCGCCAGTACAGATTTCATCTCTATTGAAATATATTTGAATTCTACCATCAGAATCTTGCAATTCTGCAAAAGAAGCTTTCCCTTGAATTCTTCTAGACATTAATCTACCTGCAAGATTTACCTTTTTACCTTCTTCGAAGTTTTCCTTTATAGATTGAGTGGTATGTGTTACTTTATATTCGTCTGCCGGAAATGCATTGATTCCCATATCAGTTAATTTCTGTAATTTTTCTCTTCGGATGATTTCTTGTTCTGTTAAAGACATTTTTTTCTATTTTTTGGAAATGCAAAAATAAGGAATTTTTATGAACTAGTTTTGTAATAAATTCAATTTCAAACACAAAAAAAGCAACCTCTGTAGAGATTGCTTTCTGTTAAAATTCTAAAAAACTGTTTATTTTTTAAGTGTCAAAATGTATTTCACCATTTTTTTAGCATTTTCTTTATCCATTCCAGGATGTGGTGTCATCGCAGTTTCGCCCCAAACTCCACTACCACCAGCAATAATTTTATCTGCTAATTTATCTATATCTGCTTCAGTATATTTAGCTGCGACTTCTTTGTAAGAAGGGCCAATTAATTTACCATCTTCTTTGTGACAAGTCAAACAACTTGATTTTTCTATCAAATCTTTACCTTCCTCTTCAGGTGTTTTAGCTACGGTTGCTTCTAGCTCGGTAGGTTCCTTTAGCATAGAATTACTCTCTTGTTTAGGCGTTTCGGTCTTAGAACAAGAAACTAGAAATAGAGTTCCAAAAACAGCAGATATTAATATTTTTTTCATAGAAAATGGTTTTATTTTTCGCAAAACAAATATAATTAATATAAAGTTTAAATTTTGAAACCTGCCAAATATCATATTTAATTGAAATCATTCTAAATTTCATTTATAGAAAGACCCTATCAATTTTTTATCTAAATTTGTAAAAAATAAATCTAAATATTTTCTTTGTTTGAAAAAAGCATTTGCCATATTTCTAGTTTCTCTTTATATCTTTTCTTTTACAGAAACAAGAGAGTTATTGAAATTGCCTGCTTTTATAGAACATTACAAGGAACACAAAGCCGAAAACAGCCACATTACTTTACTCGGTTTTATCACTTTACATTATTTGAATGGCAGCCAAAAAGATGCAGACTATGCAAAGGATATGAAACTTCCTTTCAAAACGCACGATTTTTCTTGTTATAATTTAGCTATTCAAGATTTACCAAAAACTTTCGAATTCTACTTTTCAGAAATTAATATTTTTGAAAAAAAAGATAAAAATTTCTATTATTTCTTAAATTTTTCCGAAGGAAAATCTTTTTCATTCTATCCTCCTCCGAAATTTATTTAATTTTTTTGTGTTAATGCTCATTACTATTAAGTTTTGAGATGTTTTACCTTATAAATTAAATATAAAATGCTTAACAAAATCATAGAATTTTCTATAAAAAACAAACTGATTATCACTTTGTTCACGCTCGGTTTGATTATTTATGGAATATTTGAGGTAAAAAAATTACCTATAGATGCTGTTCCTGATATTACAGATAATCAGGTACAAATTATCACCGTTTCGCCAAGTTTAGGAGCTCCAGATGTGGAAAGATTCATCACTTTTCCTCTAGAACAAGCAAATAACAATATTGCTGGAATCAAGCAAATGCGAAGTTTTTCCAGATTTGGTTTGTCGGTAATTACCATCGTTTTCAAAGATGATATCGATTTATATTGGGCTCGTCAACAAGTTGCGGAACGTCTCCAACAAGTTTCAAAAGACATTCCTCAAAGTTTAGGAACGCCAACTATGGCACCAATTTCCACAGGTTTAGGAGAAATTTATCAATACACCATTCGTCCGAAAATTGGTTACGAACATCGTTATAATGCGATGCAATTGAGAACCATTCAAGATTGGGTAGTTCGCAGACAATTACTTGGAACAGAAGGAGTTGCAGATGTTGCCAGTTTTGGTGGAGATTTAAAACAATATGAAGTAGCCATCAATCCTGCTCAACTAAAATCGATGGGCGTTACAATGACCGAAGTTTTTGATGCGCTTCAAAAAAATAATCAAAATACAGGTGGCGCTTATATTGAAAAAGGACCTAGTGTTTTGTTCATTAGAACTGAAGGTTTAATGGGAAAAATTCCTGATATTGAAAATACCGTCGTAAAAAATTTACCTGATGGAACTCCAATTCTCATTAAAAATTTAGCTAAAGTACAGTATGGAAAAGCAATCAGATATGGCGCAATGACCTATAATGGTAAAGGAGAAGTTGCAGGAGCAGTAGTAATGATGATGAAAGGTGCCAATTCTAATGATGTTATTAAAAAAGTAAAAACCAGAATTGAAGAAATCCAAAAAACATTACCAGAAGGTGTAAAAATAGATGCATTTCTAGACCGAACCAAAATGGTGAATAATGCGATTGGAACCGTCGAAAAAAACCTTTTAGAAGGTGCATTAATAGTCGTTTTTGTTCTCGTTTTATTCCTCGGAAATTTCAGAGCAGGATTTTTAGTGGCTTCCGTCATTCCTTTAGCAATGCTTTTTGCGATTATTATGATGAATATTTTCGGCGTTTCTGGGAATTTAATGAGTCTTGGTGCGCTCGATTTTGGGTTGATTGTAGATGGAGCGGTAATTATTGTAGAATCTGTTCTCCATCGATTGCAACATTTGAAAAATTTTAAAAATCAAAAAATTTCTCAAACGATGATGGACGACGAAGTCTATACTTCTTCCAGCAAAATGATGAATTCTGCCGTTTTTGGGCAAATTATTATCCTCATCGTTTATTTACCAATCCTCACTTTAGAAGGAATCGAAGGAAAAATGTTTAAACCAATGGCGCAAACCGTAATTTTTGCATTATTAGGTGCTTTTATCCTTTCATTAACTTACATTCCGATGATGAGTTCGTTGTTTTTATCTAAAAAAATTGACGATAAAAAGACGTTTTCCGACAAAATGATGGAGAAAATAGAATCGCTTTATGATGAGTCTTTGGCTCAAGTTTTAAAAATTCCAAATATTATTTTCTTCGGAATCGTGGCGGTATTTTTCGTGGCGGTTTTTGTGATGACAAGATTGGGCGGAGAATTTATCCCAAGTCTTCCAGAAGGTGATTTTGCAGTGGATACTAGAGTTTTACCAGGAAGTAATCTGAAAACTTCTACTGATGCTGTTCAAAAATCATCAAGAATTTTAATGAAAAAATTCCCAGAAATTGAAAAAATTGTAGGAAAAACAGGAAGTTCTGAAATTCCAACCGATCCAATGCCAATTGATGCAAGTGATATGATGATTATCTTGAAACCTCGTGCTGAATGGACTTCCGCTCATTCTTACGAAGAACTTTCAGAAAAAATGTCTGCCGAACTCAAGAAAAATATGTTGGGTGTAACTTATTCTTTTCAATATCCAGTTGCGATGCGTTTCAATGAATTGATGACGGGAGCGAGACAAGATGTAGTTTGTAAAATTTTTGGTGAAAACCTCGATACTTTGAAGGTTTATGCCGAAAAATTGGGCGAAATTTCTAAAAAAATTGAAGGTGCACAAAATATTTATGTAGAGCCCGTTTCTGGAATGCCACAAATTGTAATTTCCTACAAACGTGAAGCAATGTCGCAATTTGGTTTGAATGTAAATGATGTGAATAATGTAGTAAATACTGCGTTTGCAGGGCAATCTACAGGTTCGGTTTTCGAGGGCGAAAAGAAATTTGATTTGGTGGTTCGTCTCGATGGAAATCAAAGAAAAAATGTAGAAGATGTGAATAATTTATTTATTTCCACACCTTCTGGAATTGATTTGCCATTGAGTTCTGTTGCCAATGTTGAACTGAAAGAAAGTATCAACCAAATTCAGCGTGAAAATGCACAACGAAGAATTATCGTAGGTTTCAATGTGAGAAACAGAGACATACAATCTACGGTGGAAGATTTGCAAAAAAATGTAGAAACACAGTTGAAACTTCCTGCCGGTTATTCCATAAAATATGGCGGAACTTTTGAGAACCTTCAAAAAGCGAAATCACGTTTAGCAATAGCTGTTCCCGTCAGTTTGTTATTGATTTTATTGATGCTGTATTTCGCTTTTAATTCTATCAAATATGGATTGCTTATTTTCTCGGCGATTCCACTGTCGGCAATTGGCGGAATTTTATCGCTTTGGTTACGAGATATGAATTTCAGTATTTCAGCGGGAGTTGGTTTCATTGCTCTTTTCGGAGTTGCAGTGTTGAACGGAATCGTTTTGATTTCAGAATTTAACCGACAAAAAACGTTACAAAAAGATTTAAAAACGGCGGTAATTATCGGTGGAAAAACCAGATTAAGACCTGTTTTAATGACGGCTTTCGTTGCTTCTTTAGGATTTTTACCAATGGCAATTTCTTCTGGAGAAGGTGCCGAAGTTCAGCGACCACTTGCAACGGTAGTAATTGGCGGATTGTTGCTCGCAACATATCTTACGCTTTATCTTTTGCCTGTGATGTACATTTGGTTTGAGGCACATTTTCCTGAAAAAAATAGAAAATTGCAAGAAATAGAAGATACTGAAGATGGATATCAATTATAATTGAGATTTGAGATTTGAGATTTGAGATTTTAAAATTTGATATACAAAAATTCCCCTTCTTTGAAGGGGTGGCAAAATTTTCCAAAAGAAAATTTTGACGGGGTAGTTAAAATAAATATTTGAAAAAAACTTTGCGGTCTTCGCTAAACATCTTTAGATGTTTCTTTGCGAACTTAAAAATAATTTCAAACCAATAAAAAAATCTTTGCGCTCTTTGCGTTAAAAATTAAATAAAATGAAAAATAAATTTTTAAAAATAACAATGTTTCTAATTTTCGGAATTGGGTTTTCGCAAACTCCCATTTCTTTAGAAACAGCGATTGATAAAGCATTTAAAAATAATCTCAACATCAAAAGCGGAACTTTGAGAATAGATTATCAAAATAAAATGCAAAAATCTGCGGTAATCATAGATCCGCTCAATATCTCTGCGGAAATCGGGCAAATGAATTCTTTCTACGTTGATAATAAATTTTCGGTGAGCCAAACCATTAGATTACCAAAATTTTACAATGCACAGAAAACCGTTTTGATGGAAGAATACAAAAATTCTCTCCTTCATCTTGATTTGCAAAAATGGCAACTAAAGAAAGAAATATCATTGGTTTACAATGAGTTAAATTATTTCAATGAAAAGAAAAAATTGCTAAAAAAAGCAGATAGTATTTTCACACAATACTTCAACCGAGCAGATTTGCGATTGAAAAAAGGTGAAAGTAACCTTCTAGAAAAAGCGACTGCCGAAAATTTGAGAAGTCAGGCAGAAATGCAACTAAAATCTTTAGAAAAAGATAGAGAAATTTCTATTCAAAAATTGAGTTTTTTAATTAATGATGGAACTTTTTACCAAAACGAAAATGCTAAATACGGAATTTTAAATTTAGAAAATTTGAATGCTGAATACGCAGGAAATCCTTTGGTTTTAAAACAATTAGAGCAAGAAAAAAACATTCAGAATGCTAAATTATTGGCTGAAAAGGCCAAACTTTCTCCGAGTCTTAATTTGGGAGTCAATTCAATGACGATGAAAGGAAATGGCGCTGATGAAAAGTATTATAACGCTACACATCGTTTCCAAAGTGGTTTTGTAGGCGTTGGAATTCCTGTCTTTAATTCAGCTCAAAAATCGGTGATTGAAGCCCAAAAAGTGAATCAACTAATTGCGGAAAATAATTATCAACTTGGTTTGATAAATCTTAAAAATCAGTATTTGCAAAATTTGCGGCAATTTCAAAAGTTGAATGACGAAATATCTTATTATCAAAAAACCGGTTTGCAAAACAGCGAAAATATTTTGAAAACAGCCAACAATCAGTTCTACAACGGAGAAATTAATTATCTAGAATGGACTCTTTTGGTAAATCAAGCATTTGAAATTCAAAATAAATACATCGACAGATTGAAAGAAACCAATGATAAAATTATTGAAATTAACAGTTTAAAAAGTGAATAAAAGTCTGTGACTTGTCAATTTTTTCCTTCGGAAAAGTGAATAGTGAATTTGAAATTCATTCAAAAAAATTCACAATAAAATTAAAAATTATGAAAAATATATTCTTAATATCAGCCCTACTTCTACTCTTCTCTTGCGGAAAAGATGAAACAAAAAAAGAAGAATTTGAAGTGGTAGCAGCAGAAAATCAAATTTCTGTAAATGATGCCCAATTCAAAACAGCGGGAATAGAAATCGGAACTTTAGGACAAGAAGAAATTTCTGCCAAAATTAAATTGAGCGGAATGGTAGATGTGCCTCCACAAAACTTGGCGAGCGTTTCTGCACCAAGTGGCGGTTATGTAAAATACACCAGATTTATGCCCGGAATGCACGTAAGCAAAGGCGAAACTTTGGCAATTTTAGAAGACCCACAAATTGTACAATTGCAACAAGATTATCTTTTAGCAAAATCTAATTTGGGTTATGCACAGAAAGATTATTCTAGACAAAAAGACCTAAATAAAAGCAAAGCCAGTTCAGATAAAGTGATGCAACAAGCACAAACCGAAGCCAATAATCAGAATATTATGATGCGAGGAATGGCAGAAAAACTCCGAACTATGGGCATTAATCCTGAAAATTTGAATGCAGGAAACATCAGAAGAAGTATTGCCGTTTCTTCGCCAGTTTCGGGATATATTTCTAGCGTAAATGTGAAAATCGGGCAATATGTTTCGCCTACAGACCGACTTTTTGAAGTCGTAAATACAGATGATGTACATTTAGCATTATCCGTTTTTGAAAAAGATTTGAATAAAATCTCTGTCGGACAAAGGGTTTTTGCCTACACCAATCAAAATCCAGAAAAAAAATATGCTGCCAATATCATTCTCATCGGGAAAGATTTTCAGCCAGATAAATCTGTGCTAATCTATTGTCATTTCATCGATTATGACAAAAATCTAATTCCCGGAACGTATATGAACGCCGAAGTAGAAACCAACAGCGAGACTGGGAATACCGTTCCAGATGATGCAATTGTAACTTGGGAAAACAAGCAATACATCTTCCAAGAAGTAAAGCCAAAAACTTACAAAATGGTAGAAATAAAAATCGGAAATTCTGAAAACGGCAGAACAGAAATTTTTAACATTGATCAAAATTTAAAAAATAAAAAAATCGTAACCAAAGGTGCTTATGCTCTTTTGATGGGTCTGAAAAACGTAGAGGAATAAAAAAATAAGAAGCAAGAACATTGGTTTTTCTTCGAAATCGCAGTCCAGCTTTCGCTACTCGCTTTTTTATTTTTTTTCCAACGCTCAACCCTTTCAGCGTTTGAAACGCTAAAAGGGCTCTCCTCCTTCAAAAAAAATAAAAAGAGCTCAAACATGCCGCTCAATCTGGGCTAAGAACACTAATCTAGCTTTTTTTGAGTATTTTCATAAAAACCCGCCAATTAATATATACATTTGAATATCAAATAATTACAAAAAATGAATCTTAAAAGCATTCAAACCGAAATAGATGCTTCTTACCTCTACCAAATTTTGGCAGAAAACGAAGAAGACGAAACCGTAAAAGAAATTTTTACGGAAATGAGCGACATAGAAAAAGGACACGCCATTTCTTTTCTAAAAAACAAAGGCCTTACTGAAAAAGATTTGCCAAAACCCTCTTTCAAAGCCAGAACAATGAATAAGCTCGGAAAATTTTTGGGCTATGATTTTATTTTAGGAAGTTTATTAGAAACGGAAAAAAACCTTGCAAAAGGAATAAGCAACGCCAGAAAAAATACCAAAACCGAAGTTTCTATTTCAGACACAGCGCACGTTCAGATTTTACAAAATATCTTAAATAAAGAAAGCAAAGCACCCTCTACTGGTTTTTCCAGATTCGAGAAAAGACATCGTTCAGTTGGTGGTAATGCGCTTAGAGCGGCAGTTTTAGGGGCAAATGATGGTTTACTTTCTACATTTTCTTTGGTAATGGGCGTAGCTGGTGCAGCAGTAGAATCTCAAACCGTTTTATTAACCGGAATTGCAGGGCTTTTAGCAGGTTCACTTTCTATGGCTCTTGGTGAATGGATTTCTGTAAAATCTTCGCAAGAACTCTATGAAAACCAAATGGAAATAGAAATGGAAGAACTAAACGAAAATCCCGAAGGAGAAAAACGTGAAATTATTCTCATTTATCAAGCCAAAGGAATCCCGAAAGAAGAAGCTACAGAAATGGCAGAAAAAATAATGAAAGACAAAAAACAAGCCCATCAATTTTTAGTAAAAGAAGAACTAGGAATTAATGCGGAAGAATTGAAAGGTTCTGCTTGGGAAGCTGCTATCGCTTCATTCCTGATGTTTGCTGTAGGTGCCATTTTACCAGTATTTCCTTATATGATTTGGGATGGTCATTCTGCACTTTATATAAGCATAGGAGCGAGTGTTTTAGGCTTATTTTTCATAGGTTCATTTATTACACTTTTTACAGGAAAAAGCATCTTATACTCAGGTTTTAGGATGGTTCTTTTTGGCCTTTTAGCATCTGCAATCACCTATGGAATTGGGAAATGGATTGGCGTTTCTGTTGCGGGATAAAAAACATTGAGTTAAAAGAATTTTTATTTTTTGATTAAAATTTAACTTTAGTCTGATTTTTGCATCTAAACCATTGAGTTGAAAAAATATATTTCCATAGCATTACTTTCTATTTATCTATTTTCTTTTCAAGAATTTAGACAGTTTCTTAAGTTGCCTAATTTGGTAGAGCATATCATTAAGCATAGTACAGAAAGTGATAATTTCTCGATAACTAATTTTTTGCAACACCATTATTTTAGCGGAAACGTTATGGATAACGATTATGCCCAAGATCAAAAATTACCTTTTAAACATATAGATTTTACTAATTTTTCTACCCTCGTTTTTGTGGTAGAATCATTTAACCATTTAAAAATTGAGGCTCCAATCCAATTATTTATAGAAAAACGAGATTTTTCTACTTACAAAAAAGATTTTATTTCGGAGTTTCATTATTCTATTTTCCAACCACCAGAAAATTTAATGTAATTCAAAAACTTATTCAATATTTTCTTTTCTTAAAATGAGAGAAGATAAATTTATCATTAACAATTACATTAAATTTAAAAAAATGAAAACAAAAATTTGGTCGTTAGCGACCAGAATATCTCATTGGCTATTAGCCTTAGGGTTTTCCATTGCATATTTTACTGGTGAAAACGAATTGCAAATGAACTACCACTATGCTTTCGGAGCTTTAGCAGGAGGAATATTATTTTTCAGAATTATTTATGGACTCATTGGTTCTAAATATTCCCATTTTAAAGATTTTCCTATGGGAATTTCTCATCAAATTAATTTTATCAAAAATTATTTTTCAAAAAACACTTATGTTGGTCACAATCCTTTAGCTTCCGTCGTTATGATTAGCATGATGTTTGTAGGTGTTTTTACTGCAATTACAGGTTATCTTTGGGCTACAGAAACATCACAATTTTTAGGCTTTACTCTTACCGAAGAAATGGTAGAAGAAAGTCACGAAATTGGAGCCAAATTATTTTTAATTCTGGTATTTGCGCATTTAGCAGGAATTCTGGCAGATACTATTTTTCATAGAAAAACAGGAACTTTAGCTTCTATTTTCACAGGATACAAAAATGTAGAAACCGAACCTGAAAACAGTAACATGTTTCAGAAAATATTTTCTATTTTTTGGTTAGGAATACCTATGTTTTTAGCATATCTAGCATTTGGCTTGCCTGTAAGAGAAGGTGAAAATGAAAGAAAACAAAAAGATGATGATGAATGGGAATCACTGCTTTACCCCGACAAAAATTCTGAAAAAAAACCAATAAACATCACCTTAAAAATGGCAAAAAGCTCTACCATTGATGCAACTAGCTCTGCTTCAAGCAATAGAAATATAGAACCTACAATAGCTGTTTCAGGAGGTAATTATTCTCAGCCAAATTACCAAGATCAATATTACGCTACACAAAATCAATTTGAAGATGATGAACTATTAAATTTAGCTACTCAATATGCACAGGTAGAATTAGAAAATGCTTTAATATTAATCCCAAATAACAATTATCAATCTGATTCTTATATAGAAATACTTTCAGCTGCAAAGCCTTTTAGTATTTTTTCTAATATTGATTCGTCAGGTATGTTATTTTGGGATCAAAAAAATAATAGTAAATTTATATTAGAAAAACAAGGAATAAGAGAACATATTTGTGATATTCTAGAAGGAGGAGAAGTAGCATTTAAGAAGCGTAAAGAAAAATACAATTTTTTTTAGGAGATAAAAATGGAATCATTATTTAATGTACTATGGTTTATTTTAATTGCTATTATTTTAGCTTTTATTACAAAAAACGTTATATTATCTTTAATAATCGGAGTTTTATCTGGTTCTATGCTTATAAACTCAGGAAATGTTATTAAATCCTTTACCGATTTATGCTCTAGAATTATTGCTTCAATGGCTGATTCTTGGAATGCAGGGATTATTTTACAAGTTCTTGTTATTGGTGGACTTATTGCTGTTATCACTAAGATGGGTGGGGCAAGAGCTATTGCAGAGTCTTTAAGTAAAAGAGCAAAAACACCTGCTTCTGCTCAAATTATTGCTTGGCTTATGGGACTTTTCATTTTCTTTGATGATTATGCTAACTCTTTAATTGTTGGTCCTATTATGAAGCCTATTACTGATAAAATGAGAATTTCAAGAGAAAAACTTGCTTTTATAATAGATTCAACTGCTGCTCCTGTTGCTGGACTTGCTCTTGTTTCTACTTGGATAGGATATGAAATTTCTTTAATTAAAGATGGTTATTCTATAATTGGAGATAATTCAATAAATGCTTATGGTATCTTTATGGAAACAATTCCTTATAGATTTTCCAAACCCTCGATGTTAGATTTGAAACGAATGAAAACTAAGTCAAACTATGAAAAAATTACATTTAAAGAATCTAATTATAAAATAAGGAATTTTGTTGGTTATTATAAGTTATCTAGAGTTGTTTTTCTAAGAAATAATGAAGCTTTAGTTGAGATAATCAAAAAATATGCAGGAACTGATGGCGGACTTTATTGGCTTAAGAAGAGCAATGGGAAATGGGAAGTGAAAAAAAGAATATTAATTGATTATAGAATTAGGAATGAAAATTTCTAAAAGGTTATAATTATATCAATTTCATCTATTCCTCCCGCTGCGCAAAGTTTGCAACTTTGAGCA
>ERZ650300.1635-NODE-1635-length-12543-cov-5.471493_pt1 | contig 12543 bp, 17 predicted proteins | sample MGYA00376236_ERZ650300 | MGnify/ENA primary metagenome ERZ650300 (study PRJEB26733, sample SAMN07839303) | wastewater metagenome | biome: urban; feature: wastewater treatment plant; material: waste water | place: USA: North Carolina | collected 2016-04-28 ... | reverse complement strand
TCATCGCGTTTCGGAAGGTACCGTTGGCAGTGAATATAATTTACGGATAAGTTCTAAGTGCTTGAATCTGTTGGTGGTGATGGGCGGATTGTCTCAGCGTCACCACGACACAGCAGTTATGCGGGCTGTGCGTCAGGTTTGGAGCGGTGATTGTAGCAGCGTTGGTTACACGGACTTCAGATGCTTATCCAAGATTGGCGATTGGATAAGCTCCATGTTCAAGCCACCTTGCTGGCTACAATCGAAACTGGCGATTAGGCCTTGCAAGATATCGGGCTATTAGGTCGATTCTGGCTTGCCAGCCTTTGGCTTCCTGCTGATTGGTTTCTTTTCCGGAGATTTCCGAACATTCTCGGCTGGTTCTGATTCTGGTTCCGGCCCGAGGCTTCGAAAATCCAACGACGGTAGAAGAAGGGGGCCGTGTTTATGCCGGCTCGTCAAAGTGAGAATTTGCTCGCGTATGGAGCCGAAAAGCATGCTGGCCCCATTAATGACTACAAGGCGAGTGCGCTCCTCCATTGTTCCGTCATGTTCAATCTCGAAAATTCCCTCCATCTGAACAGCAAAACGGTAAGGAATGCTTGCGTTTGCGTCTGTGTTACTACTGACTCCCAATTTGACGACGAATTGGTGTGGGTCATTTTCATCGTCTGGAACGCCTAAAGTAACCTCCGTAACGACATCGGAACCAAGTACCTTGGGGTACTGGGCACCGCTCTCTTCGGAAACCTCGGAAGTCACCTCTTCCTTAGCAATTATTGAAACTGTAGTGAAGTGACTGTGTAGAAGTTGGAGTGGAGATAGTTTCATTGCTTTTCACTTAGCCTTGTCCGCCACCACAGAGTGCTTTTGGGTGATTTACACCATCGTTTGCACATCGAAAAGAAGAGTAAGTGACCGTGGTCGGAATTTTACTGGCGACACCCTTTCTGAACTGCGCTCGCGCGATATCCGCAGTAGTCCTATTCAACGCAGCCACATGAGCATGCATCACTTTTATTTCACTATAGAGTGTTGTGATCGCATCGATAGTTGCTTTCGCTTCCCACGGCTGTCGGGTGCGATGTGCCGATTTCGGTCGAAACACAATATCGAAATCGGCCTCGATGGCACCGGAAATATCGACAATCGAATCTAAAGTCAAATTCGTTTCTCCACCAAGTTTCTTTGAAAGGGCTGCGGCGGAAATTCCAATAACGTCCGCAACTTCCTTGAAGGTCTTGCCGGATGCTGCGATCAGCACTCTAAGGTCAGCCGCGACCTCTGCTTGGTGAACCTTTCTTGAGTGCCCCGGCTGGCTCTTGCTTTGGCTCAAAAAGCTTGCCAAACGTTTGCTCATTATCTTCTCCTCCGGCGATATCAATCTTCGCCGTATCTAGAGCTGTGAAATAGCGCTGCATCTCCTTGCCGACCAAATCAATGTCAGCAGGGTCAATCTTATTTTGATTTTTTAGAAGGGTTTGTCCGAACAGCATCACCCGTTGAGGGCCGGCGTAGCACCAGAGAATCCTGACGCGCCCATGTTTGAACATCCATACCTTGTGGGTTTCGTGTTTCCCGGTCCCTCGTTTGCACTTTACTTCTCCTACATCGTGAAAACGCTTTGCATCTGGAATTAGTGTTTTCCATGCTTTTCCAGACAGAGCGAGCTTTGATGCGTACACCCAAGCTTCTTCGAAGGCTCCGCCTACGGTTTCCATTGCATCTAGGAAGTCAGCAACGTCACCGTCCGGGTCGTCGCACGTGATGAAAAACTTCCAGCACTCATCGCCATCCGGTGGGTAGTCAGGGTGGTTGAACGGCAGCAGATACACTAAATTAACCTATACGTTAATGTACGGTCGATTTTGCAGGAAATCAACCCTACGGCTGTGAAATATCTGTCGAAGTTGGCAGTGCCGTAACTTCAGTGCTGGAGCGTGAGCAGCAGGGCTACGTAACCGATATCTTGGCACTCCATCATAACCTATACGCATTTTCTCTGGCGGGATACTGAGGTTCAGAGCGGCGCTCAGTCATAGGTCTTTTGGTAGGAAATTTTTCAGGGCCTTGCCCTTCGTCGTTCTTGAGCAACTTCCCCCCCCCTGTTACCCTCTGTTGCGGCAGTGCTAACCTGCGCTAACAAGTCCGACTTACGGGTGACTTTCGCTTCGCTGTCGTGGTGGGCTCTCGGCTCAGGCAGTCTGTGCGTCGTCCTGCCCGGATAGCAGCGTTGTGCTTGCAGCCTCAGGAATGAGCCTTGAGCCCGTCAACCGCTAGGCGTACTTCCTTTTCCTCACTCTGGATACCCCGTCTGCAAGCCTTTCGAGCCTAGGGTTCTGAACCAAGAACAAGTAGAGCATTTTCTCCATGGAGGGTATTGCGACCTTTCTCACTGCGTCGAAGGCGGCTCCCACTCGAAGACTGAAGTACGTGTCTTCACTCACTACCCTACTTGATCGAACTGGCGTGCACACGTGACCTTTTCAGCCTGCACGCTGCACCCTCGTCGTCACGTACCGGAATACCACCGTCTGCCGGTACAGAATCCGGTACAGCCAAACCGTACCGATAGACCGGGTATTGACGTCGGTGCATCGTACCGACACAATGCACCCCGTTTTCAATACAAGACGGGAGCAGCGAGCCATGCCCACCTTCGCGTACCTCCGGGTCTCCACAACGGACCAGACCACGGAGCAGCAGTTTCGGGAAATCACCAACGCCGGCCACGTCATCGAGAATGACCGGGTCTATGTGGAGCACGGCGTCTCGGGTAAAGTGCCGGCCCTTCAACGGCCTCAGTTCGCGCACCTTCGGAGCCGCCTGACCTCCGGGGATGCGTTGGTCGTCTCCAAGCTCGACCGGCTGGGCCGTGATGTACTGGACGTGATCGAGACAGTGCAAGAGCTTGCCAAGGCCGGTATCGCCCTTGAAGTGTTGGGGCTGGGTAAGCTCGACGGCTCCGCGCAGTCGCAGCTCACCTTGAACATGCTCGCCGCCATCAGCCAGTTTGAGCGGCAAATCATCTCGGAACGGACCAAGGCCAAGCTCGCCCAGAAGAAGGCCGATGGCTTCAAGCTGGGACGGCCCGCAAAGGCCGATGATGCCGGTCTCCGGGCGAAGGCTTCCGAGTTGTTCGGCCAAGGCATGAGCTGGCGGAAGGTGGCGGTGGAGCTGGGCATTGCCCTATCGACCCTTCAGCGGCTCATGAAGGTGCCCCTGTCGGATGACCCTGTTCGCGGCGTCCAAGACAGCAGCAGCCAGCGTCCTTGATATCTTTTCGTGCCTGTCACTGAGTGGGGATGGGTACGATTTTTCCCCGAAGGAGAATATGAGCAGACCATGTAGCGTACCCCTGTGCCGAGATACCGCGGCCGGCTTTGGTGCCCTCTGCAATCGCCACAAGGCCATTCGGCGCCGCCACGGACACCCTGAACAATCAGGCATCACCGTGCAGGAACTGACCCCCTACCGCAAGCGGGTCAAGCACAGAATGGAGCGGAACAAGGACAACGGAGCATGGAACATCCTTGCCCAGCGCTGGGAGCGGGTCATCGACGCCGCCAAGGCGCAGGAGGTGGAAGCCCAAGCCGGGAAGTCCTTCGTGTCCTTCGAGCGGGAGGCGTGCGGCGAACTGGTCAAGCTGTCCAACGAGGTGCCCGTCGAGACCCTTATCGAAACCGTCCTTGCCCTGTTCTTGATGCAGGAGGAGCAGCCCCGGCGGTTCAGGTCCGATGCAGCCTTCGACGCCCAGTTAGCAAGACGAGCACGGGCGCTGACCGATACCAATGCAGGCACCTACTGGGACGACAAGGCCAAGCGCACCAAGCGCGTCTATCGCGACGTGACGCCACGGACGCTGGCGGTCATTGCCGATTACCTCAAGGCCGCTTTTGGGGTGGCTGGGTTGTATGTGGCCCGGCTTGAGCAGAAGGAGTTGGACCGGACCAAGAACGAAGAAGCAGCCCTTGCCGAAGCATTGGAGAGCCTACAGTGAGCCCTGAAGAAACCCAGATGGTGCCGATGCACAGCATCACGCGAGACCCGAGGTTTCAGGTCCGCAATCAACTTGATACCAAGCTAGTTCGGCAGTACGCAAAGGCGATGGAGAACGGCGCCGAGTTCCCGCCGATACATCTTGCCCAAGTGAAGGAGGCCTTGCTTATTGTGGATGGCTGGCACCGTCACGCGGCCCATTACGCCCTTGGGCGGTGGGAGGTCTGCGCGAGGGTTACCCCGATGACCGAAGACGACGCCTTGCGCGAATCAGCCTTGGCGAACACCAAGCACGGGAAGCCTCTGAAGTTGTCCGAGCGGCGAAACGTCTTCCAGAACTTCATCCAAGGGAAGGGGCACAAGAAAGCGGATGGTAGCTTGATGTCCTATCGCGAAATCATGGAGGCACTCGGCGGGCAGGTCGGTCACACCACCGTCTACAACTGGATGAAGGCGGACTTCCCGAGCGTCTACGATGAGATGGGTGTCAGCGTGGAGCGGGGCAAGGGAAACGGGGAGCCGCCACCGCTCGACGTTCAAATCGGGTACCACCGGGAGGCTATTCAGGCCTTTCACGATACGTTGAACATGTACAAGTTACTTAAGTGCCCCCATGACCGCTATGGGCTCATTCAGCAGGTCGAGCGAGGGCTGGCCGAGATGAAGACGTACGAGCACTACGACTCGGAGTTCTAAACGGGCACGTGGCTGAATCCCTAGCGATGCTCAAGATTCAGCCTCGTGCTGTTCAATTTGAACGCCTACTGTGTACAAAACAGGGCATTGAAGGGGCTCCGTTCGAGTCGTAGAAATGCCCCCATCACTCGGCCCGGCGAGGTTGCCATGACCCGCAACTCCTTGTAGCGCCATTCAGTTGGACCGTTCGTAAGTTCTCAACGGGGGGTATCGGCAGCGGTCATTGCTGATCAGACTGGCTTCTCTCTCTTCCTCGTTCTCGCATCTGGCGGAAGCGCGGAAAGTCGCGGAAGGGGGCGTGTGTCAGGCCGAATGTCAGGTTGTGAATTGCAGCAACCCGCTTGCGCCACAGTTCCGCTTGGTTGTAGACCTTGCCATGAACGTCACTGGCTGCATGACCCACGATTCGTTTCCGAATATCCTCGCTGACATCTGCTTCGGCGAGAGCGGAAACGATGGTGGAGCGAAACGAGTGAGCGGTTTTCGTGCTCTTGCCTTCGCCTTTCTGTTTGCCAACGCCGACCGACCGGCGGTACTCGGTAAAGTAGTTTGACGGTTCGTGGGTGCGGCCGTGTTGCGGGTGGTCGTAGATGTCCGGAAACAGAAACTCATGCCCTTCCTTGCGGACTTGTGCCACATAGTCCGGAAAGCCGGCTTTGATCAACTCCGGATGGACTGGAACCCAGCGAGGGGCGGCTTCGTTTTTCCCGCCCTCGTTGCCATCGCCACTGAGGTAGAACGCGAGGGTGCCGTCAATTTCCTTCACGTCCTTCAGCAGGATAGACGCCGGCTCCTCGATGCGGGCACCCGTGTAGAGGCATACCATGGGCAGCCAGAACTGGAATGATTTGGTGAACTCCATGTCCGTGTAGGCTTCGGACTCGAACAGTGCGCGTAGTTCGTCAGGTTCAAACTTCTCGTATGACTTTGCTTTGGGCGGCTTGGCCATCGCAAGGGCGTCGGACAGGTCTTCCGGGTACTGAAGTTTCGCCTTCAGGTGGCGCAGGAAGGCGCCCACCCGTTCCATCTGGAGCTTCTGGGTTGTTGCGCCGATGTCGGTGCGGCCAGTCATCCAGTCGAAGTAGTTGAGAACATCGCTGCGCACCAAGTCACCGATGGCCTTGTCGTCCAGGCGCTTGATGAATGCGCGCACGGGTGGGCCGTAATCGTTATTGCGTGCCCGCTGCGGGTCTTTCCATGCGCCGCCATTTATCTTGAACTGGAAGTAATGCTCCATCGCCTCGGACAGGCTCATGGCGGCCTTTTCGGCAGGCATTCCAGAGGCGGGGCCGGTGCTGGAAGCGTATGCGGGTTGCGGTGCTTGGATGGGGGTGGTGACCGGAAGGGCAGGGTGGGGGCCGTAGTCACCGAGAAGGCGCGACTGGATTACATCGAAAAAGCGAGTCTCTATCTCGCCCAACTCCATGCACAGGCGGCGAAAATCGTCGGATTCCGGCTGGTAGTCCAGTCCACGCTGTTCGATGAAGGCGGCAGCCCGGCCTGACCAGCGCCGCCAGTCTCCCGAGGCTTTCGCCTCCATGCACTCTGAGCGAAGGAGGGAGTACAGCTCCTCGGTCTCGTCGATTTCGTCACGCTCCATCGGCCGCTTTCTGCCTAGATGGTGGTCAGTCCATGCCTCGACCATTTCACGTAATTCGTTGTCGAGGTGTGCCCGGAGTTGCTCCATCGCAATGCCCTTGTGTCCATTGAGGGGCGCGATTATCCGGGAAACTGTGTGAAGCATGGAGGCCGCCCGCTGGTGTGCCGTGTGCCTGTAGGCTGTCCGCAGTGAAAGGCGAACACCTCGGCGGCCAAGCAGGGTGGCGACGTGGGCAGGAAAAGTGAAGCGGAAGTAGAAAACCCCTCCGCGTTTCTCCACATGGGAGCTGCCGAAGGGGTTTTTACGAGGCATTTTGCGGTGTTTGTATCATCGTTGGTCACAGTGATTGGACCAGACGACACATTTCCCGCTTTTCTGCCCCTCCGCAGCCCAGAAACGGCGCGGATTTGAGGATATTCTGTGGTGGTGATGGGCGGAGTCGAACCGCTGACCTATGGGTTATGAATCCAAAGGTAAATTGATTTATTGGCGTTGAAGGGGGTGCCGTAAATCAGACGAATCCTTTAAAAATCAGCATTTTTGTGTAAGTGACTGTTGATTGATGTTGAGGTGCATTGCTATGATTTGGCTACACCGTGGCTACACGGACGGTCCATGTAGCCAACTTCGGAGCCTGCCGCCATGCAACGCGAACGCCTCACCCCCGACCGAATCCGCCGCTTCTCCTGCCCGGCCGATGCAAAACAATCCTTCCTCTGGGACACCGACGCGCCGCGCCTCGCTGTGCGTGTGACCACGGGCGCGAAGTCGTTCATCTTCGAGGCCAAGCTAAACCGGCAGACAGTCCGTGTGACCATCGGCGATGTGCGGGCGTGGAACCTGGACGACGCCCGCGCCGAAGCCCGCCGCCTGCAAACGCTGATTGACCAGGGCATCGACCCGCGCCAAGAGAAGGCCGACAAGCTCGCAGCCGTTGAGGCCAAGCGGGAAGAGGAAAGGCGCGTTGAGGCGCTGGCCCTCGAAGCCTGGAACGCCTACATCGAAGCCCGGAAAGCGAGATGGAGCGAGCCGCACATCCGGGACCATGAGAACGTCAGCAAGGAGGGGGGCGAGCCACGCACCAGAGGCCGCAGGAAGGGCGAAAGTGCCGTGACTCTGCCGGGAGCCCTCCGTCCGCTCCTGTTGCTTCCCTTGGCCCGAATTGACGCCGACCGGGTGCGCGTGTGGCTGGAGGAAGAGGCCGCCCGCCGCCCGACCCATGCCCGGCTTGCCTTCGGTCTGCTGCGTGCCTTCCTCAACTGGTGTTCCGACCGCCCCGAGTACCGCGACCAGATTCACGCCGACGCCTGCACGCCCCGCGCGGCGCGTGAGTCACTACCGAAGAAGGCCGCGAAGGACGATTGCTTGCAGCGGGAGCAGTTGGCGACGTGGTTCGAGCAGGTTCGCCAGATTCCGAATCCGGTCATTTCCGCCTACCTGCAAACCCTGCTGCTGACCGGCCCGCGCCGTGAGGAACTATCCGGCTTGCGCTGGGAGGATGTGGATTTTCAATGGAAGTCCCTGACCATCAAGGACAAGGTTGAAGGGCTGCGCACCATTCCGCTGACGCCCTACGTCGCCGCGCTGCTGGCGGCCCTGCCGCGCCGGAACGAATGGGTGTTTTCTAGCCTCACCGCTGCCGATGGCCGGCTTCAGGAGCCGCGCATTGCCCACAACAAGGCACTGATCGCCGCCGGCCTGCCGGCGCTGTCCCTGCACGGCCTGCGTCGCTCCTTCGGCACCCTGTCCGAGTGGGTGGAATGCCCTGTTGGCGTGGTGGCGCAGATTCAGGGCCACAAGCCGAGCGCGACCGCTGAGAAGCACTATCGCCGCCGGCCGCTCGACTTGCTGCGGATGTGGCACGTGAAGATTGAGGGCTGGATTCTGGAGCAGGCTGGCATCGAGCAACCGGGCGAAGAACAGCCGGCCGGGCTGCGGGTTGTGACCTGAATTGACGTTGTAAAGCGAGGATTTACAGCCTATGATTCTATCGTTCTGGCACAAGGGGCTTGAAGCCTTCTTCCTGAGTGGCAAGCAGGCCGGCATTCAGCCGATACACGCGAAACGCCTGCGGGAAATGCTCACCGCCCTGAACGCCGCCGCCGCCCCGGAAGACCTCGCCCGCCCGTCCTGGCGGCTGCATGGCCTGTCCGGCGACCGCGCCGGTTTCCTCGCCATGACGGTGCAAGCCAACTGGCGGCTTGTGTTCCGCTTCGATGGCGGAAACGTGGAACTGCTCGACTATCTGGATTACCACTGAGGCCCGACAACATGGACATGCACGACCCTTCAACCCCTGGCGAAATCCTGGCCGGCTGGCTGGAAGACCTCGATATGAGCGTGACTGCCTTCGCCGCCCATGTGGGCATCAGTCGGGTGATGCTGTCCCGCATCTTGCACGGACATGCGGCCGTTACTGCCGATATGGACCTGCGCCTGCACGAGGCGCTAGGCACCTCGCCCGGCTACTGGCTGCGCCTGCAAACGCAGCGCGACCTCTGGACAGCCAGCGAGCGCGCCAAGGACCGGGCACCCGTGGCACGCATCGGCGCCTGACCGAGGGAAGAACAGCCGGCCGGGCTGCGGGTGGTGAAAGCATGAATACAAACCGTCCCATTGGATTACAATCAAGCCCATGCTGACCGTTGCTGAACTGTCCGAATACATCCGCACTGCCGACAAGCTTCTGAGCGAGGGAGAGCGGCAAGACATCATCCGTTACTTGGCAGAACACCCTAAGGACGGTGATTTGATGGAGGGCACGGGAGGCGTTCGCAAGCTGCGATGGCGACGCGGCGGGCAGGGAAAAAGCGGAGGTGTGCGAATCATCTACTACTTCCACGATGAAGGCATGCCGCTGTACTTGCTGACGCTGTTCGCCAAGGGCGACCGTGCCAATCTGACCAAGGGCGAGCGCAACGAGCTGGCGGAATTGGTCGGAATACTTATCGAAGCATGGAGGAAAAAACGACCATGAGCACCGCATTCGAGAGCATCAAGCGCGGCCTGTTGGAGGCCATCGAGCACGCAGAAGGCCGCGCACCTGAAACCCGTATCCATCGCCCCAAGCCGGTCGACGTGAAGGCCCTTCGCGCCAAGGTGGGCATGACGCAGGAGCAGTTCGCCGCCCGCTTTGGATTCTCAACGGCGACCTTACGCCATTGGGAGCGAGGCGACCGCGCCCCGCATGGCCCCGCGCTGGTGCTGCTAAACGTCATCCAGCACAACCCGGCCGCCGTCATCGAGGCGCTGACCGCCTGACCGAGCACCACCGCCGCTTTGTCGAGCAGTCAGGGAGGGGGAGCCGGCCGGGTTGCGCGTGGTGACAGCCTGACCAGAGCACGCATTGATAATTTATAGCATGTAAGCTATATTGTGGTGAGCTACACCATTGAGTTCTACAACGAAACCGTGAAGGGCGAAATTCTGGAGTGGCCTGCGGGCATTCGCGCCAGTTTCATCCGCATCGCTGAGCGCATGACCGACACCGGGCCAAACCTGGGCATGCCTTACACGAGGGCGATGGGGGACGGGCTTTTCGAGATCCGAGCGAAGGGCCAGGAAGGCATCGGCCGGGCGATGTTCTGCACCCTTGTCGGCCGCCGGGTTGTGGTCCTTCATGGGTTCATCAAGAAAACCGAGCAGGCGCCGGCAAAGGATCTCGACACCGCTCGCCGCCGGATGAAAGAGGTAAGACCATGACCGACTACAAACCCGTTTCCTTCGATCCTCGCGCCTATGCCGAGGACGCCAGCAAGCACGACCCGGCATTCCGGGAGGCTTACGAAGGGTTGGCCGACGAATTTGCGGCACTGGCTGAACTGCTGCGCGCCCGCCAAAGCGCCGGGCTGACGCAGGCGGAACTTGCCGAGCGGATGGGGGTATCCCAGCCGGTGATTGCCCGCATCGAGAGCAGCGCCGGAAGCCACAAGCACGCCCCATCCCTTGCAACGCTTCGCCGCTATGCGGAAGCCTGCGGGCAGCGCCTGGTCATTCGGCTTGAGCCGAAGGAAGAGCACGCAACCTGACCGAGCAAGACCGCCCGCCTGACGGCTTCAGGCAAAACGGGCCGGACGGATGCTACTAACACCCGTCGGCCCTGACCACAACGTGAAAAGGAGCTTCACATCATGGCTACTGCCAATTCTAATGCAGCCGATTTCGATCAATCGAACGATTTAGAACAAGAATCGACTTCGTTGCGAACCCTTGAGGAAATCATGGGCATCTGGGCCGCTCGCTACAAAAAGGCAATCGCACGCCCCGGCGCCGCTACCCTGGATCGCCTCGACGGGCTCAGCATCGAGGGTGCGGCTGATCCATCGTCGTTTGGGCCGTTCATTTTCGACTCTGATGATGCCCGCGATGTCGCCCTCGACATGAGCGAAAAGGAAGTGCGAGGGGCTCGTGCCTCGGCGATCTGGCTCGCTCAAATGGACTCGGCCCAACTCGCGGCCCTCCGGGTGGCCGATCCCGCAGCCTTTGCCAAGTATGACGACGATATTGAAGCCCTCATCTCCTACGCTTCGGCCCTGAAGACATTCGCAGAAGAAATTGCGGCCAGGAAAAATGCAGTGACCAGGTAACAGAGCAACACCACCGCGCCTAGGTCGGCCAACCGAAAAGCGGGACTCCTTCACCCGCCTGGCGCGGTGCCTTTTTTGAAGGCGCTTGAAGGCGCGCGCAATGAGTAAGTTCTTGAGCCTGAACGAGGCTGCCGCATGGCTTGCTGTCAAGCTTGGCGAACCGGTAACTGAAGATGAAATTATCCGTACCGCCGTGGAACATGGACTTCCTGTCTGCTTTCATTTCCGAGGGCGAGTGTGGCGAGATGACAAAAACCACCACGATTTCGATGGTCTGCTGCAAAGCAGCCATCCTCCGCGGCTCAATACCAAGATTGAGAGGGTGCAGTTTCGGAAAGGAACGGCGGTCACAAGTAGGTATTCGTGCGAACACACGCTGCAGGTTCGTGCCGCTACTCCGGTGGTGGTATTTCTTTGCACCCCCCCGTTCCCAAATGAATCACTTTTACCCGTTATAGGCCTCGGGGCATCCACGCGGCGTTTACATCCAGGCCGGAGCGTTCAGCGTGCTGATTGGCTGTTCAGTGCTGAAAAGCTGCTGGCAATACTCACTCAAGATCATTTGGCGCTCCCGACCGCCTCGACTTCCGAGCAGTCGGTCAGCATCGAGCCTACGCCAAACGCAGAGCAAGTTCCCGGAAAGATGCCGCGTGTTGCTGTGGGAAAACTGGCAGTAAAAGCTGCTTGGGAAATTGAGCTAGAAACGAAGCGCGCGGCTAGTGTGCGAGAAGTGATGAAGCGTCTTCAGTCATGGGCCGATGAAGGCAAAGAACCGGAGTATCTAATTCGCTCAGACCCGAAAAAGAGGTGTGTGTTTTGGAGAACTGTGAATGGAGAGGAAAAGGATTACGGTGAAGATGCGTGCGCCAAAACCATTAAGCTCTGGATGGAAAGCCGACACTAGCCAGACAGTAGAGATACTAGCAATACAGCAGACCCGCTAACCCGATAGCCCATATTCCGGCGCATACCGTGGGGACCGTTACCGACAACGGAGTACCCCACGATGCAAGCCGCAACCATCCCCTCCACCTGGCGCAACGATGCGCCCCTCGCTGCCCGCAACTACTCCACCGAAGAAGCCGCCGCCGCGCTGAAGGTCAAGCCGCAGACCTTGCGTGCTGCGCTGTGCCGCGATGGGCATTATTACGGCGTCAAGCCCCAAAAAGCCCGCAACCGTTTTTTGCTCTGGGACGCCAATGCCATTGATGCGCTGACCGCTGGCGAGGTGGCCTAGGATGGTATGCGACCTTTTCCCCGACACGCTGCCGCGCATGCCGGCTCCGATATTCCCCGAGGCCGGCACCGTCAAGGAGAGCGCACTGCTGGCCCTCCTTGACGGGTGGATACGCCAGTCGCAATTCGGACGCTCTTGGCGACTTGCCGCATACGTGGGCTTTTTGCGGACCGATGGATGGGCAATCTTGCGGCGGGACGCATTGGACGGCGGACGGCTTGTTGCAGAATACACGCTTGACCTGCAGGACGTACCGACGCGGACCGCGGCGGCCAGGTATGGCCGCGAGGTTGAGCGATGATCCGAGCTCTGATTACCGGCGAACTGGTCGCCGCACCACAGGAGCGCCCCGGCAAGACCGGCAAGCCCTTCGCCCTGGCGCGCGTATCGGTGCCGCAGGGCGAGGACGGGCGGGTTTTCTGTTCTGTGATCTGCTTTCAGGAAGC
>ERZ650300.1633-NODE-1633-length-12551-cov-33.858115_pt1 | contig 12551 bp, 27 predicted proteins | sample MGYA00376236_ERZ650300 | MGnify/ENA primary metagenome ERZ650300 (study PRJEB26733, sample SAMN07839303) | wastewater metagenome | biome: urban; feature: wastewater treatment plant; material: waste water | place: USA: North Carolina | collected 2016-04-28 ... | reverse complement strand
CAAAGACCTGCACCACCTGGGCGAGGAGCGTGTCCATGCCGGCGCGCATGTCGAGCGGAGCGATCGACAGCCACAGGGCATCGACCCGGATCACCCGAGCCACTCGCGCAGCCAGGCGCCACAGGCAGCCGCCGAGGCGATGGGCCAATTCACCGTGACCGTCGCGGTGCCCTTGCGCAGTTCCAGGCGGATGGGGGCATCAACGCTTGGGGAAAGCTGCACCGGGACAAAGTCGCCCATCGGCTCAGAGGCCGCCACCCGTAAGGGCAGACAGGACAACTCGGGCGGCTCAATACCCCGTTCGCGCATCCAGCGCCGCAACTGGTTGGCGTTGATCCCGTTGGCCAGGGCCACCCCGGCGATCGACGCGCCGGGCTCGCCGCAGGCTTCGATCAGGGACTGCTTGAATGCTTCGGAGTGGGTGCGACGGGTTCGACGCGGCTGGATGACGGTCATGAAAGTGTCCACTTCTAGTGCGTAGTGGACACTATGGTTACCGAGCTAAGAGGTCGGGGGAAGACGGGTTTGCCGGGGGCTTACGGCTTACCTTCCGCAGGCGCACCAACAACCACCCGAGCCAGCCCCGGCAGGACCATCCGGTCACACCAAAAACAAAAAAGCCAGCATAAGCTGGCTTTTTTGCTAACAACTAACCGACCTGCATCAAGCAGCGGCTTGCTCACCTTCGGGAGCAGCAGCAACTTCAACTTCCGGGCGGTCCAGCAGTTCGACAAACGCCATCGGCGCGTTGTCGCCATCACGGAAACCACACTTCAGGATGCGCAGGTAGCCGCCGTTACGGGCGGAGAAGCGCGGACCCAGCTCGTCAAAGATCTTGACGACGATCTCACGATCGCGGAGGCGATCGAAAGCCAGTCGGCGGTTGGCCAGGCTCGGCTTCTTGCCGAGGGTGATCAGGGGCTCAACAACCTTGCGGAGTTCCTTGGCCTTCGGCACGGTGGTCTTGATGACTTCGTGACGGAGCAGGGAGTTCGCCATGTTGCGCAGCATCGCCTGACGGTGGCTGCTGGTGCGGTTGAGCTTGCGAAGACCGTTACGGTGACGCATTTGTAATTACCTCTTCTTCGTTACGCTCAACCGAGCTTTTCCAGCCCGGCCGGCGGCCAGTTTTCAAGTTTCATGCCCAGCGTCAGACCGCGCGAGGCAAGGACTTCCTTGATCTCGTTCAGCGACTTGCGGCCCAGGTTGGGCGTCTTGAGCAGTTCGGTTTCGGTGCGCTGGATCAGATCACCGATGTAGTAGATGTTCTCAGCCTTGAGGCAGTTCGCCGAACGAACGGTGAGCTCGAGATCATCGACCGGGCGCAGCAGAATCGGGTCGATCGCCGGAGCCTTCGGTGCTTCCACCGCAGTCGGCGTACCTTCCAGATCAGCAAACACCGACAGCTGGTCCATCAGCACGCGAGCCGCAAAGCGGACAGCCTCTTCCGGATCAACCGCACCGTTGGTCTCGATATCGAGAACCAGACGATCAAGGTCGGTACGCTGCTCGACACGAGCGCTCTCGACCGAGTAGCTCACACGACGAACAGGGCTGAACGAAGCGTCCAGCACGATCCGGCCGATGGCCTTGGACTCGCTGGCAGCAGGACGCTGATTGCCAGGAACGTAGCCACGACCCTGCTCGACCTTGATCTGCAGGTCAAGCTTGCCACCCGGCGCTAGGTGCGCGAGCACATGGTCGGGATTGATCACTTCGACATCATGCGTAACCTCAATGTCCGCAGCGGTCACCACACCTTCACCGGACTTGACCAGAGAAAGCGTCGCTTCATTACGACCGTGCAGCTTGAGCACAACACCCTTGAGGTTCAACAAGAGGTCGACCACGTCTTCCCGAACGCCATCCAGCGTCGAGTACTCGTGCAGTACGCCCTCGATCGACACTTCCGTCGGCGCGTAGCCCGGCAGAGAGGAAAGCAGAATCCGCCGGAGCGCATTGCCCAGCGTATGACCGAAACCGCGCTCAAACGGCTCCATCGTCACGCGAGCGTGCACCGGCGAAACGTTCTGCACCTCAATGATGCGCGGTTTCAGCAGAGCATTACTTTGCATCGACAATCCTTCTGTAGCGTCGCGCCGAACCCGGCGCGACTACCATTAACGCGAATACAGTTCGACTACCAGACCTTCGTTCAGGGTCGCCGGCAGCTCCGCACGTTGCGGATAAGCCTTCAGCGTGCCCTTACCAGCCTTGGCGTCAACCGACAGCCATTCCGGGAAACCGCGGGAATCGGCGGCTTCGAGCGCAGCCTTGACGCGCAGCTGATTGCGAGCGCTGTCGGTCAGCTGGATCTCGTCGCCCGGACGAACGGTGTAAGACGGGATATTGACCCGCTTGCCGTTGACCAGCACACCGTTGTGACGCACGACCTGACGAGCTTCAGCGCGGGAGGCGCCAAAACCCATGCGGTAGGCGACAGCATCCAGACGGCCTTCCAGCAGCTGCAGCAGGTTCTCACCGGTCTGACCCTTGCGGCGATCAGCTTCGGCATAGGTCTTGCGGAACTGACGCTCGAGAACGCCGTAAAGACGACGGATCTTCTGCTTTTCACGCAGCTGTACGCCATAACCGGACAGACGCTGGCCGGACTTCTGGCCGTGCTGACCAGGAGCGTACGAACGACGTTCAATCGCGCACTTGTCGGTAAAACACTTTTCGCCCTTCAGGAAGAGCTTCTCACCCTCACGACGGCACTGACGGCACTTGGGGTCAAGATTACGAGCCACTGTTCAACTCCTTGTCAGATGCGACGCTTCTTCGGCGGGCGGCAACCGTTATGCGGGATCGGCGTGATATCGGTGATCGTGGTGATCTTGATACCCAGCGCGTTCAGGGCGCGCACGCTCGACTCGCGGCCAGGGCCAGGGCCCTTGACACGCACTTCCAGATTCTTGATGCCGCACTCGACGGCCACCTTACCGGCTGCTTCAGCAGCAACCTGCGCGGCAAACGGGGTGCTCTTGCGAGAGCCCTTGAAGCCAGCGCCACCGGAGGTAGCCCAGGAGAGCGCATTGCCCTGGCGATCGGTGATCGTGATGATCGTGTTGTTAAAAGAAGCGTGGACGTGGGCGATACCCTCGGCCACGTTCTTCTTGATCTTCTTGCGAACCTTCGCAGCAGTCTTTGCCATGTCTTATCCCTGATTACTTCTTGCCGGCGATCGCCTTGCGCGGACCCTTGCGGGTACGGGCATTGGTACGCGTGCGCTGGCCACGAAGGGGCAGACCACGACGATGGCGCACCCCGCGATAGCACCCCAGATCCATGAGGCGCTTGATACTCATAGTCACTTCACGGCGCAGGTCACCTTCGACGGTGAACTTCGCGACTTCGTCGCGGAGCCGTTCCATGTCGGACTCGGTGAGATCCTTGATCTTGGCCGAACGACCGACGTTGGCCGCGTCACAGATTTGCTGTGCACGAGTACGTCCGATACCGAAAATCGCGGTAAGAGCGATCTCGGTGTGCTTGTGGTTGGGAATGTTTACCCCTGCAATGCGGGCCATGCGTTCACCCCAAAATGCTAAACATTAAATTATAAAGAATGCGGGTGACCGCATCAACCCTGACGCTGCTTGTGACGCGGATCGGTACAGATCACGCGAACGACACCTTTGCGACGGACAATCTTGCAGTTTCTGCAAAGACGCTTGACCGATGCTTGAACTCTCATTTCTAGCTCCTAACTACTAATCTGTTATTTCGCTCGGAATACGATCCGGGCCCTGCTCAAATCATACGGCGTCAACTGCACCGTCACCTTGTCGCCCGGTAGGATCCGGATGTAGTGCATCCGCATCTTTCCGGAGATGTGGCCGAGTACTACGTGACCATTTTCAAGTTTGACCCTGAAGGTCGCATTGGGGAGATTCTCGAGAACCTCACCCTGCATCTCGATGTAGTCTTCCTTCGACATAAGCTCTTACTTGAGAGGTGCCCTCGAGCCCTTGAAGTTAGCCTTCTTCAAAAGGCTTTCGTACTGGTGAGACATGATGTACGCCTGAACCTGGGCCATGAAGTCCATCGTCACGACAACGATGATCAACAGGGAGGTTCCACCAAAGTAGAACGGCACGTTCCACTTCAGGATCAAAAACTCCGGCAACAAGCAGACCAGCGTGATATACACCGCACCAGCCAACGTCAGCCGCATCAAGATCTTGTCGATGTAGCGTGCCGTCTGCTCACCCGGACGAATACCCGGAACAAAGGCCCCACTCTTCTTCAGATTGTCCGCAGTCTCCTTCGAGTTGAAGACCAGCGCGGTGTAGAAGAAGCAGAAGAACACAATCGCCGCCGCATACAGGATCACGTAAATCGGCTGACCTGGTGCAAGCGTCGAACCAAGATCCTTCAACCACGTCATGCTCTCGGACGACCCAAACCACTGGGCAAGCGTCGCCGGAAACAGAATGATGCTCGACGCAAAGATCGGCGGGATCACACCGGCCATGTTCAGCTTCAAAGGAAGATGGGAACTCTGGCCACCGTAGATCTTGTTACCAACCTGGCGCTTTGCGTAATTGACCAGAATCTTCCGCTGGCCACGCTCCACGAACACAACCACTGCCGTCACGACCACCACCAGCACGCAAATCACGAGCGCGGTGAAAGGATGCATCGCACCGGTGCGAACAAGCTCGAACAAACCACCCAGCGAGTTAGGCAGGCCAGCTGCAATACCCGCAAAGATGATGATCGAAATACCGTTGCCCAGCCCCCGTTCGGTGATCTGCTCACCGAGCCACATCAGGAACATCGTGCCGGTAACCAGCGTGGAAACAGTGACGAACCGGAACATGAACCCGGGATCCAGCACCAGCCCCTGCTGAGACTCAAGCGCAACCGCTATACCCAACCCCTGGAACAGGGCAAGGGCAAGCGTGCCGTAACGCGTGTACTGCGTAATCTTCCGACGCCCCGCCTCACCCTCCTTCTTCAGCGACTCAAGCTGCGGCGACGCAACGGTGAGCAACTGCATGATGATCGATGCCGAAATGTACGGCATGATCCCGAGGGCGAAGATGGTGAACCGGGAGAGCGCACCACCGGAAAAAAGGTTGAACACCCCGAGGATGCCACCCTTCTGACTCTTGAACAGATCCGCCAATGCAACGGGATCGATTCCAGGAACCGGGATGTGCGCACCAATCCGATAAACGATCAGTGCGCCCAGCAGGAACATCAAGCGACGCTTGAGGTCCCCGAATTTTCCCGGCGCCGCCAGCGCAGACGGTTGATTAGCCACGAAGCCTTACTCAGCAGACTGAACGGAACCACCGACAGCTTCGATTGCAGCCTTGGCACCCTGAGTGACACCAACACCGCGCAGATTCACCTTGCGGCTGATGGAACCAGACAGAATCACCTTGGCGGCAAGCGCGTCGGCAGCGACAACACCGGCCTGTTGCAGTACGAGCAGATCGATGTCTTCAACCGGCAGCGCTTCGAGCTCCGACAGACGCACTTCAGCGATACGGGCACGGGTCAGCGAAACAAAACCACGCTTCGGCAGACGACGCTGCATCGGCATCTGACCGCCTTCGAAGCCGACCTTGTGGAAGCCACCGGTACGGGACTTCTGACCCTTGTGACCGCGACCCGCGGTCTTGCCGAGGCCGCTGCCGATACCACGACCGACACGCTTGGCAGCGTGCTTGGCGCCCGCTGCAGGTTTGATGGTATTCAGGCGCATTTAAGCCTCACACTTAACGAGGTACGCAACCTTGGTGATCATGCCGCGCACTGCAGGGGTATCCTGCAGTTCCACCGTGTGGTGGAGGCGACGAAGACCAAGACCGCGAACAGTTGCACGATGGGATTGCTTCGTACCGATAATGCTCTTGACGAGCGTCACCTTGATTTTCTTATCGGACATGATTTACCCCTGAATCTCTTCGACGGTCTTGCCACGCTTCGCAGCGATGACGGACGGCGCATTGGTCGCCATCAGGCCGTTCAGCGTCGCACGAACGACGTTGTAAGGATTGGTCGAGCCGATCGACTTCGCGATGATGTCGGTAACGCCCATCACTTCGAAGACCGCACGCATCGCACCGCCGGCGATGATGCCGGTACCGGTGGGGGCCGGCTGCATCAGCACGGAAGACGCGCCATGCTTGCCGATCACGGAGTGATGCAGGGTGCCGTTCTTCAGGGACACTTTGTTCATCTTGCGACGAGCTTCTTCCATCGCCTTCTGAACAGCAACCGGCACTTCGCGGGACTTGCCCTTGCCCATGCCAACGCCACCGTCGCCATCACCAACAACGGTCAGTGCGGCAAAACCGAGGATCCGGCCACCCTTCACCACCTTGGTGACGCGATTGATGGAGACCATCTTTTCGCGCAGGCCGTCATCGCGCTCGTCGGAGGCCTGCACTTTCTTATTACCTTGCTGCTTAGCCATGCTAAACCTCGCTTAGAACTTCAATCCGCCTTCGCGGGCGGCATCGGCAAGCGCCTTGACGCGGCCGTGGTATTGAAAACCCGAGCGATCGAAAGCCACAGCCTCGATGCCGGCAGCCTTTGCACGCTCAGCGATCAGCTTGCCAACGAGTTCCGCAGCGGCTTTGTTGCCACCGTTCGCCACCTGGGTGCGCACATCCGCCTCGACGGTGGACGCAGCCGCAAGGACCTTGGAACCGCAACCGGCGATGATCTGCGCGTAGATGTGGCTGTTGGAACGGAACACGGACAGTCGGACTGCCTTCATTTCCGCGATCTTGGCACGGGTTTTCCGTGACCGGCGCAAACGCGTTTCCTTCTTGGTCGTCATGATCCGCCCTTACTTCTTCTTCGTTTCTTTCAAGGTGACCACCTCGTCGGCATAGCGGACGCCCTTGCCCTTATAGGGCTCAGGTGCGCGATAGGCACGAACTTCAGCAGCAACCTTACCGACAGCCTGCTTGTCGACACCCTTGATCAGAATTTCGGTCTGAGTCGGGGTCTCCACCTTGATGCCAGCAGGCATCTGGTGAGCAACAGGATGGGAAAAGCCGAGAGTCAGATTCAGCTTGTCGCCTTGGGCCTGAGCACGATAACCCACACCAACCAGCGTGAGCTTGCGTTCAAAACCCTTGGAAACGCCGGTGACCATGTTATTGACCAGAGCACGCATCGTGCCGGACATGGCCTTGCTGTTCACAGCGCCTTCAACGGCGGAGCACTGGACACCAGCCTCGCCGCGCTCGACCTTGACGGACGGATGCAGCGGCTGAGTCAGCGTACCGAGCGGACCCTTGACAACGATATTGCTTGCGTCGATGCTAACTTCGACACCAGCCGGAATGGCGACCGGATTCTTGGCTACGCGGGACATTTCATTCCTCCCTTAAGCCACGATGCACAGCACTTCGCCGCCGGCACCGGCAGCGCGCGCAGCGCGGTCAGTCATCACGCCCTTGGGGGTGGACACAATCGCCACACCCAGGCCGTTCATCACGCGCGGCAGATCATCTCGACCCTTATAAACGCGAAGGCCGGGACGGCTGACGCGTTCAATGCGCTCGATGACCGGACGACCGGCGTAATATTTCAGCGACAGGCCCAGTTCAGCCTTGCCTTCAGCTTGATTCACGACGAAGTCGTCAATGTAGCCTTCGCTCTTCAACACCTTGGCGATCGCAACCTTCAGCTTGGACGAGGGCATCGCGACCGAGCTCTTTTGCGCCTGCTGCGCGTTACGAATGCGCGTCAGCATATCGGCGATCGGATCAGACATGCTCATCTTCGACCCCTTACCAGCTAGCCTTGGTCATGCCGGGCACCTCACCGCGGAAGGCAACTTCACGCAGCTTGTTGCGACACAGACCGAATTTACGGAAAACACCACGCGGACGGCCGGTCTGCTCGCAGCGATTGCGCTGACGGCTCGGGCTGGAGTTGCGCGGCAGTTGCTGCAGCTTCAGACGAGCAACCATGCGCTCTTCGTCGGACAGCTTGGCGTTGTTGATCTGCTCGAACAGGGCAGCACGCTTGGCCGCGAATTTCGCAACCGTTTTAGCACGCTTCTCTTCGCGATTGATCAGAGACAGTTTCGCCATAAAACCCTCAGTTCTTGAAAGGGAACTTGAACGCGGCGAGCAGAGCGCGCGCCTCGTCGTCCGTCTTGGCCGTCGTCGTGATGCTGATATTCATCCCGCGGAGAGCATCGATCTTGTCGTACTCGATTTCCGGGAAAATGATCTGCTCCTTGACGCCCATGTTGTAGTTGCCCTGGCCATCAAAACCCTTACCAGAGATACCACGGAAGTCACGAACGCGCGGCAGCGCGATGGTAACCAGGCGATCGAGGAACTCGAACATCCGCGGACCACGCAGAGTGACCATGCAACCGATCGGGTAACCATCACGAATCTTGAAGCCAGCGATCGACTTGCGAGCCTTCGTGGTGACCGGCTTCTGACCGGCGATCTTCTGCATGTCGCCAACGGCGTTTTCCAGAACCTTCTTATCGGCAACCGCCTCACCCACACCCATATTCAGGGTGATTTTGGTGATACGGGGCACTTCCATGACAGACTTGTAACCGAACTGCTTGGTCAGATCGGAAACAACGGAGTCCTTGTAAAACTGTTGCAAACGCGCCATGTCCACCCCTTATGCGTTTACCAGTTCGCCGTTCGACTTGAACACGCGAACCTTGCGGCCGTCTTCGAGCACCTTGATGCCAACACGGTCGGCTTTCTTGGTTGCTGCATTGAACAGCGCAACATTGGAGATATGAATCGGCATGTCCTTATCAACGATGCCACCAGCCACACCCTTCATCGGGTTCGGCTTCACGTGCTTCTTGGCACGATTGACACCCTCGACAACCACATGCTCGTCATCAACACGAAGCACGACGGTACCGCGCTTGCCTTTGTCTTTACCGGTAATTACGACGACTTCGTCGCCCTTGCGAATCTTTTCCATCATCCGCTCCTTACAGAACTTCCGGAGCCAGGGACACGATCTTCATGAAACGCTCGGTACGCAGTTCGCGGGTCACCGGGCCAAAGATGCGCGTGCCGATCGGCTCGAGCTTGTTGTTGAGGAGGACAGCGGCATTGCCGTCAAAGCGTACCAGCGAGCCATCCGGACGACGCACACCCTTGGCGGTACGAACCACCACAGCGTTGTAGACATCACCCTTCTTCACGCGACCGCGCGGCGCAGCGTCCTTGATGCTGACCTTGACGATATCGCCAATACCAGCATAGCGGCGCTTGGAGCCACCCAGCACTTTGATACACATTACCGAACGCGCACCGGTGTTATCGGCGACGTCCAGAATCGTCTGCATCTGAATCATTTAAATTAACTCCAACTTAATCCGCTTGCACGGTCAGTCTTGGAACCCGTACGGGTCGAACAACTTCACGGAGCCAGGACGGCACCCGCAAAAAAGAAGCCGGATTATACCGGCTTCTTTTAATACTGCGCAAGCGTTTTTAAAAACTTTCGTTATACAACGACAGCCTTTTCCAAAACACTGGTCACGGCCCAAGTCTTGGTACGCGACACCGGACGGGTTTCGACGATCTCAACGAGATCCCCAGCCTTTGCGGTATTACCATCGTTGTGGGCGTGATACTTCTTGGAACGAACCATCACCTTGCCGTACATCGGGTGCTTGACCTTACGTTCGACCAGGACGGTAACCGTCTTGTCCATCTTGTCGCTCACAACACGACCGATCAGAGTGCGCTTGATGCTCGTGGTTTCGCTCATTGCTGCACCGCCTTTTCACGGATAAGCGTGCGGACGCGAGCGATATCGCGACGCACCTTGGACATTTGGCTGGTATTGGACAACTGCTGGGTAGCAAGCTGCATACGCAGACCGAACTGGGCCTTCAACAGGTCCAGCAATTCCTTGTTGAGCTCGTCCACGCTCTTGGTTCTCAATTCACTAGCTTTCATGATTACCCCAGATGACGAGTCACGAAGGTGGTGGCAATCGGCAGCTTGGCTGCGGCGAGAGCGAAAGCCTCGCGAGCCAGAGCTTCATTGACACCATCCATTTCATAGAGGACCTTGCCCGGCTGGATTTCGGCGACCCAGTATTCCGGGTTGCCCTTACCGTTACCCATACGAACTTCGGCCGGCTTCTTGGAGATCGGCTTGTCCGGGAAGATACGGATCCAGATACGACCACCGCGCTTGATATGACGAGTCATGGCGCGACGGGCAGCTTCGATCTGACGGGCAGTCAGACGACCACGACCCACGGCTTTCAGACCGAAGTCACCAAAGCTCACCTTGGTACCACGGGTAGCGATACCCGTATTGCGGCCCTTGTGAACCTTACGGTATTTGAGTCTAGTTGGCTGCAGCATTGCGTCCGCCCTTTCTCATTTTCTTTTCCGGCTGGGTCGGCTCGGCCGACACCTGACCCGGCTTCATGTCACCCTTGTACACCCACACCTTGATGCCGATGACACCGTAGGTGGTGTGCGCTTCGCTGGTTGCGTAATCCACGTCTGCACGCAGGGTGTGCAGAGGTACACGACCTTCGCGATACCATTCGGTACGAGCGATTTCGATGCCGTTCAGACGACCAGACGACATGATCTTGATGCCAAGGGCACCCAGACGCATGGCGTTTTGCATGGCACGCTTCATAGCACGACGGAATTGAACGCGTTTTTCCAATTGCTGGGCAATACCGTCGGCAATGATTTGCGCATCCAGCTCAGGCTTGCGGATTTCTTCGATGTTGACATGCACAGGCACACCCATCAAGGCTTGCAGATCGCGTTTCAACACTTCGATGTCTTCGCCTTTTTTACCAATCACCACACCCGGGCGGGCTGAATGAATGGTAATACGGGCAGACTTGGCCGGACGCTCAATCACAACACGACCAACAGAGGCATTTGCCAGGCGTTTGCGCAAGTAGTCGCGAACATCAATGTCTTGCTTCAAAACAGTAGAAAATTCGTTGCTTTTGGCAAACCATTTAGAAGACCAGTCTTTGGTCACCGCCAGGCGAAAGCCTGTAGGGTTAATCTTTTGTCCCATAGCTTTTCCTTAGTTACCCACTGTCACATTGATATGACAAGTTTGTTTTTCAATGCGGTTACCGCGACCTTTGGCACGAGCTTGAAAGCGTTTGAGGCTGGGGCCTTTATCCACAAAAATGGTGACCACTTTCAATTCGTCGATATCGGCGCCTTCATTATGCTCTGCATTTGCAATAGCAGATTCCAGCACTTTTTTAATCAACTCAGCACCTTTTTTGGGGCTGAACGCCAAGATGTTCAAGGCTTGGGCAACGTCTTTGCCGCGAATCAGATCTGCCACCAGGCGAGCCTTTTGTGCAGAGATGCGGGCGTTTTTATGTTGTGCATTAACTCTCATGATTCACCTTATTTCTTTTTAGCCTTTTTATCGGCCAAGTGGCCTTTAAAGGTACGGGTCAATGAGAACTCGCCTAATTTATGGCCAACCATGTTGTCGCTGATAAATACCGGCACATGGGTGCGGCCATTGTGTACAGCGATGGTCAAACCGATAAAATCGGGCAGAATGGTAGAACGACGCGACCAAGTTTTAATCGGGCGCTTATCGCTGCTTGCACGAGCCGCATCTACTTTTTTCAGCAAATGCAGGTCTACATATGGGCCTTTTTTCAATGAACGAGCCATATCAATTAACCTTTATTTGAGTAACGGCGGCGAACAATCATATTGTCCGTGCGTTTGTTGTTACGGGTACGGTAACCTTTAGCAGGTGTGCCCCACGGGCTAACCGGTTCACGAGCTTCACCGGTACGGCCTTCACCACCACCATGGGGGTGATCAACCGGGTTCATCACCACACCGCGTACGGTCGGGCGAATACCGCGCCAACGATTGGCACCGGCTTTACCGATTTTTTTCAGGCTCTGCTCTTCATTGCCCACCTCACCGATAGTGGCTCGGCACTCGACATGCACTCGGCGGATTTCGCCTGAACGCAAACGAACTTGGGTCCACGCCTTCGCGAATGTATGCGCTTTCGTCAATCGCCACACCATTGATGGTGATCGGCTTACCTGGCCCTTCGCATGCCACGGTGTCACCGGGCAGGCCGATAAGTCGTTTGATGAGGTAGTCGCCGCCGAATCGGCCGCTGTTCTCCTGCTGCAGCCAATGGTCGGGGTCCTTGAAGACCACCACGTCGCCGCGCTGGAGCTTGAAGACTTTGGGGGTGAGTTTGCTGGTGATGACCCGGTCGCCCGGTTCGATGGTGTTCAGCATGGAGCCGGACGGAATCACGTAGAAGCCGAACAGGAACATGCGCACCAGCAGCACGATGACGATGGGTATGCCGCACCAGATCAGGGTGTCTCGTAAGCCGAAGCTTTCCTCGCTTTCGACTCTTCTTCTGGCATGCTTCATGGGATTCCTTACCGTCCGGTTTCACGCACTGGCCCCTATCATAGCGGCCCAATATAGAAAATCGGCTCCTCGACGGGTTGCCGAAGAGCCGATTTCACGCTTTATTTGCGATTCGAACTCACTTCTCGGAGTTGTCGCGGCGCTCGACGATACGAGC
>ERZ650300.1628-NODE-1628-length-12591-cov-5.143188_pt1 | contig 12591 bp, 10 predicted proteins | sample MGYA00376236_ERZ650300 | MGnify/ENA primary metagenome ERZ650300 (study PRJEB26733, sample SAMN07839303) | wastewater metagenome | biome: urban; feature: wastewater treatment plant; material: waste water | place: USA: North Carolina | collected 2016-04-28 ... | reverse complement strand
ATCTTTAAACTCTTTTTGTATTGCATTTATTTTTTCTTTAGAAAATTTAGTAGATTTATTAATATTTTCAAATTTCATTATTTTCCCCTAATTATTAAAATATATTCTTTTTTGCATTTCATATATTTTTAAAGATTTGCAAATAACTTTTTTTTCAATATGTTTTTCTAACTTATATCTTGATATAAAGTGACTACTATTTTCATCTTCATCTATATAATAATTTCTCTTTTTATAAATCAACTCTTTTTCTTTAATTTCATTTTTAGCTAATTTATAAAAAAGCTTTGAATATTTTTGCTTAAACTCTTTATCTGAAAAAAAGAAACTTTCTTTATCAATATTTTTCTCAGATTTTACGAACTCTATAGCTATACTATCAGCTTTTAAATTTTCTTCTTTATGAATTATAGTTTTATAAACCCTATCTTTTAACTTCCAAAACTCATCTAGTTTACTTTTATCTTTATTTACTAAAGCCTCAACTATCTCTTTTTGTTTTGGAAGAAGAGATACATGAAGTTTTTGAGTCTTTGTTGGCAAACTTTGGCTATATGTTCTATATATTCCATCAATTGTGTCAATATTTATTGGGTTTGATAAAGCAAATGAAGTATCATTTGATACTTCATTATTTAACAATGCTAAAACATACTCTATATTAATATTTTCATCTATTAAAATACTATTTATTTCATCTTTAAAAAGTGTTTTATCACCTTTGATAATATCGTTTGAGTTTGTATGATGAGATATACCAAATCTATCTTGAAATGCTGGTTCCATACTATGAGACAACGGTCCATGTCCTATATCATGCAAAAGTGAAGCTACTGCTAAATGTTTAGTTTCATATTCATTTAGATGTTTTAGTTTAGAATAATATAAACTCAATGTAGCAACAGATATTGAATGATAATATCGATCATATCTTATTTTATTTGTTGAAATATAATCAATTGCACCTAAAAACCTTATATTTAATAATCTTTTAAAAGTTTTTGAGTTAATTATTTTTTTATATGTATCTTCATTTTTTAAAATATCTAAAAATTGTTTATCAACAAAATTATCAAAAGTCTGATTTTTATAATATTCAAAATCAAGCATTGCCATATTTATATTTTCCTTTTTTAAGTTAACTATTTTACTTAAAATCATATAAGCTTATCCATAAATTTTACTCCACTCTTCAAAGTTAAGTAAACTCCAAATAAATAATCTTCTATTTTCTTTTCCACTTAAATGTTCATTTATAAGTTTTTGTGTAGCATCTTTATCCATATATTTGTATATATTTGCATCAGAGTTTAAAAGTTTTGCTTTTACAAAATCTATACTTTCACCTTTAAACCAGCTATTATCAGGAGAACTAAAACCTTGTTTTACAGCTTTATGAATATCTTCTGGAATATATTTACTCATAGCTTTTCGCAAAATAACTTTTCCATCATTTGTTTTTTGCATTTTACCTATTTCATTTTCATCCATTTTTATAACTTTATTTAAATTTGCTAATTTAAACTTAACTGGTATTTTTTGAGCGAAATCTACTAAATCATTATCTAAAAAAGGAACTCTTGTCTCTAAACTATGTGCCATAGAAAGTTTATCATCTACTACAAGTAAACCGTGTAAAAATGTCTTTGCTTCAAAGTATAAAGAGTGATTTATATATTCTTCTGGTGTACATAAAGTTTTTGATGATTTTAAAAAAACATTTTTAAATCAGGACGAATCATGAGTTTTTTATTAAATATCGGTGAAAATTTAACGCTAGGTAGTGGCGCAAGTTGTACCGTAGAAAGTTTTCCAATCCATCAGGTGCTTTCAGATAAAGTGGACCGAATTTGATTGGTTGTAAATGGTTGAGACTCGTCTCCAAAACATGGTCGGTAGTGGTAATCACATTGTTGTAATACAAAGTTTTCCATGAGTTGAAACAACTTTGCATTATCACCATCAAACGGTAGATTGTCTTTTTAGAGAGTGTCATATCAACTATCCGGTTCAGAAGGCAGGCAACAGCTCCACGATTGGTAGGGTTGGATATTTGACATTTTCCGAAGTGTTTCCATAGCCATACCTCTTTTCCCATCAGGCAGCATTTCAGAAAGTTGACGGCTTCATATTGTATCTTCCTTAATAGCTTATTGTTTGGAATACGGTCAAAAGGGAATATATCGACAAAGATTCCCTGATGCATAGGTACATCTTTAAACATCTCTTCGACAAACAAGGTGTTGTTTTTCTTGACTTTGGCAAAGTAATAAGGACTATGAGGGTCGGTATGTATCCATGAAAGAAAGTATGGCTCTCTCAGTTCTTGGGAAGCTATCTGGAGAAACTTATTGTAGTCTTCCCGTTTCATACCTATATCTATGTCGTCATCCCAAGGAAGAATCGCTTTGTCATAGAGTGCCCCTATTGCTGTTCCGCCGATTACAAAATAGGGAATATTGTGTTTGTCGCAGATGCGCACAATCTCTTCCAGTATTTCGTATAGCACCTGATGTAGTTGGGTCAGTTCTTCTGGGGTATATTGCTTCACCATGGATACCATTTTTGATTGATGTCTGCAAAAATAATGATAATAGTTGAAAGGAGCACTTTCCATTTCAATCTTCTTTTGCGAAATCGGACTTGAGTTTTTCTATCAGTGTGTCGGACTCCCCGCTTACCACTTTCCGGCAGAACATCTTTCCAGACTGCCGCAATACCGGCAGGTCTTCGAGTGTCATCACGCGGATGGATGCGCCGTAGTCTATGTAGTGCAAGGGGGTGAGACGGGTAAGTCCGGGGTATTCTCCCTCTAAAAGAAGCCCTTTTGAGGCAAAAGGGGAGTTGAATACGATGGTCTGTATGCACAGCTCGCTGGGTACAAAGCTGGTTCTGAAATACTTCACCAGCTTCTCCTCCGTGCACAACTTTTCATATACATATCGTGCGCAGGGCAACGTGATGGCCCAATAGTCGGAACCGAAATAGACATCTGCCTGCTTGCCTTCCAAGGGTGCAAAAGGGGCTTTCCGGATGGGGAGTATCTGTACCAGCTTGCGCGATGCTACGATGAGTTTGTTCTTCCACCATATACTCTTCCAAGGCAGGTCACGGAAAGGGTGGTAATGGGTTATCTTGTGCAACTGCTGTTTCACGGTGCAGTGTGTCAGGTTGAAACCGCCGATGAATTCAGTGTCTTGATGCTCCTCGAAATAGTGGTGGATGGCGTTGTTGTTCCATAACGGATAGTCTTGCCCGCTCAGGCATACTACGCGGGTATAGGGGATACCGCTGTGCAATACGGCGGCAAGCAATTCTTTCTGATATTCCACTTGTTCCCATCCTCCCCAGCTTATCCGGTGGCGGGGCACGAAAGTGACCTTGTCTCCCAAGGCTTCTTCAAAAGGGTGTATATCGGCATTGAGGTCGATGTGCACGTAGAAGTCTGCCCGGTCATCCAGTGCGGCAACCAGGCGTGCCAAGTGTGGGGCATCCTTGTAGGCGGATATGATGTAGGCTATGCGGCTCATGCTCTTTTTTTCTTTAAGAGGAATTCAATGCTTTCCCGGAAGATGGTAGATTGTAGTTTCCACAAAACCAGTGCATAAAGCCCAGCTACCATAATGATTTTGGCTGCCATATTTAAGTATAGGTTTTCTATGGGCTGAGTGGCATAGTGAGTTGACACTACGAGTACAATGGATAGGGAGAGATAAGGAGAGATGTCTTTCAGCATATCGCGCAGTCTTAATCCTATCTCCCTCTTGACAAAACGGAACCATACAAACAGCCAGCCGATATTGATAATGACGAAAATACGCAGCATCCATTCCAACCCGTATGGGTATATGGCACATACAGCTACTATTTGCAGCAGGCTCAAGCTGATGGTGCTCCACATATAGATAGAAGAATGTCCCCGGCTGATGAGCAGGTTGGAGAACAGATTGATGACGGGAATAAATGCTCCCCAAATACATAACAGTTGCAAGATATCGGCACTGGGCAGCCACTTCTCCGTGATAGTGATTATAATCAGTTCTTTCGATACCAAGCTCAATCCCAGCATGGCGGGGAAAGAGATAAAGGCGGTGAAGCGCAGCAGCTTTCTGAATACGGCAAGTTGCCGTGCCTTGTCGTCGGCAACCCGGGTAAAGACGGGTTGTGCAATGCCGTTTATCATGCCCGTAATCGTGGTATGTCCCATGCCGTTCCACTTGTTTGCCTGCGTAAAGTTACCCACTTCCCGTTCCGAATAGAACTTACCCAACAAGACGGAAAACAAATTGTTATTGATTATGGTGAAGATATTCGTAATGATTATCTTACTGCTGAACCCTATCATCTCCTTAATGGGTGTGAAGTCAAACCGGAAACAAGGCCTCCAACGCGAGAAGTAGAAATTGAGAACCGTCATTACGGTGATGAAAGAGATGCTTTGCAATGCAATCCCCCAATAGGCGAATCCGTTTGCCGCCAATGTGATGCCCACAATACCGGAGACTATCAGACTTGAAATAGAAATGACGGTAGTGTCCTTGATTCTGAGGTTCTTGAATAGATATGCCCTCGGTGCAATGCTCATGCTGGAAATGACGAATCCCAAGAAGGAGAGACGGGACAGCGGTATCAGCTCGGGCGTATCGTAGAAGTCGGCAATCAGCGGTGCGGCAAAGAAGAGTAATATATATATAGTAGTGCTGCACATCAGGCTGAACCAGAACACGGCGTTGTAATCCTTGTGCAAAGTCTCCTTCCGGTTGGTCAGTGCCGAAATGAACCCACCCTCCTGCAAGGCGGCGGCAATGGCGGAGAAGATGGTAAGCATCCCTACCATACCATAATCCGAAGCATCCAGCAGACGGGCAAGGACTATTCCGAATCCCAGATTTAACAACTGCTGTATGCCGTTGCTGAATCCTCCCCAGAAGAGGCCTTTGGCTGTTTTTTCTTTGAGTGATGTATCGGACATAGTTTATTGGTTGATAAGGCAACGAGTTAACAAGGCCACGAGGCTTTTCCTTCCTCCTTGTAGCCTTGTTAACTCGTTACCTTGTTACTGTTTTATTTCACCTCGCTGCCCGGCTTCACCTCTTTCAGCAGTGAAGTCACCGCCAGCGAGCCGTCATAATTCTCGGCAGAGAGAATCATTCCCTCACTTACCAGCCCGTTCTTGAATTGGCGTGGAGCGAGGTTGGCGATGAACAGCACTTGCTTGCCTACCAGTTCTTCCGGTTTGTAGTGCTGGGCAATGCCGCTGACGATGGTGCGGTTTTCCAGCCCGTCGGCAATCTTGAACTTCAGCAGCTTCTTCATCTTGGGCACTGCCTCGCATTCAAGCACTGTACCTACGCGGATATCCAGCTTTTCAAAGTCTTCGAAGGCGATGGTCGGCTTGATGGGGTTTGCCTTGTAGGTGGCGGCTTCGTTTGCCTTCTTGGTGGCAAGCAGCTTGTCTACTTGTGCCTGGATGACGTCGTCTTCTATCTTTTCGAACAGCAGTTCGGGGGTGCCCAGCTGATGTCCGGCAGGCAACAGGTCGGTGTGTCCCAGCTCTGCCCAGTCAAAGCTGTCCATGTTCAGCATCTTGCGAAGCTTCTCGCTGCTGAAGGGCAGGAACGGTTCGAAAGCAATGGCAAGGTTGGCGACCAACTGCAACGAGATGTGGAGAATGGTGGCTACGCGCTCCATGTCTGTCTTGGCAAGCTTCCACGGCTCGGTGTCTGCCAGGTATTTGTTTCCGATGCGGGCAAGGTTCATCGCTTCCTTCTGTGCGTCGCGGAATTTGAATACGTCCAGCAACTTCTCCACTTCTGCCTTGACGTCGGCAAATTCTTTCAGCGTCTCGCGGTCGTAGTCGTTCAGTTCGCCTGCGGCGGGCACTACGCTGTCGAAGTACTTCTTGGTGAGTTGCAGGGCGCGGTTCACGAAGTTGCCATAAACGGCAACCAGCTCGTTGTTATTACGTGCCTGGAAGTCCTTCCAGGTGAAGTCGTTGTCTTTTGTCTCCGGTGCGTTGGCGGTCAGCACGTAGCGCAGCACATCCTGCTTGCCGGGGAAGTCAACGAGATACTCGTGCAGCCATACCGCCCAGTTGCGTGAAGTGGAAATCTTGTCGCCCTCCAGGTTCAGGAACTCGTTGCTCGGCACGTTGTCCGGCAGGATGTAGCTACCCTCTGCCTTCAGCATGGCGGGGAACACGATGCAGTGGAACACGATATTGTCTTTTCCGATGAAGTGTACCAGACGCGTTTCGGGGTCTTTCCACCATTTCTCCCATGTGTCGGGCAGCAACTCTTTGGTGTTGCTGATGTAGCCGATAGGGGCGTCGAACCATACATAGAGCACTTTGCCCTCGGCGCCCTCTACGGGAACGGGAATACCCCAATCCAGGTCGCGGCTCACGGCACGCGGCTGCAAGCCCATGTCGAGCCAGCTCTTGCATTGGCCATAAACATTGGGACGCCACTCCTTATGGTCTTCCAGAATCCATTGGCGAAGCCATTCCTCGTGTTTGTCCAGCGGCAGATACCAGTGCTTCGTCTCACGCATCACGGGCTGGCTGCCGCTGATGGCACTCTTCGGATTAATCAGGTCCGTGGGGCTGAGGCTGGTGCCGCACTTCTCGCATTGGTCGCCGTAAGCGCCTTCGGCATGGCAGTGGGGGCACTCGCCGGTGATGTAGCGGTCGGCAAGGAAGGTCTTAGCTTCTTCGTCGTAATACTGCATGCTGGTCTTTTCGATGAATTCTCCCTTATCGTACAGCTTGCGGAAGAAGTCGGAAGCCGTGTCGTGATGCGTCTTTGAAGTAGTACGGCTGTACACGTCGAAGGAAACGCCGAACTCTTCGAAAGACTTCTTTATAAGCGTATGATAGCGGTCCACCACGTCTTGCGGGGTGATGCCTTCCTTCTTGGCGCGGATGGTGATGGGCACTCCGTGTTCGTCGGAGCCGCCGATGAAGATTACATCTTCCTTTTTCAGTCGCAGGTAGCGGACATAAATGTCGGCAGGAACATAAACGCCTGCCAGGTGTCCGATATGAACCGGGCCGTTGGCATACGGCAATGCCGAGGTCACGGTGGTACGTTTGAATTTCTTTTCCATTGTGTTATTATGTATCTCTTTTGTTATGAACGCTTTTAGTGGCACAAAGATAGCTGTTTTCTGCAAAATATGAGTATTCTTCCAGATTCTTTCCAGATTTAGGCTTCATCTTTGCCATACAAAATGAACAAACTTGGTATTGATAATGTAAAAAAACGAAATGACTATGAAACTGGAAAAGTACTTCTTATTATTGGCGTTAGGCGTGTTTGCCTTTGCCTTGCAAAGCTGTGATGATGACGACAACGACGGAATCTCCGTGCCCGCGGAACTGAGTAATGCGTTGGCCAAGGAGCATCCCAATGCCCAGCGTATAGAATGGGAAACAAAAGGTGCATATTATGTGGCTGATTTCCATGAGGACAATTTCGAAAAGGAGGCCTGGTTCACCAAAGACGGTGTATGGCAGATGACCGAAACCGACCTCCGTTATGCAGACCTTCCCGCTCCGGTGAGAAGCTCTTACGAGAGTAGTACCTATTATAATGTATGGAAGGTGGAAGATGTAGACAAGCTGGAACGTAAGGAAATGGCTGTTGTCTACATCATCGAAGTGGAGAAAGGTAATCAGGAAATGGACCTCTATTATTCGGAGGACGGCATTCTGGTGAAGGAAGTGGCCGATGCGCACAACGGCGGTTCTCCCGAAGATTATCTCCCTTCTGATATTTCCGCTGCCATCAAAGATTTTATAGCAGAGAAATATCCCAATGCCCGCATTGTGGATATTGAAAAAGAAAAGAACGGTATGACGGAAGTCGAAATCGTGCACGGAAGTATCAGCAAGGATGTGATGTTCACCGCTGAGGGTGCATGGGCCTATACTATCTGGGATATCAGTAAGAGACATCTGGAGGATGTAGTGAAGAACGCCGTTACGGCTGCCCATCCCGGTTATGTCATTGATGATGCCGACTTTATTGAGACTCCCGATGGCAGTTACTTTTTGGTAGAGATGGAGCAAGGGGAAAGGGAAATCTACGTAAAGGTGACAGCGGAAGGTGAAATACTGCCATAATCTTATACTGAATACTTCCCTTTAAATCAGCGTATTGTATTTACCGCTTGTTTACCTTCTAATGTAAAGCAGTTTACCATAGGGTGTAACGGCCGTTACTCCATATTGTAACGGTCGTTACACCATAGTGTAAAGCCTTTTACCTCGTAGTGTAAATGAAGTTACCGTTTGGGGTAACCGGAGTTATCATGTGAGGTGACCGGAGCCGTCATGTGAAGTCGTACTCTTCTACATAAGCGTCGAAGTACTCCGCCCGTTGGAGTCCTAAGTTACGGGCAATTGCAATGACTTGTTGCTGCTCGGTTGGTGAGAGCAAAGTTTCCCCTTTCCGCTTCTGATAATATCTTCGGATACCCCATAAGCCGATGAGCCGGTAGCGGAACGTGCCGGACTGGCCGACAGAGATGGCTTCTGCCGTATGGATAAAGCCTTTGGCATAGCGCACTTTCTTATTCGAGCAATAATATTTGCATTTTCCCGCTGTGGACTCTATTGCTTTCGGATTCAGTACATATAGGAAGATGTTGTTTGAGGGTGCATACGTATATGCAATCCGGCGCAGGCAGGTGTCAGTATAAGGGCATGTGTCAGTAGCGCATAAGCCGAAGTTATGGGGAACTTTGGAATAATCGAAAGTTTCTTCTTTCATCATTTTTTTGTTTAAAGTTCCGCAAAGGTACAATTAGTTTGGAGATTGATGGGTGCTTCACCTGATATTTGTTTTATCCCGAAAATATTATGTATTTTACGTAACGTGAAATGCGTAACGTAAAACATGGAATCATTCCGCCTTCCGGTTTCCGCATTTCGTCCTCCCCATTCCGCACCCCGTCCGTAAATGCTTCCCGCTTACTTGCCGCAGGACTATATTTGCAGAAAACATTTGCATATTCCCATGAAGACAAACTCTGTGATTCTATTGGTGTTGTGGCTTGCGGCGTGGCCGTTCTGCTGCCGGGGGCAAGGCTATATCAGTTACGACTATCTGCCCGAAAGTTCGTTGAAGGATGACCTCGGCAACGAGTATGGTTCGGGCAGCCTGATGATGGTATCGGGAAGGTATAACCTGCCGCTTTCCGTCAGGCATGACGACAAGGGCAGGCTGGTGGCGTGGTCGGCAACCGTCAATGCTGCCTATGGCGTATTCCATAATAAGGGGCAGGCGCGGGAGTTGAATCCGGACAATCTGCTGAATGCCAGTCTGAATATCTCCCACATCCGTCCCCTGTCCGACAAGTGGAGTATCATAGCCTCTGTGGGCGGCGGTGTCTATGCCCCGTTGGACGGGGTTTCCATGAAGACCCTACTGGCTAATGGAGCAATCATCTTTGTCTATAAACTGCGGAAGAACCTCGACTTGGGCATCGGTGCGGGGTTGACGAACTCTTACGGTATCCCGATGATACTGCCCATGATGTACTTCAGTTGGAGGAATGCCGGCAGGTATGAGCTGAAAGTGGATATGTCCAGCGGCATGAAAGTGTCCGTCGCCACCTGGCTGAACAAGAAGCTGAAGCTGGAACTGACCGCCCTCGATATGGACGGCATGTCTGCCGTGATGGAAGTCGACGGGAAATCGAAAATCTATTCTACCGTCATGCTGAGGTCATACATCAGTCCTTCGTACCAGTTGAGTAGGAAGACGGCTGTTTATCTGGGAGTGGGCGGTAACTGGATACGCGGAATAAGTATGTCGGACCGTAGTTTGAAAGGTTTTCTCAATAACTTCAAGAACGATGAGGACGAGCCTTGCTTCAGACCGACTCTGCGCCTGACGGTGGGATTCAGGTATACGCTGAAATGACAAATGCCATTTTAGTAAAGACAAGAGGTAAAATAGTATCTTTGTCGCAATAACAGACACGTTTTATGGTAAAGTATTTATTAGTAGAAGATGAGCGCTTCGCCTACGAAGAGCTGAAGCGTATGATGCAACGGCTGCGCCCTTCCTGGCAGTTGGCGGGCTGGGCAGAGAGCGTGGAGCAGGCTGTACTGCTCTTGCGTCAGGGCAGCCTGGACTTGATGATTGTAGATATCCGCTTGTCCGACGGGTTGAGCTTTGAGATATTCGAGCAGTGTCCCGTCGATTTGCCCGTTATCTTCACCACCGCCTACGACGAATATGCCATCAAGGCTTTCAAGGTAAACAGCATCGACTATCTGCTGAAACCCATTGAAGAAAGCGACCTAGAAGCAGCCTTGTGCAAGTTCGAGCGCAACAGTGCCCTCCGTTCTGCGGCTCCCGAATATCGGCAACTGGAACTCGGCTACTTGGCAGCCAACAAGAAGAACCGTTTTCTGGTGCAGGTAGGCGATACCTTCCGCTACGTAGAAACTCCGGATGTCGCTTTCTTTTATAGTGAGGACAAGCTGACTTATCTGCACCTCTTCTCCGGGAAACGGTATATCATCAGCTACTCGCTGGACCAGTTGGAGGGAATGCTGGATAGGGATGTTTTCTTTAGGGTTTCAAGGAGCTGCATATCCAACATTAGGTCCATCCGGAAGAGTTCCAGGTACTTCGGCAGTCGCTTGAAGCTTTACTTCGAGCCGGAGTGCCCGCACGAGGTATTGGTGAGCCGCAGTCGCGTGGCCGATTTCTTGAAATGGGTGGACGGAGTGGTATGAGTTATAAGTTATGAGGCATAAGAGATACATATTCCTTTTTATACTGACGGTTTCCGTCTCGTTGCTTGTCATAGGGTGCGTTTATAACGTCATCAGCGGTAAGCCGTGGTATGCGAATATCATGGTGCAGTTCTTTCTGAATCTTCCTTTGTGCATAGGGCTGGGGTTCATCGACTTTGGGGTTATCAACTTGATATATAAAAGACTGAAACAGCGCAACAATGCGGTGAGGATTCTGGTGGATATTGTGTTGACCACTGCACTGGCTGTTCTGTTGACGTACATCTTGAACTTCCTGCTGATGGGCGGGCATGGAAATTTCTGGCATATCCTGAGAAACTCCCTGCCGGTAGTGCCGTGGAACTGGATTATCGTTCTGCAGATAGAGATATTCTTCTATAGCCTGCAACGTTCGGAGATGGAGAAGCAGATGGCTGTCATCGAGAAGGAGAAGGCGCTGTATCAGTTCGAGGTGCTGAAAAACCAGATTAATCCCCATTTCTTATTCAATAGTCTGAATGTCCTTGCCTCCCTTGCTTATCAGGATACCGAAAAGACGAACCGGTTTGCCAAGAAGCTGTCTACGGTGTACCGTTATCTGCTCACTACGCATGGCAGAGCTACGGTGACCGTGCAGGAAGAACTGTCGTTCGTAGAGTCGTATTTATACCTGGAGCATATCCGCTTTGGCGATGCGCTGCATGTGGAGATAGAAGATGATTTGCGGAATCATCATTGTCTCGTCATTCCTGCCAGCATACAGATGCTTGTGGAGAATGCCTTGAAGCATAATATCAGTACAAAGAAGTCGCCGCTGATAGTCCATATATCCATAGGAAACGAAGGGATTACGGTACGCAACAATCTTCAGTTGCGCAACTATGTGGCCAGTAATGGAGCGGGATTGAAGAACCTGCAACGGCAGTATGCCCTATACGGCACGCTGGTGGAGATTCTTAAGGACGAAAAGGAGTTTGTGGTGAAACTTCCCTTTGTGGGCGAAGACGTGAACCGTCTCAGCACAATATAGTCCTCTTCCCGAAGAAGAATCTGGAAACGTGCATCTTGTCCATAGCCCACGCCATACCCATGCAGCCGCTAAGAGTGAAGGCGGTGGCAGTGACAAGGAACAGCATCCCCGTAGGGTCGAAGGCGAACACGGGCAGAAACGCCTTGGACAGAATGGTGAAAATGGGTGAGAAAAGGAGTATGACCAGCGTATTGCGCCCTATAAAGAAGGAAAGCCGTTTGGCTTGTACCGGCAGATAGCCGTAGGCTGCCAACAGCAGGCTGATGGAAAGCCAGGTGATGGCGACTCCTGCCAGAGTACCCCTATCCAGATTGGCGGGAAAACAGCATAGTATTACGAATGGAACAATGGCGAAGGTTGTGGCGCGAAAGACTTGTGTAAAACGAAGCCCGCTTTGGCTCACTGTCATGCCGATAAGGAAATAGAGGGCATTGGAGAAGTTCATCAATCCTCCCCAATGGGAAAGGGCAAACAGGCAGACACCGGTCACAACCAGCCGGGAGACAACCGACAGCCGTACATAGCGGAATGTGATATAATAGATGAGGCTGCACAGAATCAGTGTATGCAGATACCAGTAAGGCCCCATCGGATGGAGGAATATCTTGTCGAGCAATACGGTAGGAGTAATGGCATCTACACTTTCGCGTACGGGCAGGAAATGCGACATCACCGTATAGGCCGCCTCCATGCAGGCATACGGAATGAAAATCCATAGAAACTTGCGGAGAAAGCTTCGGGCATCCTTCCGGTTATTGGCCAGATAGCCCGAAATAATCAGGAAAGCGGACATGTGGAACGTATAGAC
>ERZ650300.1627-NODE-1627-length-12591-cov-8.858727_pt1 | contig 12591 bp, 19 predicted proteins | sample MGYA00376236_ERZ650300 | MGnify/ENA primary metagenome ERZ650300 (study PRJEB26733, sample SAMN07839303) | wastewater metagenome | biome: urban; feature: wastewater treatment plant; material: waste water | place: USA: North Carolina | collected 2016-04-28 ... | reverse complement strand
TGGCAACGGTTCAATATCCAAAAGAAAAATTACCAATTGGTCCAAGATATAGAGCAGTTCATAAACTTCTAAGACTTTTGGAATCAGGTGAAGAAAGATGTATTGGTTGTGGACTTTGTGAAAAAATCTGTATAGCAAACTGTATTAGAATGGAAACAAAAATTGATGAAAATTCTAGAAAAGAAGTTTTACAATATACAATTAACATGGGAAGATGTATTTTCTGTGGATATTGTGCAGAAGTTTGTCCAGAACTTGCAATCGTTCATGGTGGAAGATATGAAAATTCAAGTGAACAAAGAGCTCATTTCTCACTTAAAGAAGATATTTTAACTTCATCAAATGGTTTAGGTGCGCAACTTGAATTTGATGGATATGGTTCGGTATCACCTGATGCAGACAAAAAAATTAAAAAAACACCATTATCATACTAAAAGGGGAGTCTGAATGTTTGAAGTTATAGCCTTTATAATATTTTCTGTGTTAACAATTAGTATGTTTAGTATTACAGTTTTAACAAATAATGCTTTATATGCATTAAGTTCACTTGCGGCTGGAATGATTTTTATTTCGGCATTTTTCTTTTTATTAAATGCAGATTTCCTAGGAGCTCTTCAAATAGTAGTTTATACGGGTGCTGTTATGGCTTTATATGCCTTTGGAATGATGTTTTTTGACTCATTATCAGAAGTTAAAGAGAGAATAAAAAATCCAAGATTAGTATTTTTGCTTTCTGGAATAATAGCTTTAATCGTAGTTATTATTTTTATTGCTCCAGTTATTGGACAAAATATTGAAGCTGATTATCCTATTCATCCTGAATATGGTAACTCTGTTGATGTTGGGCTTATTTTATTTACAAAATATTTAATCGCATTTGAACTTGCTGCCATTATGCTTTTAGTTGCAATGATTGGTGGAATTGTACTTGCAGGGAAAAAAATGAATGAATCATATTCAGAAATGAAAGAAGAAGAGATAGATGAAAAGATTAGACTTGAAGAATCTGCAAAGGAGATTAAATGACTCTTAATGCGTATTTAATACTTTCTACAATTCTATTTTGTATAGGTTTAATTGGAGTAATAAGAAGAAAAAATATACTAATGTTATTTTTCTCAACAGAAATTATGTTAAATGCTGTAAATGTTGGATTTGCAGCTATTTCAAAATTTCATGGTGATTTAACTGGACAAATGTTTGCATTTTTTATTATCGCAGTTGCTGCAAGTGAAGTTGCAATAGGACTTGGATTGCTTATTTTATGGTACAAAAGAACAGGTTCTATCAATTTAGATGATATTGCAAAGATGAAAGGGTAATCATGGAAAAATATATATATATTGCACTTTTTGCCCCATTAATAGGTTCTTTAGTTGCTGCTTTATTTTCAATGCAAAAAAAGACTTTATTTACAGGACTATTTACATCTTTTATGTTAGCCGTTTCTATGTATGCATCTTTATATTTATTATATTTTGTATATACATCTAATTCTATATTACATGTAAATTTATTTGATTGGATTGTAATAGGAAATTTAAATATTCCTTTTGGTTTTATAGTTGATGAAGTTAGTGTTGTAATGATGTCAGTTGTTACTGTTGTTTCAACAATGGTACATATTCATTCAATTGGTTATATGGAACATGATAAAGGATTTAATAGATATTTCTCTTATTTATCTGCTTTCGTATTTTCAATGTTAGTTCTTGTAATGAGTGATAACTTTGCCGTTTTATTTATAGGATGGGAAGGTGTTGGAGTTTGTTCATGGTTGTTAATTGGTTTTTGGTATCACAAAGAATCAGCAACTTGGGCAGCAAATGAAGCTTTCATTATGAATAGAGTTGGAGATTTAGGTTTACTTCTTGGAATGTTCTTAATTTATTGGCACATTGGAAGTTTACAATATGAAATCGTATTTGCACAAATTTCTACTTTAGAAAATAGCACTTTAGTTTGGATAGCTGCTTTATTATTTTTAGGAGCGATGGGAAAATCAGCACAATTCCCACTTCATACTTGGCTTGCAGACGCAATGGAAGGACCAACACCAGTTTCAGCTTTAATTCATGCTGCAACAATGGTAACAGCTGGGGTTTATTTAGTTGTACGAGCAAATGAACTTTATACATTAGTTCCAGAAGTTGGATATGCAATAGCTGCTCTTGGAGCTTTTGTTGCAATTTTTGCAGCAACTATGGCATTAGTAAACAACGATATGAAAAGAATTATTGCTTATTCAACACTATCTCAACTTGGATATATGTTTGTTGCTGCTGGTCTTGGAGCTTATTGGGTTGCACTTTTCCATTTAGCTGCTCACGCGTTTTTCAAATCAGTACTGTTTTTAGGTGCGGGAAATGTTATGCATGCAATGGATGATGAATTAGACATTAGAAAAATGGGTGCTTTACATGATAAAATGAAAGCAACTTCTATTATCATGACTATTGCTTCATTAGCACTTGCTGGAATTTTCCCACTTGCTGGATTCTTCTCAAAAGATAAAATCTTAGAAGTTGCATTTAATGCTGATGCAGTAGTTTTATGGGCAATATTATGGATAACTGCTGGTTTAACAGCATTTTATTCATTTAGACTTGTAATGAAAATTTTCTTTGGAACACAAAATTATTCTAATGAAGAGTTTCATCCACATGAAGCTAAAAACTTTGTAATTGCTGCGATGATTCCACTTGCAGTTTTAGCTGTAATTGCTGGTTGGTTTGAACACTCATTTATTGAGTTTGTAACAAAAACTTTACCAACATGGGAAGCTTCTAATCTTAATCATTCAACAGCTTGGATATTAATACTTGTAACAAGTGCTGTGGCAATTGGTGGAATTTTAGTTGCTGTATTTAATCTTAATCTTGTAGTAAAGAAATCTGAATCGCTAGTAGTACCATCATATGAATCCATTTCATATTTTACACGGGCGTCTCCACTAAAACTAGTGTTTAAAATATAATTTGATAATTTCAATTCCTCTGCATTAGTTAATGCAACTACTACTAAAAAAGCTGGTATTATTAATTTTTTCATGTTATAAATTCCTCCTAGATTTAATTTCCTTAAAATATTTATGTGTTAAGTATATATAAAAGTTGTATAATAAATATAATTTTTAAGAAAAAAAAGAGTAAAAAAAAATATTGAATTTTAGATTGAATTTTACACAAAATATTTAATATAACTAATTTAATGTAGGGAACTGGAAAAGCTAAATATAAAATAGAGTATGTTGATTACTTTTTAAATATTAATTTTATTGCTAATTTTCTTAAACGAAAATAATCGCGCTCAGAAATGCAAGAATAAGATTTTTTAGAGAAACAATTTTTCAACTCTTTTACACTTGTAGCATAATGACTGTGACACCCATCGGTTCCAGAATCAAAACTTACTTGGTATATTCCTGGTGTTTTTGTAGAAATGCAAGCGTGGATTTCATCAAAATAATGAAATTGAGATATTTCTTTTTTATTTTTTAGGCTGTACTCCTTTGTAGAATATAGTGCAGAAAGAGAAAAATCAATTAAATCTCCTTTTAATTCTTTTCTAATGTTAGAGTTTCTTTTAAAAAAATAATAACGGTTCATAATGTCAGTTTTGAGATTTTTTAATAACTGCTTTTATATGCTTTTTCTTTAGCTTCTTGAATTTCTTCATCAGTCCATTCTTCAGATATGTATAAGGCAAAATCCTTTTCCTTTTTTTCAATAAGCTGTTCTAGTTCTCTCAGTTCTTTTTCTAATCTTTCTTTTTTTATTAATAATGTTTCAATGTCTTGTGACTGGTATTTAACAGGATTACCGGCCCAACTTAAAAAATGTCCGTAGTGCTTTTTCATTTTATTATAATTCATTAAATCCATTTACAATTCTTATAACGCTCTCTATCTCTGATACAGGAACATTAAAAACGGTTATCATTCCTAGATTGATTTTATAAGAATACCATTGAGATAAATAATTATGTGTTCTTTCTTCAAGTAAGCAAATATTATTCAGCATTTCGGTGTTTTCTATCGTGGTAGAAGTTAATCCAAATTTTAAATTAATTCTTTCCGTATAAGTAATAGTTGTCATAACATTAATTCTTTTAACAAATATAAAACATTTATTTTATATATGAAACAAATGTTTTATATTTTTTTATTATTTTTGCTTTATGAAACTCAAAGAATTTTTAGAGCAAAATCCTATTATTAATAATGCACAATTGGCAAGGTTGATGTATCCTTATAATAAATCTGCCAACACCAAATTAGCTAACAAATTGGCGGAAAACATATCAGGTTCTGGGAGACAACGTGTAACTGAAGCTGATGAAGAAATCGCCAAAAAAGAATTGGAAAAACTAGTACATCGTATTGTAAGTTACATTAGTAATTAATTAATCTTCGAAGATATTTGTAATATTTTTCCTGGTCTTTACTCTGTTTAGGTCATATCTTGGCGGAATGATTTCGGTTTTGAAGTCTTTGTAGATAACTTTATTTTCGCCTCTTAAATAACGTTTAACATAAACAGATAAATCATCAGAGTTTATCTTTGGTTTTTTTCTATAGTGGTCTCTAACAAAATGAATTACCCTTTTTCGTTCCTCAAACTTGAATATAGAGGTTTCAAAACATTCTTTAATTTTTTCGGAATCTATTGGTAGAATAAACCCCATTCCATCCTTTTCTTTTATATAAATTGTCCATTCATAATACATGCTCATCATTATATTATATGAAATCAAAATTCTTTTTATATCATCTACTACTTCTTTGCTGCTCCAATAATCTTTTTTATTAAAATCTTGCTGATAACCAGGATAAACACAAAAATGTGTAGGTAATAATGAAGTATTTATTATTTCTTTTTTTGCTTCATCTGCTAGGTCAACATCAAAAAGACTATTGTTGACACCTATGCCTAATTCACCAGCATAGAAAGAATCTTTTTCATTATGATAGAATGCATAAGTGTATTTGTAGGCGTGTTCGCTTTTTATATCTAATCCTCTTCTTTCCGCCAAACTGAGATACTTCATTTTTTGGAAAGTAATAGTATCCCCTATATGCATAAATTTCAAATTTATATTAGGAAACATTTTTGGATTAGCCTGCATATCAGATAATGGCGCATAGATTCCCATGTTACTAAAATCACTGTCAAAGGCGGTTGACATTAGAAAAGCTTTATCGAATGTATTTACAGTGATAGATTTGTTATGCTGATTAAAGAATACCTGTTTGAATTTTGATTTTGAAAGATACATTGCTAAATCTAATTGTCTTGAAAAGTCTTCAGTACTAAAGCTATTTTTAACATTCTTTTTGAAATCCTCTTCTGACTCCTTGGAGAGTTCTGCATTTTTATAAAATTTGTTTTCTTCCATGATTTAATATTTAATTTGTCGGTTTATATTAGTATTTGATTTTTTATTTTTTAGTTCTGATAAAATTTGGGGCGAAGAACCGCAAATATGCTGTTGTTTTTCCTGTGATTCTATCTTTATTTGAAAATACAGCTTCTGTAAAAATCTCGCTACCAGTTGTTCCGTAAAGCAAATAGATACTTTCATTATTAACTTTATCTGGCAATAAAAAAGCAAACATTTTTTCTTTTTTATTAAATTGAATAAAAATAGAACCTACATATTTAATTGGATAAGAAAATTTATCCGTTCTGATTGTTCCGTTGTTTTTTCCATTGCCTATTTGTATTATTGATTCATTAGGTTTTAAACTAAAAAATTCTTCATCATAAAAAGAAATGTTATTTCCAGACATTCCTAAAGATTTATCAACTATTCTAATTTTCATCCTCCTGTAATTTTATTCCCGAATAATATGCTATTGCTTTCAACTCCCATAATGTTTTGAACCCAGTATTTCTACAAGTTTTAAATTTTGCTAGAGAAATTTTTGTAAGCTCTTCAACCTTTGTTAATTGCCTTACCTCAATATTGAGGTGTTGGGAGTTGATGCTTAATATGTTTAACAATCTGACAGATGCCACATCAATTAGTAAATCACTTTTTTTAATGCCCATTAATGCAGAATGTTTTTGCATATTTTGTGCATACTCTTTACTTATATTTTCGCCTTGAATTTGAGAAAGAAAACCATTAACAACTACTAATGCTTCTTCATACTCTTTTTCTGAAATAGACTTAGAATCTTTTTCCTTTAATAATTGAAAGTATTCTTCAATAGGAAAATTAGATGTAATAGATTTGAGTTCTTTAATTTTGGTTTCGGTATTTTCTATCATTTCCCAGAGCTGATCTCTATCTTCCACATAGTTAAACGCGCTTCTTAATGCAGATTTATACTTGTATAGAGATGCTAATTTTTCAAATTTTTCTGGCATACTAAATACAGGTTCAAACATTGCAATTATTTTATCTGGTAATAAATCTGTTGGGAAATCACCAAAACGGAAAGAAACATCATCCTCATCATCTGTAATTTCCCACCAATTTTGTTTAAGCACAATTACCCTAACCCTACAAAAATCACAAAAATCTAATGGTTTAATTGAAGCAATATACCTTAGAGATATTTCCACTGTTACGCCGGCCCATTTATTATTGTCAATTTTAAAAGATTTAGATACTTCCATATTGCCTATATCTAAAATTTCAAAGAAAAATTTCTTTTCCAGGTTTTCTGGAATTTCTGTAAGAAAATCAATTACAAATTGTGTAAAGAATTCCTCTATAAAATTCAAATTTTTAGATTGAAAATTATGATAATGAGTTATGTTTTTAAATTTTTCCATAGTTTCGTTTTTTGATTTTTTTTAGGTTTTACATTATTAATTTTAAGAAACATTTAACATTAGTCAGCTGATAAAAGTTAAGTAAATGTTAATAAAATTGTTATTTGAGAGAATTATTCTTCATTTATATTGTTTTGAAGATTTTTAACTTCAATTACTTCATTAAAAATCTTATTAATAAAATCTAGTTCTTGTTGAAAAACAATGGGCGAAGAAAGCTTAATGAACCGATGCCATTCTTCATTTACAAAAGCATATCTATTACAGTCAATATATAAAAAATCTGTCTGCCTGTTATGAAACTGTTCCATTGATTTATATGAGTTAAATTCTTTTACTTTCAGCTCTGAATCTCCTGTATAATATTCCAACTTAAATGCAGTTGCATTTTCGATTTGAATTCGCTTTTTAAATTTTTTTTTCTGCATTTTTAGTATTATTTACCTTTTATTTATAAAAGAACTTTTAATAACTTTTAAATATACTTTTAAGATGGTTGAGAAACTTACTCTATTAGTAGGTTTATCATTAAAATGGCGAGAGTGCAATTCCGAAATAGCGAGAGTGCAATTCCGAAATAAAAGGAGCGCAATGCCGAAAAGAAGGTTGCTTTTTAGAGAGCGCAATTCCGAAATGGTTTTGTTTTTTAAAATAAGTTATTAACAATTTTGATATTTGAGAGCGCAATTCCGAAATAGCGAGAGCGCAATTCCGAAATAAATTGATTTTTCTTAATAATTTTAACATTCTTTTAAGATAAAAGAGCGCAATTCCGAAAAGCTGAGAGCGCAATTCCGAAATGGTGAGAGTGCAATTCCGAATTTTATAAAATAGTAGGATATCCATTGGGTAATATTTGTGCAACTTTTGTGGTTTGGTATAATTCAATTATAATTTTTTGAAGTTCCTGGAGAAAAAGTTTTCCTTGATAGTTACTTGATTTTTCTTTTTTTAATCTAATTCGTTTAATAAATATTTTATAAGCTTGTTCTATTAAGTCTTTTGTTTTAGGGATGGTTTTGTATTGAAATATAAATTGTGATAAATCCTCCTCTTGGAGATTAAATCTTTTTTTAAAATAATTCAACCTATAAGTATTAATTAAGTTCTCCCTTGTAGAGTTTAATAGCTCTTTGTCTTGTATTGTTTTTGTTAGGTATGGGTATATCAATATGCTATTTTGCTGATGTTTGTAATTAAATGACAGAGCATTAAACTTGTCTAGATTATGGCGCAACGGTTTTAAAAATTTTAAACAAAAATCTCTAGCTGTTTTATAATTCAAACCAAATTTTTTATTGAAAGTTGAAAGGTTTAGGGTTATACCAGATTCAGGAACTTTTGATAACCAAATAGCAAATAAAATGTGTTTATTATTTTGAATATTATATACAAGATAATAAAGTATATAATTGTATTCTGGAATTACAATCAGTTTCTTAAGCCAATAGCTGCTAATCAAAAAAGAAGTGTATCCTCTCTGATCATAGGAAGGTGATGTTATTAATCCACCGAACGTTTTTATTTCTCTACCCTTCATATTTATTGATTTGTACCACCCCATTTTGAATTTTGCTAAAAATTCATACGCATCTACTACCTGCTTTGTAGAGCCGCTTGGAGATATCTTGCTATTTTTTATCTTCATTGAAATAAATACATTGTTGTCTGTTTCAAATTCTTCATCAAATAGAGACAATTGTCTTGGTCTATCTTCAGGTCTAAATTGTTCATTTGAAATAATGTTAATAATATTGAATATTACCCGAAGAGCATTGATGGGAATATCCGCCATTTGTTGTCCTTCAAAGAGAAAATCATCAACAAAATTATTTCCAAACCGTATTCTGTCGAGAACCCTTTCATTCTCAAAATTTTTCCGAACAATTTTGTTTTCAGTATTATTCATTTTTAGATTCTATTTTTTTTAGAAAATCTTCTATTTTTTTTTGGTTTTTAAAATTAAAAGAACGTGTTCTCAAGTAATTAAAAAAATTGCGATTAATTCCAATTTCAGAACTTAATTCTCCTATTGTTAAATTATTTAGAGCCATATATTCTTCTAGTTTTTTCGCATTTTTCAATTGAGTTGACTTATCCCATCTATGACCTTCTGGAGATTTTCTGCCAAGCAATAACGCCCAATTTGCACCGTACTTTTGAACTCTTTTTTGTTTCAATTCTGTGATTTGCTGAGTAATCAAAATGAGTTCTTGAATTTCAGTATCAGTAAACATAATTTATATTTTTGGGCGTTGAATATTTGGGATTTTTGATGCTAATGACGATTCATTGTTCTTAATGAATGGCATTGCTTTTTTTAAAACAGTCTTCCAATCTGTTATGGGTCTGCCTAAAGAATTAGTCCAATTGCTTTTTACCCAGTTGTCATATTTCTCCCTTATTCTAGACTCTAATTCCATTTCGAATTCAGGAAGAGATTGAGAGTATTCTAGAAATACGCCCCACTCTGGAATATTTTCATTAAATTTAATAGAGGGAATGGGTTTTAATGATTCTGGTTCCTTAGGTAATGCTTTATTACTCCTTTTCTTTTTATCTTTTTTTTCTGCATTATTTTCTCCAGATATCAATCCTTCATTTTCTTTTTTTGTTAGAGAAGATTGTTCTAAATTCTCAGATTGTTTTGTGAGATTAGATTTTTTAGATTTATTTTCTAGTTCTAAAGATGATATTTTGAGGTTGTATCTTGTAGCTTTTCCATTTTTGTAAGTATAGTTAATTAATTCATTTTCCTGGAGTATTCTTCTTGAATTTGAAAGGGTAGATCTTTTAAGCGAAAGCTTTTTAACCATTTCTGTATCTGTTATGCAGACTTCATTACCCTCTACATTGCTTAATTTATGTAATATGAATAAATACATAAGGATTGTTGAAGCGTTTAGAGTTTCAGTAACCTCCATTTCCCAGATTTTTTTTGAAAGTGTTAAATAGTCATTCATAGTTCATTTGATTTATTAAACAGTTCTATTGCTTTTTCAGCATCTATTACTATGTATTTCCCATTTTGGGTAATAGCTTCATTAAGTATGCCTGATTTTTTTAGGCTAAATGCTTTACTTTTTGAACATCTGAATATCTTTTGGATTCCTTTAATTCCATACTCGTATTTTTTTGCTGTTAGTTTTTCCTGATTTATCTGTGTGAGAGACAAAAATTGTTCTACTGTTAATTGAAATAAGGGAGTAGAAGGGTCTATGTTTGGCATAATCATTTATTTTTTTTAAAAAGTTCTATTGCTTTTTCTGAATCTATAATAATCTTACGTCCATTCTGAATGATAGCTTCTTCGAATAAACCTTCTGCTTTAAGTTTTGACGCATGTCCTATTGAACAGCCTAATAATTTTGCTAAACCAGACATGCCGTACACATAATTAGGTGCATCTTTTCTATCTTCTTCTTTCGGCTTTTTCATAAGAGTAGAATTATTATCTATAATTTCTATTAATTCTCTTACACTTAATTGCCATATTGGGGTGTCAATGCTTTTAAATGCCATAGAGTTAATTATTTAGGAGATTTTACCAAAATATCTTCTTCTTTGAATCCATACTCTTTATAAAATAGAATAGCATCATACAATGTTAGTTTAGACGAATTTCTTCTTGCCAAGCCCATAACTGATTGCTGTTGGATTCCTAATTTTTTAGCCAAAGCCATACTAAAATCATTGTCATTTAAGATTTTATTAATGATTAATTCACTTACTTTGCTCATTTTTTCTTACTTTATTGTTATTATATTTATATTTGTAATTGTATTTATATTTTAAATTGCAATACAAATTTATAGAAATAAAATCTAATTAAATTAGAATATTAGAAATAAAATCTAATAAATTAGTTAATACATTGATTTTCAATGCAAAAATTTTTAAGATGAAAGAAAGATTGTTATCGTTTTTAGAATTTATAGAAGAGAAAAATGCTGTTTTTGAAAAAAAAGCAGGATTGAGTAATGGTTTTGTAAATAATATTGGCGATAATGTTAGAAAAAACACAATAAAAAAAATTAAAACAGCATACCCTCAATTTAATACAGATTGGTGGGAGACTGGAGTCGGAAACATGATAAATGAAACTAATAACTCAGAAATTGGAAGTCATTCAAAAAAAAGCATCAATAGCAATATTAAAGATGTTACGGGCAATGTAATCATTTCAGCAAATGAATTTGACAATATGATTGAGCTACAGAAAGGATATCAAGAAATACAAAAAGAATTAACCAATCGTCTAAAAACTAGCCAAGAACAATTGAGCGTGAGCCAGGAGCAAATTAATGTTCTACTAGATATAATTAAAAATAAATAGCTTTAGATTTTAAACTAATGGTGGTTAAATATCGTGCTCAGTTTTTATTAGATAAAGAAAAAGATAGTTTCTCAGCAAAATTACGATACAGAATTAAATGGGGGAAAAACATTGTAGCTTTTGGATTAGGCTATAGAATTGACATTGACAAATGGAGTTTGGAATCTCAGAGATGTAAAAATAACACGACACATGGGAAGAATAAAACACCAGCAAGTGTCATAAATAGGACAATTCAAAAATATGAAGATGCTTTTCTTAAAATTAAAAATAGGTCTGAGAGTGAAGCAATAGATTTAGCTCCTGAGGAATTTAGAAATCTTTTCAATATTGAGATAGGTAAAGAAGTGTCCACAAAAACTAAGTCTTCTAGCTTTTTTGAAATATATGATATTTTTATTTTTGATGAAGCTCAAAATAATCAATGGAATAAAAGAACTATACAAAAAATGCAAACTCAGAAAAAAGTTCTTTACGAATTTGATTTTGAAATGCGTTTTGAAAAATTTAATGAAGAATATATTTCTAGTTATCAAAAATTTTTAGAAGATAAGGATCATAAAAACTCTACAATATCCAAAGAATTAGCTGCATTAAAATGGTTTTTAAAATGGGCAAAAAGAAAAGGTTATAATAAATTTAGTGAGTTTGAATTATTTAAACCTAAAATTAAAAATATTCAAAAGAAAATAATTTTTTTAAATCAATCAGAATTAAAAAAACTAAGAGAATTTGAAATACCTGAAGAAAACAAAAATTTAGAAAAGATAAGAGATATATTTTTATTTCAATGTTTTACTGGGCTACGCTATTCTGATGTTTTTAATTTAAAAAAAGCTAATATAAGAGAAAATTATATTGAAGTGACAACATTAAAGACATCAGAAAATTTAATTATTGAATTAAATAAACTTAGTAAGAATATCCTTGAAAGATATAAAGATATCGAAGGGGAAAAAGCGTTGCCAGTAATTAGTAATCAAAAAATGAATGATTATTTGAAAGAACTTGCGGAATTGGCTGGTATCAATGATTTGGTAACAACAACATATTACAAAGGAAATGTAAGATTTGAAGAAATTACGCCTAAGTATGCATTATTAGGCACTCACGCAGGCAGAAGAACATTTGTGTGTAACGCTCTTTCGTTGGGAATCCCTCCTAATGTTGTGATGAAATGGACAGGTCATTCTGATTATAAATCGATGAAACCATACATAGATATAGCAGACGAAATTAAAGCGACAGCAATGGATAAATTTAATTTGCTTTAGTCCCCATTTTCCATAATCGGGGACTATAATCGGCATAGTTAAATTAAGTTTATTAGATTTTATTGGATTATAAATTTATATAAAATGTTAATTACCAAATAATAAGTTAGTTTATTGAACCTTATTATATGTTAAAATTAGTCCCGTCTTCGCTACTAAAAAGGATAACAAATTTTGTTATCCTTTTTTTATTTAT
>ERZ650300.1624-NODE-1624-length-12597-cov-10.940998_pt1 | contig 12597 bp, 9 predicted proteins | sample MGYA00376236_ERZ650300 | MGnify/ENA primary metagenome ERZ650300 (study PRJEB26733, sample SAMN07839303) | wastewater metagenome | biome: urban; feature: wastewater treatment plant; material: waste water | place: USA: North Carolina | collected 2016-04-28 ... | reverse complement strand
TAGTAGATTTGGTTCAGAACGTTTTTGATTTGCTTGAAATGAAAGCGGATAAAAAGAAAATTACCCTTGCTTTTGAAAATTATAACATTCAACCAGTTTATGTACATGGCGATAAAGACAAAATTCAACAAGTAGTTGAGAATCTAATTGTCAATTCTATTAAATATGGTAGAGTTGGCGGTACTACTGAAGTTACCATTGTTAATTTGACAAACAAGAAAGTTTTGATTCGTGTGACAGATAATGGTGAAGGTATTGAACAACAAAACATACCTCGCCTTTTTGAACGTTTTTATCGTGTAGATAAAAGTGGGTCTCGAACAGAGGGCGGCTCTGGTTTGGGGCTTTCTATTGTAAAACATATTATAGAAGCCCATAAAGAAAAAATTTATGTTGAAAGTGAATTTGGTATTGGTTCTGAATTTTCATTTACATTAGAAAAAGCGAAGAATAAAAAAGTAATCACAAAGACTGAATACGACGATGAATAAAATCAAAATAAATTCTGATTTGTGATTGGTTAAATAGGTGGTTAATGTATTAATCCAGGATTATTGAAATAAATTAAAGTTTATCACAGATTTTAGTGTTTCGTTTTTGATTGATATCGTAAGCATAGGATTATTAATTAGGATTAATGTTGAAGTAACAGAGAATTAAATTGAACTTTCTATTTTTGTTGCAGAGGAAATAAGTTTTTAAAATGAATAAAATAAAATTAGGCGTTTTACTAGTTGTCAGTATACTAGTTGGTTTTTCGTTTACTACTACAACGAAAATAACTGTAAAAGGATCAGATACTATGGTCATTTTATCCCAAAAATGGGCTGAGGTTTATATGAGAAAAAACCCAAGCGTATTTGTTCAAGTTACCGGTGGTGGATCAGGAGTAGGAATTGCGGCATTGATTAATGGGTCGACTATGATAGCAAATTCAAGCCGGCCGATAGAACAAGAAGAACTGGAAAAATTGAAAACCAAATACAAGCAAAATGGGATTCAAATTGCTTGTGCCAAAGATGGTTTGTCGGTGTATTTGAATAAAACCAATCCTGTAAATGAGTTAACTATTGCGCAGTTATCTGATATTTTTTCGGGCGTAATCACGAATTGGAAACAAGTGGGTGGACCCGATGCTAAAATTCAATTGTATGGTAGAGAAAGTAGCTCAGGAACTTTTGAATTTTTTAAGGACCATGTTGTTAGAAAAGATTTTGCTAGAAATTGTCAAACCTTACCAGGAACCGCAGCAATTGTGAATGCAGTAAAAAAAGACAAGTACGGAATAGGGTATGGAGGGGCAGCTTATGCCGAAGGAGTAAAAGATTGTAAAATAAAAAAAGACGCTAAAAGCAAAGGAATTCTGCCATCGGCGGCTACAATTAAAAATAAAACGTATCCTATTTCGAGATACCTTTTTATGTATTTGAGAGAAAAACCAACTGGTGAAACCAAAAAATTCATCGATTGGATTTTGAGTAACGAAGGGCAAAATGTAATTGTAGAGGTTGGATATTATCCTTTAAAATAAACCCAATGCTAGGCTTCCTTCTTTTGTAAATCATCGAAGGGAGTTTTTTTTAATTTGAATTACTTAAAACCATAGTATGGAAACATCCTTCTCATCGAGTGCTAAGTTTACCAAAGACAGTCTGAGAAAGCAATTTCGATGGTCTGAGTTTTTAGCGGAAAAAGTAATTTCAGGTGTAGCTTTCTTATCCATTGCTATTATTTTCTTGATTTTTATTTTTGTTTTTAAGGAATCCTTACCTCTTTTTAGTTCGAATAAAAAAGTTGAGAAAACCGAAGTAAAAGCTACTACTACAACACAACCCGAAACCTATGGTGGAGCCACTGAAGATTTAGCGCCCGAAACGTACGGCGCACCTTTAGAAGATTTGTCTCCAACAGAAGCAGCGTCGACCGATTTACAGCCAGAAACTTATGGCGAACCCATCGAAGAGCTAGCCACTGAAAATCAGGGAGAAACGAAAATAGCCAAATCCAATCAAGAAGGAGCTGATAAAACATGGAGTACGTTCATTTCAGCAGAATGGGTACCCGTTTCGGATAATCCCCGTTTTGGTTTGATTTCTTTATTGGTCGGAACATTAAAAGTGACCCTTATTGCTATGCTGATAGCAGGTCCTTTGGCCATTTTGGCGGCAATTTATACTTCTTGTTTTGCTTCTAAACGAAGAAAAGAAATCATTAAACCTATTATAGAAATGTTAGCCGCTTTTCCGTCTGTGGTGATTGGTTTTTTTGCGTTGATGGTGTTGGCTACTTTTTTTCAAGATGTTTTTGGGTATGACTCTCGTTTAAATGCTTTTGTCGGGGGTGTAGCGATGGCATTGGCCGCCATACCAATTATATATACTATTTCTGAAGATGCTCTTTCGGCGGTTCCAAAAACGTATACCGAAGCCAGTTTGGCCTTAGGCGCTAGTAAATCGCAAACGGCCTTTTTAGTTACTTTGCCAGCAGCAACACCAGGTATTTTCGCAGCCTTATTATTGGGTATTGGTCGTGTGTTTGGTGAAACTATGATTGCCTTGATGGCAACGGGTAATGCAGCTTTACTATCTGCCAATCCGTTTGAGAGTGTGCGCACTTTTGCGGCTACCATTGGTTCTGAAATGGCCGAAACGGTGTTTGGAGAAACCCATTATAGCGTTTTGTTTTTTATAGGGTCGTTGCTTTTTATCTTCTCTTTTGGGTTGAATGCGATTGCAGAGTTTTATGTAAAAGGAAAATTGATCAAAAAATTTCAAGGAAAATAAAGTATGGAGACTTCTACAAACGAATTACAACATCCTTTTTTGAGCAATGGTAACCAAAAAGGAGATTTAAAAGGAAAAGCTATTGTTGGGATTACCCAATTGGCTGTTCTTTTAATCATCGCTATTTTATTTATTATTTTAGGTATCATAGTGTATGAGGGAAGATCTAAATTTTCTTGGGAGTTTATAGCTTCTTTTCCTACCAATGGAATGACCGAAGGTGGAATTTTTCCCGCCTTGATTGGAACTTTTATTTTAGTAATTGTAATGTCGATTGCAGCGGTGCCATTTGGAACCATTACCGCTTTGTATTTGACAGAGTACGCGAGTGAGAATTCAAAATTTGCTGCTGCAGTTCGTTTTTCCATTCGTACCTTGGCTGTAGTGCCTTCAATTATTTTTGGGTTGTTTGGATTGGGATTTTTCATTCAATTTGTAGGTACTGGGGCAGATACCGTTTTTAATGGAGGGCAATTGCGTTGGGGACAACCTAATATTTTATGGGCGAGTTTAACAATGTCTTTATTAACGCTTCCAGTAATTATTGTGTCGGTTGAAGAAGCATTAAAAACCATTCCAAGAGAGTTGCGGGAAGCGAGTTTGGCTTTGGGTGCTACTAAATGGGAAACCATCAAAAATGTAGTGTTGCCAGGTTCTGTCTCTGGAATTATGACCGGTACTATTTTGGCTGTGAGTCGTGGTGCTGGAGAGGTAGCGCCGATTTTGTTCACCGGTGCGGCTTACTACTTAGCATCGCTACCGGGTTCTTTGAGTGATCAGTTTATGAATTTAGGGTATCATATTTATATTATGTCTACGCAATCTTCGGATGTGGAGAAAACGATGCCGATACAATTTGCTACGACTTTGGTCTTGTTGATTTTGACGTTGTCACTGAATTTAGTAGCGGTATTGATAAGATCCAGAATTAGAAGAAGAGCGAAAGAGTAATGTTTTTTTGCGTGAGGGATAGGAGCAAAGTACCGAAGTACTGCGTATAGCCCGACCGCAGTTGCGAAAGGCGCAAACTAACGGGTTGCTGAAGGAAGCCTTTTGCAAATGGGGTCACGCCCAACTTATATTTTAAATGCCTTATTTTAAAAATTTGAAGTAAAGATTATTATGAAAGATGTAAAAATACAGGTAGAAGACTTGTCGTTGTATTATGGGGAGAAGAAAGCGTTGAATGGGATTTCTTTGCAAATTCCTTCCAACAAAGTTACTGCTTTGATCGGTCCTTCGGGTTGTGGAAAATCGACTTTTTTGAGATGTATTAATAGGATGAATGACTTGATTCCAGGCGTTAAAATTACTGGAGAAATGCTGGTGGAAGGTGTTGATATTTATGATAAAGATGTAGATGTGGTTAATATTAGAAAGAAGATTGGAATGGTTTTTCAAAAATCAAATCCTTTTCCGAAGTCTGTTTATGAAAATGTCGCGTATGGTCCTAAAATTAATGGCATTAAAAACAAGGCGCAGTTGGACGAAATCGTTGAGGTTTCCTTGCGAAAGGCTGCAATTTGGGAGGAATTAAAAGATCGTTTAACAGAGTCGGCTTTGGGACTTTCTGGTGGTCAACAACAACGATTGTGTATTGCTAGAACTTTGGCGGTGAGTCCAGATATTATTTTGATGGATGAACCAGCGAGTGCGTTAGATCCGTTGTCTACTTCAAAAATTGAAGAATTGGTACACGAATTGAAAGAGCAATACACTATAATTATTGTGACCCACAATATGCAACAAGCGGCTAGAACGAGTGATCATACGGCTTTTTTCTATATGGGGGAATTGATAGAAATGGGTAAAACCAAAGATATTTTCACCAAACCCGAGAAGAAACAAACGGAAGATTATATTACAGGAAGATTTGGGTAGTACAATGGTGATTAGCTATCATTGTAAGCAAATAATAACCCGTATTTAGTGACTGGTAATTTGTAATTAAGTTATAAAAGCTAAGGACTAACCACTATTGACTGATTACTAAAATATAGAATAGAAGATGACACATTTTGAAATAGAATTAACAAAATTAAGAGACATCATCACCAAGATTGGTGTTTTGGCTGAAACGCAAGTTGGGGAAGCTGTAAAAGCTATTTTATCTGAACCGATTGAAGGCAAAGAAGTCAAAAAAACGGAACATAAAATTGATAAATTGGATGTAAAAATCGAGGAGATTTGTCAAAATATTTTTGCGTTGCATCAACCAGTAGCCTCAGATTTGAGGTTTATAATGTCGGCTATGCAAATTAGTAATGAGATTGAGCGGATTGGTGATTTATCAATAAGTATTATCAAGAAAACCAAGAGTATTAAAGACAAACACGATTTGGTTGCTAAGTTTGCGATTGAAGATTTGACGCGAGAAATCGTTCAAGTTGTTGTTAAAACCAATGCTTGTTTTGTTACTAAAGATGAAAGTATTATTGGAGAAATTTTTGTTTTGAACAAAGCTATCAAATACAAAATAGATGACACGATTCATCAAATTATCAGTGAGATGAAATCTAATTCGAAAGTGGTGGTTTCTGGAACTAATTTGGTGATGGTGTTGAAACATTTGGAGCGTATTTCTGAGCATTGCACCAATGTAGCCGAATCGGTTTATTTTATGGTTCACGCTAAGATTATCAAACACGAAAAATTTGACCTTCCAGGAGAAGAGTAGTTTTTAGGATTGTATTGCATGACTGTCCGTAACTCATACCAACAGTCTAAATAATGATAATATACTTTGCGTCTCTGCGCCTTTGCGTGAAATTGGGCTCGCAAAGTCGCGAAGACGCAAAGATCAGAAAGGATTATATTTGTGAAAAACATTCAACAACTAATTTATTCTGTGAAATGGTACTAGTCACGGATAGTCATATTGTTTTAAAAAGGGCCTGTAAAAAAAAGAAAATTGCTACTACAAAATGGATTCTTCTTATGTGCCTTATTCGTTTTTAATGGGTTGAAAAACCTCAAAAAGTTCTTCCCAATCTATCGTGGTATCCATTTCTGAAAGGCCTTTGTAATCGGCAATTTTTGACAGCATTTCAATGGTAAAATCTTCTTGATTGGCAAAAGGCACGATGCGTTCTTGGTCTAGTTTGACTGCCAAATACTCTTGTTCGTATTGTCCGGGAGTGGGAATAAAAAAGGCTTTTTTGCCTAGTTTTACCAAATCCATAATGGTAGTATAGCCTGAGCGACAAAGAACGTATTCACTTTCGTTGAAGGTTTGTACTAATTGACGGGTACTCATAAAATTGTAAAAAGTTACGTCGCCTACTGTTTCCTTCACTTGTGTCTTTTTGATAATTCCTTTGATGAAAACGACTTTTCCTTGGAAGCGTTTTACCTCTTCGGTTAATTTGTCTTCTAGAATGCCTCTTTGGGGTTCAGGCCCCGAAAGAATAATCATCAAATCGTATAGTTTTGGGCTGTCTTTTTTATGTAATCGGCTTAGTGGACCAATGTAACGCACTGGAAAATGTTTTCCGTTTAAGTGGCCCAAATCACCTGTTAGGTTAGGTGTTCCAGAAACATCGGGGACCCAACACTGTTTGTATTTTTTTATGATGATTTGATGTAATTTGCTAGTAAACCAAGTAGTGTTTCCTGTCATTACATTCAATTGATGGGTAATAAAAACAGAAGGTATTTTGGAGCTAAACACACCTAAGCGATTATCCGAAATGATGCCATCTATTTCGTATTTGGCGACCCATTTTTGCACCAATTTTTTCTCTTCTCTGATGGCTTCGAGCATTCTGGGCAAACTTTGAATGAGTTTCCATTTGAAATTTTTGCCATTTTTGGCATATTCTATTTGGTAGGAGGGTAGTTGTAGGGTTTGAATATAGGGAAATTCTTTTTTTAACAATTCGAGTGCTATACCATCAGAAGCGATGATAGGCGTAAAATTGTTTTCTTGCAGCGCCTTTATAATTGGGATACAGCGAGTGGCGTGGCCTAAGCCCCAGTTTAATGGAGCGATGAGTATCGTTTTTGAGCTAGAATCCAAAGTCATTTCGCAATCAAAATTAAGAATTTATACGAAGGCAAGGTAGCAATACTCCTATTTTTTTAAGTTTAGGCAACATTACTAAAAGTTTAATTTAACAACTGTTTGAGAAAAAAAAAGGCTTTCTGTAAAAAGAAAGCCTTTGAAAATCTGTATTTTACATCAAAACTAGTTTTCGATATAGGTTTTATTTCCGTTTTTGTTGATGTAGTATCTTCCGCCTCTTGGGCCAGTATATACTTTTTTTCCGTTGTATTCACCCGTTACTTTGTCTGGAGTTTTTGGTGCTTTTTCGGTAGTTTCTTTGAGTTTAACTTCGGCTGTTTTTTTGGCGGCAGTAGTTTCCTTTTTAGCTTTTGTAGTTTTTTCGGTTACTGCTTTTTCGGCTTTACTTTTTTCGGCTTTGGCTGCTGCAGTGGCTTTTTTGGCTTCTTTTTCAGCGGTTTCTTTTTCGGCGGCGGCTTTTTTGGCAGCTATAGTTGCTTTTCTTTTTTCGTTAGCGGCTTGTTGTTTGGCAGCTTTAGCTTCGGCGGCTTGGGCTTCGGCTTCTTTTTTGGCGGCTATGGTTGCTTTTCGTTTTTCGTTGGCAGCTTTTTGTTTGGCTTCTTTTTCGGCAGCCGAAAGTTCTGTTTTAGCTGTTGTCGTTTTCTTTTTTGTGGCTGTTTCTTGAGCGAAAATGGTGTTGGACGCGATAAACAAGAAACATAAAATCAGTATTCTTTTCATAGTTTTAGGGTTTTAAATTAATGGAACACTAAAGCTACTAATTATTTTTGGTAAAAGGATATAAAGTTCTAAAAATCTTAGTTTTACTGTTAGCAAGAATGCTTCAATTTTCCTTCTAGTCCTGATAGGAACGGCATCCTCTTGTCTTGTCCTTACAACAAGACAAGAGATATAGTGGATAGCAGGAATCCCTGCTGGCTGAAAAAGCCTTTTGTTGGCTCTCCTGATTATTTAATTTTTACTAAATAATAACCCGTTGTCTGCAATTATTTTTTTAACCACATAGAAACATAGAATTTTTTAGTTTTTAAAAAGAACTCAACAGACGTTTTACTATTCACATAGTCAATCTATGTGAAAAATATAGCTATTTCTATGGGTTCTTAAAATATTGAAAGTAAATCTATGTTTCTATGTGGTTAATTTTTTTATTATGTTTTGAATTTCACCTAACGGTTTTAATAATACTTTTTCAATTCAGATTAAAAATAAGCTCTTAACTGCACATTGCCAGTGTGAATGGCGGCGCTGGTTTCGCTTTTGCGACCTTGGTAGTTGAAATTAATGTCGAGAAATTGGGTGATGTTTTTTTGCAATAACACGCGCCAAGTAAGATTTTGACCGGTTTGTAGGCCTTCGAGCATTTGGAAACCTACGGCCGATTGTGCATTGCCATCGAATTGATTTTGATAAAAAGAGAGTTCACCGTTGAGTGTGAATTTGGCATTGCGCGCATAACTGAAGGCGGTTCCCAATCGGTTTTGTTGCAAGGTTTCGGCTTGAGCGAGTTGGTTTTCTTTGTGTTGGAATTCGTAAAACAATTCCCAACTGGCGTTTTTAGAAAACAAATAGCTGATTTTTGGGGCGATTTGGTAGCCTTTGATGTCGAAATTTTTCTCGGCATAATTTTCGGAAACCACGGCGGTCGCCAATGTTTTGGTAAAGAAGTTCAGCAACCAACTTTTTTGAAACAAATGTTGGTATTGCAATTGGTGCGAGGCATTGCTGTTTTCCTGTGAGCCATTGGACAATAAGCTCTTGGATTTGTTTTGCAAATAGGTGTAAGTGACCGAGTGTTTTTGTTTGCCTCGATTGAAAAATAAGCTGTTTCTAAATACAGAGTTGAGTCCCAAAACATCGTCCTTCGGGCTTCCAAACGGATTTAAATCGAAGTTGCCGCCTTCGTTTTTAATTTTTCGGTCCATAATAAACGAGGTTTGGTTGTAAAAATAGGAGGCTATTTTTTTGAACCCTTTTTCGTTTTGCCATTGGTTTGGGTTAATGATTAGAGATTGTGAAAACTTATTTTGATGGGTTTTGATAAATATTTGGTTGGGCAAAAACACACGAATATATTTCGCCAAATCGGGATAAGGCGCAATCTCGAATTCTTGTAATTCCTGAATGCCGTTACCATTATAATCGTTCCAAGCATAGACACCTTGCCCCGCATTGACTTCTATAAAGGTGAATTCTTGTTGGGCAATCGAACCCGAATTGGTTTCATAGGCGGTGGTGCTTTGTACCAATTGTTTCCAAAAACGGTCGTTGTACACGACTCTCGAATTGAGTGAAGGTTCTTTTTGTGCCGAGTTATTGGTGTATTCTAGCACACGATAATTAGCAAAAACAGATAAATCGCTTTTGGCAGTTTGGAAGACTTTCGATTTTAAGCTGAAGGTTTGCGAATGATTGACGCGTTGTAAGACGCCATTTTGAATACTGTCGTTGACTCTTTGCAAATATCCCACAGCCACAAAGACTTTGGTACTATCGCCGCGACCCGCAAAACCTCCTATCTCAGAAAAACGCTGACTGATGGGTGTGAAGCTTTGGGTGCTTTTGATTTTCTCTTGGTTGTCTTCTAAGCGGAAGGTGGCACCTATCCAATTTTTCTTTTTGTAAAAACGGACTTGGGTTTGTTGGCGAATAAAATTTGAAGTGCTCAACAAATTGTCGCTTTTGAGTACGCTGGTTTGGTTTTGAAAACGCCAATTCGGAAGCTGGAAGTGCGCCATTATACGGTGTTTTTGCCCAGAAAAAGAATCAGTAAAATCTAATTTTTCCAGTTGATAAGACGCATTGCCTTTTAACGCTCCTTTGTAGTTTGGGTTCCATTCGCTTTGGATGCCCGCAGTCCAGAAACTTTGATTACCAGTGGTTGTGGTGCCCAAATTCCAATCCCGATTGAATTCGATATTGAACAAGCGTTCTACGGTTTTGAAACTTTCGGCTATGTATTGGTAATTGCCTATGAAATCTAAATTCCATTTTCCGGTAAACAAGCGTTGTTTGGTGTTGAGTTTTGCGGCTAATCCTTTGTTTTGATTGTCATCAAGACTCGAGAACAAGTTTTGGTCGTTGTTGCTCACACCAATTTCAAAATCAGTATTGCTTTTTTCATTTGGATGGTATTGTCCTAAAAAAGTGGCGATTTGTATTTTTTTGGGAGCAATGAGCGGAATCGTTGGCTCATATTCTCCTTGTAAAATCCCGTTTATGGGTGCTATATATTCGTAAATTCTGCCAATGGCTCCAGTGTTTTTTAAGAGATAATTTCCTTGATTTGGCCCTATTTTGCTGAAGCGAACATTGTACAAAACGGCTTGGTCATTGGTCGAAAATTCAAAGTATTCAATGCCATTGGCGTTTTTTTTCTCGTACAAGATTTTGTTTTCAGAATAGGAATCTTCATAGGCCGATGGCGCATTCATTTTGTTGGTATCATTGCCCGCATTTTGTAAAATAACAACTTGTTCTTTGGACAAACTTTGCTGTGCGGGTTGGTTTTTCAAGTCGCTTTCTGAATACAAATAACTACCAAAACGCCAGTTTTTGTTTTCGTGCATTCCGCCTCCATAGGCAACAATTCGGGTGTAGTTTTGGTCTGTAAATTGGTATTCGACTACAATTCGCATTTCGGAAGTGATGGTGAATAAAGGGGTAAAGACTAACTCACCCGCGTTGTAATCCATCACATAATCGTTGTTCTCTCCACGTTTTAGCAAATTGCCATTCACATATACGCGCTCTGAACCCGAAACGATCAACACGTAAGCTTCTTCATTATTGCCTTTGAGTTTATAAGGCCCTTGATTGCCTTCTTGACCCGTAAACGCACTTCTGGCATATTGTCCTCGGACCAAACCAACCGCAGCCTCGATTTTGGTGTGTTTTTCGGTGTCGCCCCAATCGAATTGGGTGCTCAAACCTTGTACTTTTTTGTTGAAATTCATAAACTGAGACGTTCGATTTTCTAAAAACAAATCGCCTCCGCGAACTCTCCAATCCTTGCTGTACAATTCCATAAAAATATTATCAAACTGATCCAGTTTTTGCGAATATCCTCCGTCTTGTAACGGAATATTGCTGTCTTGAATCGAGGCACTAATACTGACTTTGTCGGAGAGTTTACCGCTGATTTGCAGATCCAAATTTGAGTTGAGCACCGCGTTTTGATTGTTGCCGACCGTTACTCCTCGCGTGATGCTTCCAGAGGTATTTAGACCATCAAAAGGCGTTGTTTTTTTGGGATTCGTATCAGTCATTTGATATAAAGTGCCCTTCAGCGCTTCGTTGTTGACCACTAAGCTGTCCGAGTAGACTTGATAGGTTTTCGTTAAAAAATCGGGATACTTTAGGTACTGAACTGTTAGTTCTTCGGCGGTAAGTGTCGAAAGAGATTGTAACAGCAAATAGCCTTTTTCAAAATTCACGTTGTAGTTTGTGCTGGGAAGTGTCTCCTTTTTGTCGGTGGTAATTTTAAAAAAACTCGGATTGATGCTTGTTTTTTCTAACCAAATGGTATCGGTAGTAACACGGATTTTTTTAGTGCGATAGGACGATTGATTTTCTTGCGCGTAAACGCCAGAAAGCCAAAAGAAGACTCCAAGAAGCACAATTTTATTCCACATAGCTACGATAACGTCTAATGTTCAAAAGTAGTATTTAATAGTGAATAGTGGTTAGTAATTAGTAATTAGTGATTTTTGTTTTGCAGGAATTAATAATATATTTGATAAGGATTGAAAGTTGTAATCCAATTTTATGAATATGTAATTCTATACTCAAAACCATTTTATGTTTTTCAATTTATTTACTGTTTTTAGCCCATCTCAAGAAATTCACCAGCCTTACGATTGGAAGTCAAAAATCAAAAACCTTTTGTTGTCTTATTGGTATATGTATTTAGCAATCCTACTAATTGTTTTATTGTTGCTCCAACCATTAGACTATTTTGTTACAACTATTTTGGGTTTTCCGTCCATAATAGAGTCTGTACAAAAGTCAGGAGTCAGGATTGCTACTTATTCTTTTTGGTATGTTGTTGTAATTGGTCCAATTATAGAAGAAATTACATTTCGTCTTTTTTTGAATTTCAATAAAAAGGAAATTTGCCTGAGTGTATTTTTTATGTTGCTGTTGGCATTAGGAATTCGGGTTAATAGTGAAGCCTTGTTTTTACTTTCTACTTGGGTAAAGGTTGGAATTTCGCTTTCGGTTGTTGTAGTGCTGTATTTTTTTGTCATAGACAGCATCACTTTTTCAATTCGAATCCGAAGAAGTATAACAATAGTTTCAATACTAGCATTTGGGTTAGTGCATATTGGTAATTTAGAAAAGTTATATTTTTCTTTACTATTGATTTACCCATTCTTTGTTCTTCCACAAATGTTGATTGGTTATTTTGCTACTAATTTGAGATTGAAACAAGGTTTTGTATGGGGAATACTGCTGCATTGTATGACTAATTTGACTTTTTTTCTGTTACATAAAATACTATACAATGGCACATCCTAAAAATTATGAACGCGTTTTTGCAATGACTTTTGCAAGTGTTTATCCGCATTATTTAGCCAAAATCCTCAAAAAAAGTCGCACCCAAGAAGAACTTGATACCGTTATTTGTTGGCTTACAGGGTATACACCACAAACCTTGCAGCATCAAATAGATGCTAAAGTAGATTTTGAAACTTTTTTTGCCCAAGCGCCTCAATTGCATCCCAACGCTAGCCAAATTACTGGAGTGATTTGTGGCTATCGTGTTGAAGACATCGAACATCCGTTGAT
>ERZ650300.1621-NODE-1621-length-12610-cov-27.663481_pt1 | contig 12610 bp, 10 predicted proteins | sample MGYA00376236_ERZ650300 | MGnify/ENA primary metagenome ERZ650300 (study PRJEB26733, sample SAMN07839303) | wastewater metagenome | biome: urban; feature: wastewater treatment plant; material: waste water | place: USA: North Carolina | collected 2016-04-28 ... | reverse complement strand
CAGCATGCGGTTCAGTTTGCGGCATATGAAAAAGAAAATGCAGAAATACAAAAGAATATAAAACAATATAATGAGCAAGAAGTTGCGCAGATGGAACTGGCACAGAAAGCCATGAATATTCGTAAGAAGGAATTGGACGCTGACCAAGTCAAAGTGGTGGAACGTCTGAACCAAACTTGGGACAATTTCACTGAGGAACAAAAACAGCAGCTACAACAAGACCAAACGGAGTGGTTTGAAAAGCGTGATGTGGACTGTAAAGTGATTTCCCAAAAAAGTGTCTACCAAATGACGGATAGTGAAAAAGAAACCTATCAAAAGCAGTCGCAATATTGGGATGATGCTTTACGTGCCCAAGATCAACAATTGCAATATACCAAGTGCTTTAACCAAAAAACCAATGAGCGCATTGTGTATTTAAATAATGTGTTTAATTAATTGGGCTACATTAAAAATACGCTTTATAGAATGAGAAAAGGACGAATATGATTCGTCCTTTTTTATTTAGATTGTGTTTTTTTCCTCGTTTAGAAGGTAGGTGGCATATAGGTCAGGCTACGGCCTAAAATCCAAAGTAGGAACAGCACCAAAGGCAGATGGAAAACCAATTGAGTGACAGTAAAGCCGATCACATCTTTGGCTTTTAATTTGAGAATGCCAAGCATTGGCAGCATAAAAAATGGGTTGATTAAATTCGGCAAGGCTTCCGCAGCATTATAGATTTGCACCGACCAGCCCAAATGCACTTTTAAATCATGTGCAGCTTGCATGACATAGGGTGCTTCAATAATCCATTTACCACCGCCAGAAGGAATGAAAAAGCCTAAAATGGCAGAATATAAGCCCATCACAATGGCAAAGGTCTCTTTGGAGGCAATCGAAACAAAAAACTCAGCAATATAATGTGATAGCGACAAATCATGACTGTTCAGTGCTTGTGTCATCATAAAGGCGATACTGCCATACAGTGGAAACTGAATCAGGACACCTGAGACTGCTGGCACGGCTTTGGCGACAGCATTGAGGAAATTTCGTGGCGTACCATGTAGTGCAATACCCAGCATGAGGAAAATAAAGTTGTAGGTATTTAGGCTTGAAATGGCCAAGATCGGATTACTTTTGCTGAACTCATTGAACATCCAAACCAGACCCAAGAGCACAATCAAGATACTCAATAAAGGCGAGTTCTCTAACCAGTCTCCTGGGCGTTTTGTGGTTGGTGTCGGCTTAGTTTCTTCCTCAAACTGGATGGGGAATTGATCAATGGTTTTAATGTCTTGCCCTTTGGGTGCAGACCAAAATGCAATAGCAATCGAGGCAATAATCAATACAGCCGTCATGATCATCGACTGAGGCAAGAAAATGGTTTCGGTGAAGGGAATCACACCGGTTAGATTGTAAATCGATTCGGGCAGGCTGGCTTTGTTGGCTTGCAGTTGTGCCGCAGAAGAACTAATACCTAAGGCCCACGTTGCTCCCATACCAATAATCGCGGCGGCAGCGGCAGCACGATAGTCCATATTGAGTTCTTTGCGTTTAGCTAAAGCAATCACCAGCAGGGCAGTCAGTACCGTACTCATGGCCCAGTTAATCAGCGAAATTAATAAACTGACCGTGGCAACAAGAACAATCGCACCGCGGCCACTATGGGGAATTCGAGCCATTTTTTGAATCAGCAGCTCTACAGGCTTTGAAACAGAAACCACATAACCAACCACAATCAGCATACACATTTGTAAGGTAAAAGGGATCAGACTCCAAAAACCATCACCAAAGGACACTGCGACATCTTTGGCAGGTGCGCCAATGCTGATCGAAGCAATCGCGACGATCACGACACCCAATAGGGCAAAAATATAAGAGTCTGGAAACCATTTCTCCGACCAATCACTGACACGTAGTGCAAAACGTTGCAAAATATTTTGAGAGTTTTCCATGCATTGATTCCATTTTTATCTATGAGGTATGAATTTTTGATTCAGCCTATCCGTGCTGATAGAAATGCCTTTAAAACAGGATCGCTGCTTTAAAGGCATTGGATTATTTTTCTATTGTATAAATGATGTCGAATTAGCGGATCAGAGCAACACCTGTCACTTTTTGAATGTCTTCAAAACTGACATCTTTCGCCAGTTCAACTAATTTCACACCTTCCTGCGTAATGTCCATGACACCGAGATCAGTAATCACGCGATGTACGACATTTTTGCCTGTCAGGGGCAGGCTACATTGCTCGACAATTTTCGGCGTACCATCTTTTGCAGAGTGTTCCATGAGCACCACCACTTTTTGTACTCCAGCAACCAAATCCATCGCGCCACCCATGCCTTTGACTTTTTTACCCGGAATCATCCAGTTGGCCAAATCGCCATTTTGTGAGACTTCCATTGCCCCTAAAATGGCGATATTGACATGACCTCCACGGATCATGGCAAAAGAATCTGCACTAGAGAAAAATGCGGCGCCCTGACGTGCAGTAACCGTTTGTTTTCCAGCATTGATTAAATCGGCATCGACTGTTTCGGCTGTTGGAAACTCGCCAATACCTAACAATCCATTTTCAGACTGCAACCAGACGTTGACGTTTTCAGGAATATAGTTGGCCACCAGTGTGGGTAAGCCAATGCCTAAATTGACATAAAAACCATCTTCCAGCTCAAGCGCTGCACGTTGTGCCATTTCATTACGAGACCAAGCCATGGGTTAAGCCTCCTCTTTTAATGTGAGTTGTTCGATACGTTTTTCAGGGGTTGCATTTAGCACAATCCGATTGACATAAATACCCGGCAGGTGAATCTGGTCTGGGTCTAAAGCGCCAATTTCAACAATTTCCTCAACTTCGACAATGCAGACTTTTCCAGCCATCGCACATACAGGGTTAAAGTTTTGTGCGGTTTTACGGAAAATTAAGTTACCTGCAGTATCGGCCTTGTATGCCTTCACGAGTGCAATGTCTGCGGTGAGCGAGTTTTCTAGAATATATGGTTTTCCATTAAACTCACGCTCTTCTTTGCCTTCGGCAATGAGCGTACCGACACCTGTTGCGGTAAAGAAAGCCGGAATGCCCGCACCACCAGCACGGAGTTTTTCTGCCAGTGTACCTTGAGGGGTAAGCTCCACTTCAAGCTCACCACTTAAGAACTGACGTTCAAATTCTTTGTTTTCACCTACATAGGAAGCAATCATTTTTTTGATTTGTTTGCTTTCTAATAAGAGTCCTAAGCCGAAACCATCGACGCCTGCATTGTTTGAAATACAGGTGAGGTTTTTCACGCCCGTTTGTTTTAAGGCCGTAATTAGATTTTCTGGAATACCGCATAAACCAAAGCCACCAACCGCTAGGGTTTGACCATCTTGAACCACATCTTGTAGTGCATCCTTTGCACTTGAATAAACTTTATTGACCATAGTGTTCTCGTTATCAATTGAATGGCTTAGGCACAGCGCTTTTGCCAGTAGGCATTGGCATAGTTAGATGGATTGGTGCGTTGTAGTACTTGGCTGATGTTTTGGCTGGCAATCATCAGTGCATCAAGATCAATCCCTGTGTCATAACCCATGTTGGAGAGTAGGTAGTAAAGGTCTTCTGTGGAGACATTGCCCGATGCACCTTTGGCATAAGGGCAGCCGCCTAGGCCTGCAATGGACGAATCAAATACACGAATGCCTTGTTCTAAAGACTGGTAAATATTGGCAATGGCCATGCCATAGGTATTATGAAAATGTCCTGCTAAACTCGCGGCATCCATTTCAGCTAAACATGCCTGCCAGACTTTTTTCACGCGGTCTGGTGTCGCCGTGCCAATCGTTTCACCTAAGGACACTTCATAGCAGCCCATGTCCAGCAAACGTTGACTGACGTGTGCAACTTTGCTCGGTGCAATTGCGCCTTCATAGGGGCAGTCGACAATACAAGACACATAACCACGCACTTTGATGTTATGGGCTTTCGCCGCAGTCATGATGTCTGCAAATTTTTCAAAGCTTTCGTCAATGGAGCAATTGATGTTTTTTTGGGTAAAGCTTTCGGAGGCTGCGGTAAAAACGGCAACCTCCTGACAGCCGACTGCCAAAGCAGACTCAAACCCTTTCAAGTTCGGAGTCAGTAAACTAAAACTGATATTCGGATCTTTGGGTAAGCTGGCAAAGAGTTCGTCACTTTGTGCCATTTGTGGAACCCACTTTGCAGAGACACAAGAGCCCACTTCAATGGCACTGAGTCCTGTCTGCATTAAATCTAAAATCAGTTTACGACGGTCATCCAAAGTGAGCGGTGTCTTTTCATTTTGCAAACCATCTCGCGGCCCGACTTCAACAATTCTGACAAATTCACTCATGCGGCACCTTCCAAGCTTGAAAACTCAACCAATTCATCACCCGCTTTGACCTGATCACCGACTTGGAAGTAAGCCGCAGAGACAATGCCATCATGTGGAGCACGAATTGAATATTCAATTTTCATCGCTTCAAGCGTGAGGAGGACATCATCTTTTTTCACTGCGCTGTTGTTTTGTACCAAGACTTGCGTGATCACACCTGGCATTGGTGCTTTTAAGTTGTTGGCATCAGAAGCATCATCTTCCGTATTAAAGTTAGGCTGAATATGTGCAAATTTATAGCTTTGACCGTCTGCATACAGGGTTAGGCCGTGTGCATTTGAACTATAAGCATAGGTCTTTTTGCTTGTTGCACATTCAATTTTAGCTAAATGTGCCTCTAACAATTCACCCTGAATGAAAACGCTATGTCCATTGTACTTTGCTGTAAAGCCTTTTGCTGTTGGGCTGAAATAGACTTTATGTTCTTCATCGTTTAGTGCCAGTTTAATGGCATAGCTGGCATTAATATTTAAACGCCATAGAGACTCGGCTTGCCATACAGGATTTGCAGCTGTTTTATTGCTGGCAAAGCGGGACAAGAGTTCAATCAGTGCTGCCGTGATGATGAGCTCTGAAGAGGCTGTTTCATTGTGTTGCAGTAAAAACGCTTCTTCACGTTGAATTAAATTGGTGTCTAGGTTGGCGGTTTTAAACGATTCTGAACGGACCAAACGGTCTAAGAATGCAATGTTATTGCCCAAGCCATCGACATGAAATTGACTCAGTGCATGGTGCATTTGGGTGAGTGCTGCTTCACGATTCTTTGCCCAAACAATTAATTTGGCAATCATTGGGTCGTAAAAGGTCGTGATTTCATCCCCTTCAACAATGCCACTGTCTACGCGGACATGCTCATTTTGCTGAGGGTAGTGCAGGTAGTGGATTTTCCCAATCGCAGGTAAGAAACCTTTTTCAGGTTCTTCAGCATAGACACGCGCTTCTAATGCATGACCATGAATACTGAGCTCGTGTTGTTGTTTAGGCAGCGGTTCACCAAAAGCTACACGCAGTTGCCATTCCACCAAATCTTGCCCTGTAATCATCTCTGTTACAGGGTGCTCAACTTGCAGGCGGGTATTCATTTCCATGAAATACGCCGTGCCGTCTTGCTCCACAATAAATTCAACAGTACCTGCACCGACATAATCCACTGCACGTGCTGCATCAATAGCGGCTTGGCGCATGGCTTCGAGTTTTGGCTCTGCCATTTGGGGTGCAGGTGCTTCTTCTAATACTTTTTGATGGCGACGTTGTACCGAACAATCGCGTTCAAAGAGGTGCACATAGTTACCATGTGTATCACCAAAAACTTGTACTTCAATATGGCGCGGTTGTACCACATAGCGTTCAACCAGAACATCGTCATTGCCAAAGCTTGAACGCGCCTCACTTTTACATGAAGCTAGATGGCTTAAAAAGTCTTCGCCGCGATCAACTAAACGCATGCCTTTACCACCACCGCCAGCACTGGCTTTAATCAGCACAGGGTAGCCAATGGCATCGGCTTGTTGTTTTAAAAAATCAGGATCTTGGTTGGTGCCATGGTAGCCCGGTGTCAGTGGTACGCCTGCTTTTTCCATTAAAGATTTAGAGGTGGCTTTTAGGCCCATGGCTAAAATGGCATCTACAGGTGGACCAATAAAGACAATGTTGTTTTTTTGGCAGGCATTGGCAAATTGGTCATTTTCAGATAAAAAGCCATAACCCGGATGAATTGCTTCTGCACCTGTATCTAAGGCAGCTTGGATAATACGTTCAATTTGTAGGTAGCTTTGTGCAGCAGGAGATTCGCCGATATAAATGGCTTCGTCGGCTTGTTGCACGTGCTGTGCCTGAGCGTCAGCATCTGAATAGACTGCAACGGTGGCAATGCCCATTTTTTTTGCAGTTCGGATCACACGACAAGCAATTTCACCACGGTTCGCAATTAAGATTTTATTAAACATATCGATATCCTTTCTTGTTGTTATGCCGTCGTCTTGATCCAGACTGGACTGTGTTTATTTAAAAAAGCATTTAAGCCATTTTTCGCCTCTGATCCTTGGCGTACATGGGCAATATGTTGTGCGGTTTGCAACAACAATGCTTCAGTTAACACTTGCTGGTCGACCATTTGGATGAGTTGTTTTGAAGACGTTTGTGCTTCTGGCCCACCCAAAAGTAAGGCATCGACCATTTCTGCGACTTTTTCATCTAACTGTTCAGCATCGGCCACCACATGCGCTAGACCAATGTGTAGGGCTTGTTCCGCAGAAATACGTTCTGCGGTTAAAAAGTAGCGTGAAGCCTGACGTGCACCAATCGCACGAATCACATAAGGGCTAATGGTTGAAGGGGCTAAACCTAAGCGCACTTCAGAGGTCGCAAACTTAGCATCACTGCTTGCGACACAAATATCACAGGCAGAAGCCAGTCCCATACCACCACCAAATGCAATGCCTTGTACGCGGGCGATGGTCGGTTGTTTTAAAGTCGCTAAACTTTGTAGCATTTTCGCTAGTTTTAATGCATCGGCTTCATTTTCAGCCTGTGAGGCTTGTCCTGCTTCTTTCATCCAGTTCAGGTCAGCACCTGCTGAGAAGCTTTTGCCACGTCCTGCTAAAATCACGACACGAACATCATCACGCGTGTTGAGTTCGCTAAAGCAGCGGTGCAGTTCTTCAATCACTTGAGTATTGAAGGCATTATGCATTTCTGCACGATTAATCCATACCGTTGCCACTTGGTCGCGTTGTTCGAGTTGTAAATATTGAAAGCTCATCGCTCATCTCCTACATGCGGAACACGCCGAATTTGGTCGGTTGAATGGGTGCATTTAAGGCTGCGGCTAAACTTAAACCGAGCACCTGACGGCTTTGTGCAGGGTCAATCACACCGTCATCCCACAAACGCGCCGATGCATAATATGGATGGCCTTGACGTTCAAACTGATCGCGGAAAGGTTGTTTAAAATCATCTTCTTCTGCCGCAGACCAAGACTCGCCACGTTTTTCGATTTGATCACGCTTTAAGGTCGACAATACACTTGCCGCTTGTTCACCACCCATGACCGAAATACGCGAGTTCGGCCATGTCCACATGAAGCGTGGAGAATAGGCACGACCACACATACCGTAGTTGCCTGCACCAAATGAACCACCAATCACAAGGGTAAGTTTCGGGACATTTGCGGTTGCAACAGCCATGACCAGTTTGGCGCCATTTTTGGCAATGCCTTCATTTTCGTATTGGCGACCGACCATAAAGCCAGTGATGTTCTGGAGGAACAGTAGGGGAATATTGCGCTGCGTACAGAGCTCAATAAAGTGAGCCCCTTTTTGTGCAGACTCTGAAAATAAAATACCGTTGTTGGCAATAATGCCAACGGGCATGCCATAGATTTTGGCAAAACCTGTGACTAAGGTGGTGCCAAAGCGAGCTTTGAATTCATCAAAACGTGAACCATCGACAATGCGCGCAATTACTTCACGAATATCGAATGGTTTGCGTGCATCACTTGGAACAACACCATACAGTTCTGATGCATCAAATAATGGTTCTTCAATCTCTGTTGCACGTGTATGTGGTGTTTTATTCAGGTTCGCTACGATATTACGAGCAATGGCAATGGCATGTTCGTCGTTCTCAGCTAAATGATCGGCTACACCAGACAGGCGAGTATGCACATCACCACCGCCTAAGTCTTCACTGCTGACCACTTCACCTGTTGCCGCTTTCACCAGCGGTGGGCCACCTAAGAAAATCGTGCCTTGATTACGCACAATAATAGTTTCATCAGACATGGCAGGTACATATGCACCACCAGCTGTACAGCTCCCCATGACCACTGCAATTTGGGCAATTCCCATGCTCGACATGCGGGCTTGATTATAGAAAATACGTCCAAAGTGATCACGGTCAGGGAAAACTTCGTCCTGCATTGGTAAATAGGCACCACCTGAGTCCACCAAATAAATACATGGCAGATGGTTTTGCTCCGCAATTTCTTGAGCACGTAAGTGTTTTTTCACCGTCAAGGGTAGTACGTGCCGCCTTTCACTGTCGCATCGTTGGCTACGATCATGCAGGTCACACCATTGACCTGACCTACACCAGCAACGACACCAGCCGCAGGCACATCGTCTGCATAGACGTTTTGTGCTGCCAACTGACCAATTTCAAGGAATGCCGTGCCTGCATCAATTAACTGATCAATACGATCACGTGCTAACAGTTTTCCGCGTGCCAAATGTTTTTGTCGCGCCGCTTCACCGCCGCCTAAAGCAATTTGTTCTGCTTTTTGCTTTAAGTCATCGACCAAGCTTTGCATCGCGGTTTGGTTGGTTTTGAAGTCTTCACTTCGAATATTGATCTTGCTATGTAATTGATTCATCACGAACATCCTTGTCATTTTTATTGTTGTGGAGGGTTAAGCTGTTTCATTAAACAGTTCACGGCCAATCAACATACGGCGAATTTCAGAAGTTCCCGCGCCAATTTCATAGAGTTTTGCATCGCGCCATAGACGGCCTGCAGAAAATTCATTGATATAGCCATTTCCACCTAAGGTCTGAATGGTTTCACCTGCCATCCATGTGGCTTTTTCCGCAGCATATAAAATTGCACTGGCTGCATCTTTACGTAGGCTACGGCTATGGTCAGCCTTGTCGCACTCAGCACCCACGGCATAAACCAACGCTTTACATGCCAACCAAGTCGAATACATATCGGCAATTTTGCCTTGCATCAACTGGAACTCACCGAGCGCTTGGCCGAATTGTTTACGGTCATGGATATAGGGAATCACGGTGTCCATGCAGGCATCCATAATGCCTAAAGGACCTGCGCTTAAAACCGCACGTTCATAGTCCAAACCACTCATGAGCACTTTCGTGCCGTTTCCTACACCGCCCATCACGTTTTCTTTTGGCACTTTCACATTGTCAAAGAACAGTGGGTAAGTGTTCGAACCACGCATACCCAACTTGTCTAAATGTGTGCCATGACTAAAACCTTCCATGCCTTTTTCTACAAGGAAGGCTGTCATGCCTTTAGCGCCTGCATGCAGATCAGTTTTGGCATACACCACAAGCACATCAGCATCACCACCATTGGTGATCCACATTTTTGAACCATTTAACAGGAAGTGATCGCCACAATCTTCAGCTTTGAGTTTCATGCTGACTACGTCTGAGCCTGCGTTTGGTTCAGACATGGCAAGTGCACCGACGTATTCACCTGAAATTAGTTTAGGTAAATAGCGCTGCTTTTGTTCCTCGCTGCCATTTCGGTTAATTTGATTCACACATAGGTTAGAATGTGCACCATAAGAAAGACCTATCGAAGCTGAAGCACGTGAGATTTCTTGCATGGCAATGATATGCGCTAAATAACCTAGACCTGTACCGCCATATTCTTCACTGACGGTCAGACCGAGTAAGCCCATATCGCCAAATTTTTTCCACAACTGAGCTGGAAATTCGTTGTTCTGATCGACTTGTTGCGCAATAGGAGTAATTTCCTTGGCACAAAAAGCCGCAACGGAATCACGCAGTGCAATGAGTGTTTCATCTAAACCAAAATTTAAGCTTTGTAGGGTCATTTCTTCATTCGTCCTATGAGTGTATTTATTGTTCCTGATAAAGCATTTTTGTTGTGCTTGATTTTTACAATACATCGAATTTTTAAAAAAAGTGAACTAAAATTCACAAATTGATTTACAATTCATTTTATCTGGTTGAGAATAGAATTATGAGTTATAAAAGATCATCGTTGATGCAAAAACGAATGGAACAAAATCGGGAAGCGATTTTGCAATCCGCTCGTGAACTTATTGCTCAAGGGGGGATTAAAGACGCGCAAATTCAAGCAATTGCTGAACGCGCGGGTGTTTCGAGTGGTTTGGTGTATCGATACTTCGATAACAAAAGCCAAGTGTTAATTGAGGTTTTGTCTGAGGCCATTCAGCATGAGGTGAAAATTTTAAATCACATTGCTGAAAGTGAGCTCTCGTCAAAACAGAAATTGGACAAGGCGGTAACCACGTTTGTGAAACGTGCCATGAATAGCCCCCAACTAGCGTATTCACTCATGTTTGAACCAGTCGATGCTGAGTTAGAACATGAACGTTTTCGCAGTAAACAGCTGATTAAACAGAGCATCAAAGAAATACTGGCCGCAGGGAAAATTAACGGTGAGTTTGGATTTGAAGATTTAAATACCGCAGCACTTTGTGTGGTCGGCGCCATGACTTTTGTGGTGATTGAGCCTTTAAATCCGTCTCGAAATGTGATGTTTGATCAAAACTATAAAGACTACTTTGTGAAACAAATTGCCGAATTTTGTGTCAATGCAGTTCAGGTTCAGGAGGAAAAATAGTAGCAGGTGTGAACACAAAGGCTTGGTGCTTGAAGGGAAGTAGTCATAGAACAATTAAAGTTCAATAACAAGATTACAATGAATCAAGGAGATCGATTCGATGACACAAGAACGGTTAAGTTATGCCTATGGAACGAGCAGTCAGCCCCTATTAGGCATGACGATTGGTGAGAAATTTGATCAGGCTTGTCAGCAGTATGCGGAACAAGATGCTGTTGTCAGCCTGCATCAAAATGTCAGACTCACGTATAAGGAATTACAAGCTCAGGTCAATGCGTTTGCCTGTAGTTTACTAAAACTGGGCTTGAAGAAAGGCGATCGACTTGCGATTTGGTCACCGAACTGTGTGGAATGGACGATCACCCAGTTTGCTGCGTTTAAAGCGGGCATCATTTTAGTCAACTTGAACCCTGCCTATAAAAGTAATGAGCTCGAATATGTGATGAATAAAGTCTCTTGTAAGGGCTTGGTCATTGCATCGCAATTTAAAAGCACGAATTATCAAGATATTCTAATGAAAATTGCCCCTGAAATTAAAGGTGCTGAAAATAAAGTGTTAAAGGCAGAACGACTGCCACATTTAAAATATATTATTAAAATTGATGAAGAAGAACATACAGGGCTGCATCGTTTTAGTGATTTGCTTACTCCCCCCAGCAAGAGACAGCTCAATCAATTAGAGCTCGTTGCAAGCGAATCGCAGTTTGATGAAACCATCAATATCCAGTTTACTTCGGGCACCACAGGTAACCCGAAAGGCACAATGCTGACACATAATAATATTCTCAATAATGGTTATTTTGTTGGTGAAGCCATTCACTTAAGTCCTAACGATCGAGTTTGTATTTCTGTACCGCTCTTTCACTGTTTCGGTATGGTGATGGGTAATTTGGCCTGTATTACGCATGGTTCAACCATGGTCTATCCATCGGCGGTGTTCAATCCTTTAGAAACGTTAAAAGCCATTCAGCAAGAAAAATGTACGGCCGCATATGGTGTACCGACCATGTTCATTGCCATTTTAGAGCATGAACAGTTTGATAATTTTGATCTTTCTAGTTTACGTACAGGCATTATGGCGGGTAGTCCGTGCCCACGTGAAATTATGCAACGTGTTATTGATCGGATGCATATGTCTGAAATTACCATTTGCTATGGTATGACTGAAACGGCAACTGTCAGTGCACAAAGTTCAACCTCCGATTCAGTTGAACAACGAGTCGGAACCGTAGGGCGTGTCCATCCACATCTTGAAATTAAAATTGTAGATGAGCAAGGCAAAGTCGTGCCGCGCGGTCAGTTGGGTGAACTATGTGTTCGTGGCTATTCGGTAATGTTGGGTTATTGGGAAGACCATGAGAAGTCACAAGAAGTGATTGATTCAGCACGCTGGATGCATACGGGTGACATCGCAGAAATGGACGAAGCAGGCTTTGTGAAAATTAAAGGCCGAATTAAGGATGTGGTCATTCGTGGCGGAGAAAACTTATTCCCGAAAGAAATCGAAGACTTTTTATATACCCATCCTGATGTCAGTGATGTCCAAGTGATTGGTCTGCCAGATGCGCGTTATGGTGAAGAGTTGTGTGCATGTATTATTTTACATGAGCATCATGAAATTACTGAAGAGTCGATCCGTCAGTACTGTGCGGAACATATTTCACACAATAAAGTTCCACGTTATGTCCGGTTTTTTAATGAGTTCCCAATGACGGCTTCGGGCAAAGCGCAGAAGTTTAAATTGCAGGAATTTATGCATAATGAACTGGATTTGAAAGAAATCGCATAAGGTTGAAGACGGACTTTCCTTTGCTGGGTTAAAGCAAAAGGAATAGCATATGCACCTGAGAAATGATTGGACTCGCGCTGAAATA
>ERZ650300.1620-NODE-1620-length-12614-cov-16.731826_pt1 | contig 12614 bp, 9 predicted proteins | sample MGYA00376236_ERZ650300 | MGnify/ENA primary metagenome ERZ650300 (study PRJEB26733, sample SAMN07839303) | wastewater metagenome | biome: urban; feature: wastewater treatment plant; material: waste water | place: USA: North Carolina | collected 2016-04-28 ... | reverse complement strand
TCATGACAGCTTTTTTCACTACCCACTGACCCTTTTCTTGTATCGCTTGCGCTCCCACACGTAAGGTCCCTGAAGGATGACCAAAACGAACCGCTTCACGCGCTCCACCACCCGCGGCCAAATTGACCAAGGTTCCTGGTATCGCTGCTGCGGTACCAATGGCAACAGCCGCTGTCCCCATCATCGCATGGTGTAATTTACCCATAGAAAGTGCACGAACCAATAAATCGGTGTCTTGCTCTGTAATGGTTTTACCACTCGACGAGACATATTGTTTTGGCTTAGAAACAAAAGCAATTTTAGGCGTGTGTTGACGACTGGCAGCTTCAGAAATGTCTTGAATCAGCCCCATCTGTTTTGCACCATAGGCACGAATGGTTTCAAAACGCGCTAAAGCTTTGGCATCGCCATTAATTGCGTCTTGTAATTCACTCCCCGTGTAGCCAATGTCTTCTGCATTTAAGAAAATGGTCGGAATACCTGCATTGATAAACGTTGCTTGAAAGCGACCAATCTCTGGAACCTCTAAAGTGTCAACCAAATTCCCTGTTGGGAACATTGCACCACCATCTTCACCATCATCGGCTGGATCTAAAAATTCAATTTGCACTTCTGCAGCAGGGAACGTCACACCATCAAGTTCAAAATCACCTGTTTCTTGAACTTGCCCCTGCGTAATAGGTACGTGTGCAATAATGGTTTTTTGAATATTCACCTGCCAAATGCGGACTGTGCAGATGCCATTTTCTGGAATACGTGCAGCATCGACCAAACCATTTGAAATCGCAAATGAACCAACAGCAGCCGTTAAGTTACCGCAGTTTCCGCTCCAGTCGACAAAAGGCTGATCAATCGACACCTGCCCAAATAAATAGTCGACATCATGTTCGGGCTGTTGGCTCTTCGCTAAAATCACCGTTTTACTGGTACTCGATGTTGCACCACCCATACCATCAATCTGCTTTGCATAAGGATCGGGGCTACCAATTACACGGAGCAATAACTGATCTCGAACGCGTCCAGCCTGTTGCGCGGCTTCTGGGAGATCATCTAATTTAAAGAATACGCCCTTACTGGTCCCTCCACGCATATACGTTGCTGGAATTTTGATTTGCGGTGCAAAACTCATTTTTATTGAATCCTTCATATTTATCATTGTGTTAAGTCAAAAGATCTGATTTAACTTAGGCTCATCATACCTTTTTTCCCTATGCCTACGTAAAATACAGACTTAAGTCTAAAAAAACATCATTTGTGAACGTCCGGTTTCCAAATAAAATTCCTGATTTGATAATTTAAATAAAATTAATATATTGATTCGTATGTTTTTTATTTACAATTCATTACACATTATTTTTCATATGAATAATAACTTTTTTTCATGAATTTTGAGCTACTATGCGATTTCTTCGCGATCTATTACAATCGGAAACACTTATCCATTGTCGGGCTGAAATAACTTGAATAAAGAGTCGTCTCAACTTCAGCGTGGCTTAAAGAACCGTCATATTCAATTGATTGCCATGGGCGGCGCAATTGGTACTGGCTTATTTTTAGGTTCCGCACATGTGATTGAATCTGCTGGCCCATCCATTATTTTGGGTTATGCAATTGGCGGTTTAATTGCGTTTCTAATCATGCGTCAACTCGGGGAAATGATCGTTGAAGAACCTGTTGCAGGTTCTTTTAGTCATTTTGCAAACAAATACTGGGGCAAATTTGCAGGCTTTCTTGCAGGCTGGAACTACTGGATTCTATATGTTCTAGTGGCCATGACCGAGCTGACCGCTGTTGCGAAGTATATCAACTACTGGTGGCCCCACATTCCTGCGTGGGCATCTGTTCTCACCTTCTTTGTGATCATTACCTTAGTCAATCTAGGTAATGTGAAATTTTACGGTGAATCAGAGTTCTGGTTAGCTATCATCAAAGTCACGGCCGTCGTCGCTATGATTGTATTTGGTCTTTATCTTTTGGCTACGGCAGACGCAGATTCCACGGCTTCATTTAGCAACCTTTGGTCACATGGCGGTTTCTTCCCACATGGCGTTGAAGGTCTATTCTATATGCTTGCCTTCCTCATGTTTGCCTTTGGCGGTATTGAATTGATTGGTATGGCTGCAGCAGAAGCTGATAATCCACAAAAATCAATTCCTAAAGCAATCAACCAAGTGGTATTCCGTATCCTCATTTTCTATGTGGGTTCATTGACCATTTTGTTATCGCTTGTACCTTGGAATGAATTGCAACTTGGTGGCTTAGATAAGAGCCCATTTGTAATGATCTTCAGTCAATTAGGTATCGGTTGGGCTGCGCATTTACTGAACTTTATTATCTTGACTGCAGCACTTTCTGTATATAACAGCGGTATGTATGCTAACAGCCGCATGCTGTTTGGTTTAGCACAGCAAGGCAATGCACCTAAAATATTCAGTAAAACCAATAAGCAAGGTGTGCCAATTCCAGCAGTCTTGTTCTCTGCATTGCTCATTTTCGGTTGTGTACTGTTGAATTATTTTGCGCCAGAAGATGCTCTCAGCAACTTAATTTATATTGTTGTTGGTGCTTTGGTATTGAACTGGGCCATGATCAGCTTAACTCATCTTCAATTTATGAAGGCCATGAAAAGCGAAGCGAAAAAACCATTATTTCCTGCACTTTGGTCGCCTTTCAGTAACTACCTTGTTCTTGCATTTATTGCTGTAGTGCTTTACATCATGTGGACTCAAGGTTTAAGCGGCGCTGTGATCATGATTCCAATCTGGATCGTATTAATGTTCGTTCTATACAAAATTTTGTATAGAAAAGCATAAAATATTCATTTTTAAATAGTTATTGTTTCGGCAATAACTATTTTTTTTGATTAAAATCAGCTACATTAACCGCACTTTTGCGCTCTTAGCTTAACTGGATAGAGCAGTTGCCTCCTAAGCGACCGACGTGGGTTCGAGTCCCGCAGAGCGCACCACTTTAAGGTCTATGGTCAGCCACCATAGTCCATAAAGCATAGTGAAATCAATTGATCTGGCGGGTTTTATATCGTTTAATAGTCCATGATAGTCCACCATAACCCAGTATTTTTCACGGTATCTTTTACGGTATGAGTGAAAATACCGCAAAAGTGATACCGCAAAAATGCCTAAAACCGTTGTGCCACTTACCGATGCAAAGATAAAAAGAGCTAAATCAGAAGATAAGCCAACTAAACTATCAGATGGCTATGGCTTGTATCTTTATATTGACAAGAACCAACAGAAATTTTGGCGTTTTGATTATTCCAGACCATTCACTAAAAAAAGAAATACTTTAAGTTTTGGGCCATATCCTGAAGTAAGCCTTGCTGAAGCAAGACAGAAACGTGAAGATGCACGCTCTCTCATAGCACAAGACATCGATCCGCATGAAGAGAAAAAGCGTATCATTCAAGAACACATTTTGTCTGAGAAAAACACCTTTGCGGGTGTTGCTTCGGAATGGGTTTCTAAACAAAATTTGGCTGAGTCTACGATTAAAGGTCAAGCTCGTCTGCTTGAAGTTATTAACTCATATATCGGTAAAAAACCGATAGATAAAATTACACCTGTTGAGGTGCTTAATATTTGCCGTTTCTATGAAAAACAAGACAAGCTCGAAACCGCAAAAAAAGTAAAAGTAAAATGCGGCCAAATCTTTAGATATGGAGTTGCCACTGGTCGTTGTGAGCGTGATGTTACTCAAGACCTAAGAGGCGCATTGAAAGCACCTCAGGTAAAGCATTTATCCGCGCTTACAGAAGTATTTGACTTTGCTCAGTTGCTTTATGATATTGATTTCTACGAAGGAACTTTTATTACAAAGACTGCGATAAGAATCGCGCCTCTCGTATTTGTTCGTCCGGGTGAATTACGTCATGCAAAATGGTCTGATATAGATTTAGATCTAGGCACTTGGGCCTACACACCACCAAAGACTCGCAGTAAAACTGGTGTTCAGCATATTGTCCCACTATCTAAACAAGTTGTTGAAGCGTTAATTGATCTGCAACCCATCACAAGATGCAGTGAATTTGTTTTCCCTGCGATTACCACGCAGTTAAAGCCAATGTCTGAAAATACCATTAACCAAGCGCTCAGGAGAATGGGTTATACATCTGAGCAGGTATGTGGACATGGTTTCCGTGCATCCGCTCGAACAATACTTGAAGAAGTCTTGGGCTACCCTATTGAGATTATTGAACAACAGCTTGCGCACAAAGTTAAAGATATGCATGGTCGTGCTTATAATCGAACTAAACACTTGGATAAGCGTAGAAAAATGATGCAACACTGGTCTGATTATTGCGATGAAATCAAAAATAATTACTCTAAATCTCGCGAAGTTAAAAGCCGTGAAATTATGTAAAGCACATTTTTTTACGGCCCTACAGAATAAGATTGTAAATCCACTCTAACTACGACTATTCTTCCTCTTTTAAGCTTTTTACACCATTAACAGATGTTTTAAAACCAACGCTCTTATCAATATTATGCGCGCATTGCTCAACAATCCAATCTCCAGCAATACCCTCTCTAAAATTCACAAGTGTTATTGGCATTTCTGCTGAAATTTGAGGATTACCTGGTAAGCTTAAGCTTAATTTTTCCTCATCACGGCGCGCCTGATCAAGTGATGTTTGGGCAGCTGCGTATGCACTTTTCTCATCTTGATAAGTATGTCTTAATCTTTTAACTGGCTCACCATCACCAACTTTCACCTCATGCTTTTTAGCGCCCTTTTTATCATGCCAATAAGCAATCACAGTACCCGCGCTATCACTTGTACTTGATGTCATTTCCCAATCGCTAACTTCTTCTTTTGCTAACGTCAGAGTCGGTAAATCAATATCACCACGTTTCACAAAAAGCAGTTTGCCGCCTGCGGGTTTGCAAACAGCATCATAGCGTTTGGCAATACGTAGTAAAAAGTTTAAATCTGATTCATCCGACTGATCAAAGTGTGGCAACTTAATTTGTGCTACCGCCTCACTTACCAGCGAATCAAGACCATGTTCTTTTGCAATTTTACTCACTACAGCAGAGATCGTCGTACCTTTCGGCCATGAGCGTGTTTTTTGCGAAGATAACGATGTCATTCCGCTTTTACTGGTCAATTGCGGCAGCGCACGGCCACGGATCACCATTTTTTCAGGTGGACCTGATAACGATATTTCACTGACGATAAAAAGCCCCATATCAACCATTGCTAAGTCGTATCCCATAGAGATTCTTAACTCAGCCCCTTTTTTGGGTAACTCAATAGGACGAATAGGGTCATCAATTAAAGATATTTCACAAGTATCTGATTCATAGCCTGTGCCATCAGTAATAGAGATATATTCATACAAATCTGAAATGATGCTGGTGATATCAGTTTCATTCGCAATGACAGAGAAGCAAGGTTTTAATCCCATAATTTCACCTTCTGCTTTTCAGTTGATTGTGTTACTTCAGGCAGCTCAATCAAAACACCCGCAGGTAAAATTGCTGGATAATCTGTAATACCAAAATTCGCTTCAATGATGTTTTCCACGACTTTGTTGTTCGTGTTTCCATAATAGCGATAAGCGATTTCATCTAAAGTATCACCATCTTTCGTTGAATATTGAGCCATTTATATACCTATTGCATTCATTAGTGTGCCAAGTAAACCTAAGCGCTCAGGACTATCAGAGTATTTACGCATATTCACTGTAAATTCTTGACGGCGGGGAACACCAAAGGCAGCAAACCTAGTCTGACCTTCTGTAATGCTATTGATGATCCAATAACCTAAAATTCTACCTGTACCACTCACAAGTAATTGAGGTTGCCCTGTTGCAGCCAATGCCCTGAGGTCGTCAATTTGCCCAGTACCACCTTTAAACTCAGGGTAAACTACGCCTGTTAATGAAATTGCATCTTCACCCGGTCCTAAATACTGTAAGTTATCCCAACCGCCAAAAACCGCTTGTTCTCCCCACTTATAATTTGTGGTTCGATTCAGTTCTTGATATGCAGCTGTATAAATACAAAACCTAAATGTTCCCAACTTCATCATTGAGAGGAATGTACCAAAAATTTGACCGTCCATTATTGTGCATACCCCGCATCTAACATTGAACCGCGTTTAATAGCAGCCTTCGCTCTATTGAGTTTTTGTGCAACTAAATCAGCCAATTGGTTCACATCTTGCCCCGGTGCAGCATGGATAACTATCGTGATATCTTGTTTTTTGTCATTAACTGCATTGCTTTGTGAATTCCCACCCATTGAAGGCGTTGTGCTTCTAGGAGAAGGTGATATTGCATTAATGCTTGGTGTATTTGCTGAAGAATTAAATGTTCCTAACACGCTATTGAACTGACTCTCTAGTGCGGGCTTTCTTTGCAACATTCCAACGCCAATACCATCAACAATGTGGCCACCTAGCCCCGCCATAACCCGCGATGGAGAATGGATATCCATTTTCTTTTTCATGAAGCTTGGCATGTAATTGTTGATAGAAGCCCATGTGGATTTTAAGCTATCAAACCCCGACTTAATCCCACTCACCAATCCATCAATGATATTTTTACCAATATTCAACATCTTGTCTTTTAGCGTACCAAGATAATCAAATATTCTCGTCCATCCATTAACAACACTTTGAAAAAGAGAGCTATTGGTGATGATTGAAATCAATCCATTCCAAGCTGCCGAAACTATAGATTTAATGCCTGCCCATACTGCACCTGTTAGCAGTTTTACACCCTCCCATTTGGCAGCGAACCAGTTCCCAATAGGATTAAAAAATCCAACAATTGAATTCCACGCATTGGATGCACCCGAGCTAATGCTTGACCACATCGATTCTGCAGAAGATTTAATGCCGCCCCATAAAGACACAAAGAAGCCTTTAATGCTTGACCAGTTCGCAATAATAATGCGGGGAATGCCAATGATAGGGATTAACAAATTTAAAATAGGATTGTCCGCGAATACTGTATCTATGCTCTTAATCACCCCTTTTATAAATTCAATGCCAGTGCCAACAACACCTTTAATACCATTCCAAGCTGAGCTAAAAGCATCCTTTACACCTGACCATAAATTACTAAAAAATCCTTTTATTGGTTCCCAATTCTTATAAATTAAATAAGCAGCACCAGCGACAACAGCAACGATAGCGACAATCGCAAGCACCATCGGATTGGCAAGCATTGCTTTCCCAACCACACTGAAAGCCGTTCCTATCATTTTAATTGGGGTGATCATTTTTGTGAGCAACCCAATACTTGTACCAGCACTGCTACCTAGAACAGAAAAACTACTTATAGCCAGCGCAATCGGCCCAATAACCGTTGTTACTGCTAAAGCCACCGCAGCAATACCGCCAACAACCGCAACAGCTCCCACAGCAACTTTCGTCAAAGTTGATGATAGCTCTGGATTTGCTTTAGACCATGCTGACACTTTATCTATAACAGCTCCCATTTTTCCAAGAAAAATATTTAAAGGTGGAAGTAAGACAGACCCAATGCTTATACCTAGTTCAGCTATTTTATTTTTAAAAAGAATAATATTGTTGGCTGTCGTTTCAGCTCTTGCTTTGTATTCATCATTCATAGATCCAGCATATTTGGTAGCATCACCAACTTTTTTTAAGTTTTCCTCTAAGGCACCCATATTAGTGAGCAGAGGTGCAATTGCACTTAAAGACTCCTTACCAAATAAAGTTGCAAGCATTGCGCCTTGCTTTTCTTTTGGCAAAGCCTTAATTAATTCTAGAATTTTTAACGTGGTACCTTCAGCATCTTTTTGCATTGACTTAGCGACTTCTTCTGAATCCAACCCCAAATCAATCATTGCATTACGTTGTGATTTCGTTGCAGATTCACCTGCTATTAACGCAAGCATCATATTTTTAATGCCTGTAGCTGCTATTTCTTCTTGCACCCCCATGCCGCGCATAGTTGCACCAAGAGCCGCAATTGATCCAGATGCAAAACCACCAACCTCTCCTAATGGCCCAATACGCTGAACAATCTCCATGATTCCTTTTGCAGCAGCAGGTGTACTATTGCCTAAAAAATTTATTTTATCGGCTAAAGTTATTACCTCATCTTGTGACATTTTAAATGCTGTACGCATCTCAGCCATGCTTTGACCGGCTTCTTCAGCAGATACATCAAATGCCACCCCCATTTTTACAGCAGATTCGGCAAACTTCGTTAATTCATTTGCTGCAATTCCTGATTGCGCTCCAGATGCTACAATTTTTGCAATGTCTGTTGCTGCCATTGGCAATACTGTTGACATTTTCAAAACTTCATTTGTAATTGTTTTAAATTGTGCATCCGTACCACTAAATACTTTTTTTACATCTGCCATTGAGCTTTCAAAATCAATTGCTAACTTTACAGGTACTATCATTGTTGCAGATGCAGCCATAGCTCCGCCCAATACTTTTGCGGACCCGCTACGGATATCAGCATTTTTTTGTCGCAATTTCTCAACGTGATTTAATTTTTCTTGTGCACGTGTTAAACGATTCAATTCATCAGTAACACCAGAGTACCGTGCACGCAAATTATCAACATTCTTACCCATGCTTCCGAATGTGCGAATGGATTCGCCTAGCATGGATTGCTGTTTTTTAACGCGCTGAATTTCAGACCCAATTTTACTGAGCTGTGATGTGGTGCTACCTATCGCAGTGCGTAAAGAGCCTGCAACTTCACCACCAATCGTGATGATGGCATTTAATTTCTTATTTGACATTGCATCTGACACAATTAAACCAATGTGCCATTTTGTTATTTTTAATACCTTTTATTCATTATTCACTTATGCAAAGAAAAACCGCATTTAAGCGGTTTCTCTTGGTAATCCCTCACACCACCAAATCAATCGTGAAATTGGTAACTTCTCAATTTCAGTCAATGACCATGATGTAAATGATGATAGTGCAATTACATGCTGACGAATGTTATTTGCACTTAAGATGTAAAAAGTCGATATGAATCCTGAATACGACCATAATCACGTAAACCCAAACCTTTAATAAAATCAGGCTCAATTTCGCAAAGATTTGCAAACATCGTAATTTCTTGTTCAGCATTGGACTTACCTTTGCTTTGTAATTCAGCTGTCAGTAAATCTTGTACTGTTGGCTCACGCATATCTACAAATTGAATGCCACCATAAGGACGACTTAATTCAATTGTGTTTTTGCCCTCACCTTCCTTAATATAATCTTTTTCTTGATTTTCCATCTTTTACATTCCTAATGCTGAGCGAATATCTGCAAGCACATCTGTACCGTTAATAATACGAACCATGTTAATCACATCAACTTCATGAATAACCTGACCACCAATCGTTTGCTTGTAATACGTCAAAGACAAGTCATATTTATCTTTAGGTGCTTCACCAGCTTTTGAAGTGCCTTGGTTAATTTTGACAATTTTACCCGTCAAATTATGAACCACGGCTGTTACTGTGCCGTCAAATGACTCCATTGCCTCACGTACTGTAAATGAAGTTTGACTGCCTTCTTTCACACCAAACAAAGACAAGACATCACGATCATGTGCATTCAAAGTAAAGTCAGCAACTAACTTTTCCATCCCCATGGTAATATCAATCGGGGCATCCATACCACCAGCGCGGTATTCTTCAGTTTGTAAAGACAATTCAGGCATATTGGCTTCATCTGTGTTACCAGCATAGCCACGACCATCAACAAATAAATTAAAATTCTTACGAATATCCTTTGCTACACCCATCTCAAATACTCCTTAAGAAAAAATCTCTTTGATATAGTCATTGACCAAATGAGAACGGAAAATAATATGCTCAGCTGGATACACTGGCGTAAAGTCAAAATCGAAATAGATTTTCCCTTGGGCAATTTGATCTGCTGAATTTAGATCAGGGTCTGCCCAACAAGAACCACCCAAAATAGCACCGATGTTTGTGAGGTAACGCAAGTAAGCATTCACACCCTCAATCACATCATCTACATAAGTTTTTGTAATGCCACGATCTACAGCCCAAAGGTGTGCAGCTTTTAATGATTCATCAATCATATCTGCTGTACGTACAACACATAAGAATGCCCATTTTGAATCACTTGAAAGTGTGCGGTTGCCCCAAAGACGATAACCCTGTTGGCGGATAATTGTTGTGATATTTTTTTCATTGAGCAAATTCGCACGACAATTCGCGTCGCCCATTGCAAAATCAATTGCGCGAGCAGTACCAACAATACCATTAATTTCTTGGTTAGACGGAGACCACCACCAACCACGATCATTGTCTGATTTAGCAATTAAACCAGCAACACATGCACTTGCCCATTCTTGAGAAGTTTCACCAGCAACTGATTTTAAAACTTTAGGATCAACAAGGAATACGCGTTTAGAACCAAAGTCTTTTGAGTATGCAATTGCATCAGCATCATTAGTGTTAGGACCATCGGCAACAATGACTGCTTTTAAGCGCTCTGCAATACCAATTAATTCCGCAACAACTGGATTTGATGTAGCTGGTGTTTCGCCAACTGCTTCTGTACGCGTATGCGTAAAACCAGGTGCAATTAGAATTTTAGGAACAAAGCCTGTGATGTTTTCAGATGCTAGGAATGCATGAACACCTTCATATGTGCCAGTGTTTGCATCAACACCACCAATTACATTTGCTAATGTAGCTGGTGCTGTTTCCTCTTCATCAATACGCACAACAATAACCACGGCGCCAATTTGATCAAAAATAGAATCAAGCGCTTGTGGTAACGTTCCTGTTTCACCAAGCTTTGCTGCAAGCGTGCGTGACCCCGCAATTAAAACAGGTTTGTTCAGCGGAAAAATAAAAGGATCTGCTTCTGGTGCAGTTCCAATTAGCCCAATTGTGGAACTACGTACAGTAGTGATGGGACGTGCTCCATCATCTATCGTGGCGTTTTGAATCCCATGTAAAAATAAATCGCTCATGAACCGCAATCTCAGTTTAAGATTTTGGTTCATTTTTACGCTTTAGCCTGTAATTTTCATTATTCACAATTGCGCTAATAACCTTAAAAATTCTGTTCAATTAAAGCTTTATTTTTCTAGTTTATATAAAATAGCCAAGTTTTCGTCATTCAACATTTTAATAAGTTGTTATAAATGAATTTTAGATACGATATAAATGGACTTAGAGCAATAGCCGTACTCGCTGTTGTGCTTTTTCACTTTAATCCACAATGGTTGCCTGGTGGGTTTGCAGGGGTAGATGTTTTCTTTGTCATTTCTGGCTTTTTAATGACATCAATTATTTTTAGTGGTGTGGAGAAAAACACCTTTAATTTATTTAAATTCTACAATGCAAGAGCAAATAGAATTGTTCCTGTGCTTGCCGCAATGTCTGCCGTATTACTTGTATTTGGTTGGTTTTACCTGCTACCTACTGACTACCGTGATTTAGGACGTCAAGTTGAAAAAAGCTCCCTATTTATTTCGAATCTATTGTTCGCAAAAGGCGGTGGTTACTTTGATACTGCAGAACACACCAAATGGCTTCTTCATACTTGGTCCTTATCTGTTGAATGGCAATTTTATATTTTCTTCCCAATCATCATTATTGCGCTCAAGAAATTTTTAAGCTTTCGTAATTTAAAGCTAATAGTTTTAGGCTTGTTTTTAGCAAGCTTCATTTACTGTATTTATGCAACTCACAAAGATAGTAAAACTGCTTACTTCCTACTTACAAGCCGTGCATGGGAGATGTTGCTTGGTGGATTGGCTTTCCTATATCCGTGGTCTCTAAAGAATAAGTCACATCAAATAGTTACTCAGTGCTTAGGTATAGTCTTAATTATTGCCTCATATTTCTTGATGTCTAAAGATACGCCTTGGCCAGGATACATGGCACTAATACCAGTATTTGGTGCATATTTAATAGTCGTTGCAAACTATCAAAATAACTTTTTAATAAACAACCCTATTTCTAACTCTATTGGTAAATGGTCTTATTCTATTTACGTTTGGCATTGGCCTCTTGTGGTTTTAGGGTTCTATTTCGCATTTGAAAATTGGTGGATCTATGGAATTCCACTGTCAATTTTACTCGGTTTCTTAAGCTATCAATTTATTGAAAAGATTAATTTCCCACGTTATTCATCTTGGAAAGAAATATATAAGGTTAAACCGTTTTATATTTTCCTCATTATTTTAGCTTGCGGTTATGCGGTAAAAGAAACAGATGGGATGAAGTTTCATTATTCGAAAGAAGTTATAGTTGCGTTAGAAGAACTTGATGGTACAAATCCTTACAAGTGTGATTCTGGATTAAGAAATCGCGATGTTGAAGAATGTAAAATTGGCAATCAAGATAATATTAAAGCGATCGTAATTGGTGATAGTCATGCAGACTCACTAACCACCGCTGTTGCTTCGGCTTTTGACTTAAAAAGAGAAGGTATTATTTCTATTGTAACTGCCAGTTGCCCACTATTACTAAATGCTAATATTCGAGATGCTACTAATAATGATGACTGTCAGAACATTAATAAGAGAAGATTTCAACTTATAGAATCAAAAAAATATGAAAATAGATCGGAAGAGCGTCGTGTAGGGAAAGAGTGTCTTCGCCTGTGTA
>ERZ650300.1617-NODE-1617-length-12625-cov-24.657041_pt1 | contig 12625 bp, 11 predicted proteins | sample MGYA00376236_ERZ650300 | MGnify/ENA primary metagenome ERZ650300 (study PRJEB26733, sample SAMN07839303) | wastewater metagenome | biome: urban; feature: wastewater treatment plant; material: waste water | place: USA: North Carolina | collected 2016-04-28 ... | reverse complement strand
CCCGTTTTGTGATCGGCTCAGACACCTGGGTCAACCAGCGCTGGCAACACTACGAGGCGCAGATGCGGGACTACCGCACCTGGCTGGGTGGCCTGCCTGCCGATGTGGCCCAGCGCGTGGCCTGGGGCAATGCAGCGGCGTTGCTGGGGGTGTCTGTCGTCAGCCCAGACCGCAAGAACTGAGTGCAGCGGCCGCAGCGTCCGCTCAGGCTGCTGCAAGACGTGGCTGATCGTGCCCCATCGCAGGGCGGCGCAGCGGCGCTGCGCTGTCAGCCACCTTGAAGGTGGACGCAGCCTGCGCCAGACGATAGGCCTGCTCCCGCAGGCTTTGCGCGGCAGCGGCAGACTCTTCCACCAGCGCGGCGTTTTGCTGGGTGGCCTGGTCGAGCTGGGCGATGGCGTCGTTCACCAGGGCAATGCCGTCAGATTGCTCGCGGGCGCTGGCGGCGATGTGCGCTATCACCTCCGTCACCCTTTGCACCGAACTCACGATGTTCTGCATGGCGGCCCCGGCGTTGTGCACAAGCTGCGTGCCTTGGCCCACCTTCTCCACGCTGCTGGAGATCAGACCCTTGATTTCCTTGGCCGCCTCGGCGCTGCGTTGGGCCAAGCTGCGCACTTCGCCAGCCACCACGGCAAAGCCACGGCCCTGTTCACCGGCGCGGGCGGCTTCCACGGCAGCGTTCAGCGCCAGGATATTGGTCTGGAAGGCGATGCCATCGATGGTGCCGATGATGTCCGCAATGCGGCGCGAGCTGGTGTGGATGTCTTCCATCGTCTCCACCACCTGGGCCACGATGCTGCCACCTTGCGATGCCACTTCAGCCGCAGAGGAAGCCAGCGTGCTGGCGGTGCGGGCGGCCTCTGCCGACTGTTGCACGGTGGCCGTGAACTGCTCCATGGACGACGCTGTCTGCTGCAGGTTGGCGGCCGTGTGTTCGGTGCGCGACGACAAGTCTTGCGTGCCCCCGGCAATCTGGTCGCTGGCGCTGGCAATCTGGTCGCCCGCACTGCGGATCTGTCCGATCACCGAGGCCAGCGAGTGCTGCATGTCTGCCAGGGCGCGCAGCAACTGACCGGCTTCGTCGCTGCGGGTGCTGACCACCTCGGTGGTCAGGTCGCCATGGGCAATGGTGTCGGCTACAGCCACTGAATCGCTCAGCGGCAGGGTGATGCTGCGCGTGATGGTGACGGCCAGCACCATGCCCAAGCCAATGGTAATGGCGCCCAACGCGATCAGCCAGTAGCGGGCCTTGTCGTTCGCGGCCTTGATGGGCGCGGCAGATTCGTCCAGTGCCTTGCGCTGCATTTCCATCAGCGCTTCCACGCGGGTCATGTACTGCTTGGCTGAAGGCACGAAGCGCGATTCCAGCAGTGCATCGGCCTGTTCACTGTGCCCGTCGCGGCGCAGGCGGATCACTTCGTCGCGGGCTTCGGTGTAGTTGCGGCGCAGCGCGCTGATGTCGCTGAACAGAGCGCGCTCTGCGTCGGTCTGCATCAAGCCTTCGACCTTTTTCTGAATGTCGGTGGTGGTGCTGGCCGAGAGCTTCTGCTCTTCTGCAAAATAGGTCGACAAGGACGCATCGCTGCTTTTGGCAATGGCCGTGGTGCGGCGTACGGCCGTGTGGATCAGGCGGTACCAGTCGCTGATGAGGCGTTCCTTGGCCAGCGGTTGTTCGATCACGGCTTGGGTGGACACGGAGGCGGTGTGCAATTGCCACACTCCCAGCAAGGTGCCCAGCAGCGACAGGGCCAACAGCAAGCCAAAGCCCAGGGAGAGGCGTTTTCCAATGGCGATTTGATTCATGAGGAGGGATTGATTGAAGTGCGCGGTCGAGATTACCCAGCCCCCCCCGGGGTGCGGCTTGACGAGCGTCAAACGTTGTTGCGTTTGTTAACCTTTTGGCACAACGCTGACAATACGGGACGCGTTTGTGTGGGTTGCTGCCACACAAAATTCGGACACCGTGCGGGTAATGCATCGCGTGCCAAATCGCTGGGATTTGTGATCTGGCGGCGGCCCAGCGCTCTCACATGCTGCGCTGGTGAGGGCGGGAGAGCGGCGAGTTGATTTCCACAGCGGGCAGCTGCCTTGCGTGCCGCGTGAGGTGTGGTTGCGCTGGTTCTGTGGTCGCAAAACGGTCGTGGCTTGCGCGTCACAGGTTCCAGCCTGGAGTGTCGATCTACATCGACGCATATGTGTGTCTGTGGCGTCGGGGCTTTACAGGCGAGGGCTTCTAATGGCGCACTTCTTCGGGGGACGCGCTGAAGCTTGCCCGGAGGGCCCTGCAGCCCAAGCAGGACCAGGAGCGGCGAACAATACTCCTCTGGCGTCGTTGTTACGCCTGTCGTACGACTTGCACGCCGCTCTTCGAACAGACGCTTATTGCCGGGTGCGCGAGAGGTATTGCTTGCGCCAGAACAGCGCCACCAACGCCACAGCGATGGCCAGCATGGACGCCACCGCCCACCAGAAGCCATCGGCCTTATGGATGAGCGGAACGAACTCGAAATTCATGCCGAAGATGCCCGCGATCAGGTTCAGCGGCAGGAAGACGGCGGTGAGCGCCGTGAGCGTGCGCATGATGTCGTTGGTGCGGTTGCTTTGCACCGAGAAATGCATCTGCACCGCCGTTTCGGTGCTTTGCTCCAGCCGGCGCACGTGGTGCACCACGCGTTCGATGTGTTCCAGCACGTCGCGGCTGCGCACCTTGAGCAGGTCCAGCTCGCGCAGGCCGGCAGGGGTGTCGGGTGGGGCCCAGGTTTCCAGCGCGTCGATCCAGTCTTGCATGGCACTGCGCTGGTCTTCGCAGGTTTCATCCAGCGCATGCAGCGACAGCCGCGCCTCCAGCAGCGATGACCAGTTCACGTAGCGTGCGCGGGGCTTGAGCAGCTCGGTCTGCCAGTGGTCAAGCTGGCGCGTGAGTTCGCGGCGCAGCTCCAGGTAGCCGTCGACCATGAGGTTGACCACGCGCAGCATCAGGTCGGCCGGGCTGGTGGGCAGGCGGCTGCCGGCCACGGGGCTGGGGCGGCCTTCGCGTACGTCGCCATGGGGGATGCTGGGCACAGCGGCCAGCAGGCGCGTGGCGTAGGTATCGCGCACCAGGCAGTCGGGCGGGTGCACGGTGAGCAGCACGCGGTCGAACACCGCAAAGCCGACCGGACTGGTGTCAATGCGGCGCAGCACGGGCGGGCCGCCACGCCGCGGGGGTGTTTTGCCGGGTGCCGGCGCGGCAGGCTGTGCGGCGGCAGCGGCTGGGCCCGGCAGCACGTCGGCCGGACCCGCATTGCTGTCGCCATTGCCTGTGCCCAGTCGGCGGAACACCAGGAGGTCGTACTGCGAGGTGTAGTCGTAGTGCGAGGGCAGCTGCGCGTTCAGCAGGTCAGAGACGTGCAGGTCGACCAGCTGCAGGCCGGTGAGCAGCTGCAGGTGTTGCTGGATTTCAGCCAGCCGCAACTGGAAGGCCGGCCGTGCACAGGCAATCCACACAAAGCCCTGTTCCGGTAAGTGGTGGGGCAGGGCGGTCAGCTCGTGCACGCCGCTGCTGTGGATGTGAAAGATGCGCATCGGCGCGGCCTGTGCCTTCGGGTGTGGTTGGGGATGAAAAGTGGCTGCAGCGCTCATTTGAAAAGCGCTTGCAGCTCTTATTTTTGTAGCATTCGCGCCACGTCGCGGGCAAAGTAGGTCAGCACGCCATCAGCGCCCGCGCGCTTGAAGGCCAGCAGGCTTTCCATCATCACGGCATCGTGATCCAGCCAGCCGTTGGCGGCGGCGGCCTTGATCATGGCGTACTCGCCGCTCACCTGGTAGGCGAAGGTGGGCACGCGGAATTCGTCCTTCACGCGGCGCACGATGTCCAGGTACGGCATGCCGGGTTTGACCATCACCATGTCCGCACCTTCGGCGATGTCGAGGGCCACTTCGCGCAGGGCTTCGTCGCTGTTGCCGGGGTCCATCTGGTACACGTTCTTGTCAGCCTTGCCCAGGGCGCCACGGGTTCCCACCGCGTCGCGGAAGGGGCCGTAGAAGGCACTGGCGTACTTGGCGCTGTAGGCCATGATGCGGGTGTGGATGTGGCCTTGCACTTCCAGCGCCTCGCGGATGGCGCCAATGCGGCCGTCCATCATGTCGCTGGGGGCCACGATGTCCACGCCCGCTTCAGCATGCGTCAGGGCCTGGGCGGTGAGGATTTCCACCGTCTGGTCATTGATGATGTAGCCGGTCTCGTCCAGCACGCCATCCTGGCCGTGGCTGGTGTAGGGGTCCAGCGCCACATCGGTCATCACGCCCAGGTCGGGGAATTCTTTCTTCAGGGCCCGCACCACGCGCGGAATCAGGCCATCGGGGTTGCGCGCTTCCTGGCCGTCGGGCGTCTTGAGCGCGGGGTCAATGGCCGGGAACAGCGCCATCACCGGAATGCCCAGCTTCACGCAATCTTCTGCCACGGGCAGCAACAAATCCAGGCTCAGGCGCTCCACGCCGGGCATGGAGCTCACGGCTTCGCTGCGCTGCATTCCCTCATGCACAAACACGGGGTAGATCAGGTCGTTGACCGACACCGCATGCTCACGCACCAGGCGGCGCGTGAAGGCGTCACGGCGCAGGCGGCGGGGGCGGTTCTGGGGGAAGGGGGCAGAAGTAGGGAGGTGCATGGCGAAAATTGTGCCCTATCTCCTGGGCAAGGGCCTGATCTGGATCTGCAAGCGCGAAATAGGCGCGCAGAAAGCCCCTTGGATTGGAGCAACTAATTGCGAGGGCTTGTAACTTTCTGTACTTAATGCTAAATTTGATTCCGGGCAGCCCTCTGCCTCCCGCTTTTTCCTCCCTGAGCGGGGCCCACTGGATGCTCCACGCATTCAGGGGCTTCTCAGCCCGGCCTTTGTGCCGGGCTTTTTTTAGCCCGGGCAGCTTTGAAAAAAGGGGCAAAGCGACGCTCTGGCGCCGAGGGGCGAGCGGGGCGCTTAAACTGCCCGCATGCTCTGGGTAAAAGCCTTTCACATCGTCTTCGTGGCCAGCTGGTTTGCCGGTCTGTTCTATCTGCCACGCATCTTTGTCAATTTGGCCATGGTGGCACCCGATTCGGGGGCAGAGCGTGAGCGCTTGCTCCTGATGGCGCGCAAGCTGCTGCGGTTCACCACCATTCTGGCGGTGCCCGCCTTGGCGCTGGGGCTGTGGTTGTGGCTGGGGTATGGCATTGGCCGCCAAGGCCCGGGCAACGGCTGGATGCACGCCAAACTCACCATCGTTTTGCTGGTTGTGGGTTACCACCACGCCTGCGGCGTGCTGCTGCGCAAGCTGGCCAACGGCCAAAGCCAGCGCAGCCATGTGTGGTTTCGCTGGTTCAATGAAGCACCCGTGGTGCTGCTGCTGATTGCGGTGGTGCTGGTGGTCGTCAAACCCTTCTGACAGGGACGGAGGCCTGCGCCGTTGCACAAGACCTCCGCCTGGCCTTTGGCGGCTATTTATGCCGTTTTGATCGTTTTTGCCAGTCTGTTCCCTTTTTCAGGCTGGCGCGCCCAGGGGCTGGAGCCCTGGATGTTTCTGGCGGCGCCGCTGCCACCGCCTTATTGGACGGGCTTTGACGTCACGTCCAACCTGATCGGATACGCCCCCCTGGGCTTCTTGCTGGCCCTGGCCTTGCTGCGCACGGGCTGGACGCGCGGCGCCGTGTGGTGGGCCGCGCTGGCGGGTTCGCTGCTGTCGCTGGCCATGGAGTTTTTACAGATCTACCTGCCGCGGCGTGTCCCTTCCAATCTCGATCTGGTGCTGAATGCTGCGGGCACATGGCTGGGCGCCTTGCTGGCGGCGCTGTTGGAGCGCTGGGGGGCCATCGACCGTTGGAGCCTGTTCCGGGGCCGCTGGTTTGTGCCGGATGCGCGTGGCGCGCTGGTGCTGATGGCCTTGTGGCCCGCTGCGTTGTTGTTTCCGGCTGCCGTGCCGTTTGGCCTGGGGCAGGTGCTGGAGCGGCTGGAGGCGGCGATTGAGCAGGCGCTGCAAGACACCCCTTTCATCGACTGGATGCCCATGCGCGAGACCGTGCTGGAGCCGCTGTCGCCCGGCGGTGAAGCGCTGTGCGTGATGCTGGGCTTGCTGGTGCCCAGCCTGCTGGGCTATTGCGTCATCCGCCATGTGGGGCGGCGGGCGGTGTTTGCCACGGGGGTGCTGGTGATCGGGGTGGCGGTGACGGCACTGTCTGCGGCGCTGAGCTGGGGCCCCGCGCACGCCTGGGGCTGGCTGGACGAGCCCGTGCGCGTGGGTGTGTGGGCTGCCGCGGGCATGGCGGTGCTGTTGCTCATGCTGCCGCGCCGGGCCAGCGCGGCCGTGCTGCTGGTGGCACTGGTGTGGCACCTGGCCTTGCTGAACCAGGCGCCGACCAACGTTTATTTTGCGCAGACCCTGATGCAATGGGAGCAGGGGCGCTTCATCCGTTTCTATGGCCTGGGCCAGTGGCTGGGGTGGCTCTGGCCTTATGTGGCGCTGCTGTATGTGCTGGTGCGCGTCTCGCGCAAAGACGCCCATCCCTAAAATACCCCCATGAGCGAACCCACCCAACCCACTTCCGCCGCGCCGGGCTATTACCAGCGCCACATCTTCTTCTGCCTGAACGAGCGCACCAATGGCGAAGACAGCTGTGCCCACCACAACGCCCAGGCCGGTTTTGACCATTGCAAGGCGAAGGTGAAAGCCGCCGGCCTGGCGGGCACCGGCAAAGTGCGTGTGAACAAGGCGGGTTGCCTGGACCGCTGCGCCGCAGGCCCCGTGGCTGTGGTCTACCCCGAAGGCACCTGGTACACCTTTGTGGACACCAGCGACATCGACGAGATCGTGGAATCGCACCTGAAAAACGGCCAGGTGGTGGAGCGCCTGCTGGTGCCGCCTGAGCTGGGTCGCTGATTGGTTTTTTGATAAAAATGGCCTCTGGCGCTTGATGAATAAGCGCGAGCAGCTATTAAAAACATAGCAAACGTGAATTCACAGACAGAACGACTGACGCTGCAAGGCCCCGCCGGTGCCATTGAAGTGGCCCGCGACGCGGCCAGCGTGCCCGATGGCGGCGCGCCTCGGGGTGTGGCGGTGATTGCCCACCCCCACCCCCTGTTCGGCGGCACCATGGACAACAAGGTGGTGCAAACCTTGGCCCGTGCCTTTGTGCAATGCGGCTGGACGGCGGTGCGCTTCAACTTTCGCGGCGTGGGTGCCACCCAGGGCGTGCACGACGAAGGCCGGGGCGAGCTGCAAGACCTGCTGGCCGTGGTGGAGCAGGTGGCCCCTGCGGGTGACGGCGCGCAACCGCTGGCGCTGGCGGGCTTCTCGTTTGGCGCATTCGTCACCAGCCACGCGCTGGCCACACTGTGGCCCCAGCGGCACATTGACCGCGCCGTGCTGGTGGGCACCGCTGCCAGCCGCTTCACCGTGGCCCCGGTGCCACCCGAGGCCCATCTGCGCACGCTGGTGGTGCATGGCGAGCAAGACGACACCGTGGCCTTGTCCGCTGTGATGGACTGGGCTCGCCCCCAGACACTCCCTGTGACAGTCGTGCCCGGAGGCGGGCATTTCTTTCACGGACAATTGCCGCTGCTCAAAAATTTGGTGGTCAGGCACCTGCAGTCGGCCCTCTGAAAAGAGATCGGCCGCGCTGGCGGAACCTCCGTGCGCCGGCTGACTCTGCCCAAAGCCTTTTGCAGCAGCGCGTGCTGCTGCATCGATCCTACTTCTCCATCCTCTCAGCCGTTGGCTGCATCTCTGAACGCTCCATGAAACGAATCCTGCCCGCCCTGCGATCCCTGGCCCTTTTTGCTGCTGTTGCCCCCGCCGCTTTTGGTGCCCTGGCGCAGCAGGTGCCCCAACCCCCGGAAATCGCAGCCCGTACTTACATGCTGGTGGATGTGACCGCCAACCAGGTGCTGGCGGCCAAGGACATCGACGCGCCGGTGGAGCAGGCATCGCTGACCAAGCTGATGACGGGCTACCTGGTGTTTGACGCGCTGCGTGCCAAGAAAGTGACGCTGGACCAGAAGCTGCCCGTGAGCGTGCGCGCCTGGAAGATGCCCGGCTCGCGCATGTTCATCGACCCCAAGATGCAGGTGTCGGTGGACGACCTGCTCAAGGGCATGATCGTCCAGTCGGGCAACGACGCCACCGTGGCGCTGGCCGAAGGCGTGGGCGGCACGTATGAAAACTTCGTCAAGCTGATGAACGACCAGGCCAAGGCCCTGGGCATGAATGGCACCAGCTACAAAAACCCCGAAGGCCTGACCGAGCCCGGCCACGTCACCACCGCGCGCGACCTGAGCGTGCTGGCCAGCCGGCTGATGAAGGACTTCCCGGAGTACATGCACTACTACTCCACCAAGCAGTACAGCTACCCCGGCACGCCTCCCTCGAACGGCACCAACCGCAACATGCTGCTCTTCCGCGATCCCACGGTGGACGGCCTCAAGACGGGTCACACCGCAGCGGCTGGCTACTGCCTGGTCGCCACCGCCAAGCGCGATTTCCCCAACGTGGGCCAGCGCCGCCTGCTGTCCATCGTTCTGGGCACGGCCAGCGAGAATGCGCGCGCCAACGAAAGCCAGAAGCTGTTGAACTGGGGCTACACCGCCTTCGATGCCGTCAAACTCTTTGAAGCCAACACCCCCGTGGCCACGCCAGCCCTCTGGAAGGGCGCTGAGAACGTTCTGAAGATCGGCCGTCCCGAAGCCATCGTGGTGACGGTGCCCTCGGGCAGTGCTGGCAAGATCAAGACAGAAATCTCGCGCCCAGACCCCCTGGTGGCTCCATACACCAAGGGCCAGGCTGTGGGCTCTTTGAAGGTGGTGCTGGGTGAGCAGACCCTGGCCGAAGTGCCTCTGGTTGCGCTGGAGGGGGTCGAGCAGGCAGGCTTCCTGGGCCGCGCCTGGGACGCCATCCGTCTGTGGATCAAGTGACCCCACAGTCGCATTGGCCAAGGAGCAAGCGCATGGCGCAGCGCCCAAACTGCGCCACGCTTGCCTCTTGTGCACTAGCCTGATACATTAGAAGGCTTTTCGGAATTTCCGAAGGGATTCACGTTTTCGCTTTCACGAAGCAAATTCACGTTTAGGGACGTATTTCATGCCAACCATTAATCAATTGGTCCGTCAGGGGCGCGAGGTCGAAAAGACCAAGTCCAAGAGCCCTGCGATGGAAAACTCTCCACAGCGCCGTGGCGTGTGCACTCGCGTGTACACCACGACGCCTAAGAAGCCTAACTCCGCTCTGCGTAAGGTCGCCAAGGTGCGCCTGACCAACGGTTTTGAGGTGATCTCCTACATCGGCGGTGAAGGCCACAACCTGCAAGAACACAGCGTGGTGCTGGTTCGCGGCGGTCGTGTCAAGGACTTGCCAGGTGTGCGTTACCACATCGTGCGTGGTTCGCTGGACTTGCAAGGCGTGAAAGACCGCAAGCAAGCCCGCTCCAAGTACGGCGCGAAGAAGCCAAAGGCCAAGTAAGCCCTGGCCCTTTCGGTCTGAAGAATTTTCGGTGCTGTTTTTCCGCGTGGCGCGGAGGTGCAGCGTAGTGACCCCAAACGCAGGTGTTCTGCGCGGGTCGAGTAAGTGGGAGTCCTTCATTGGCTCTCGCGGTGTCTGAAAAGATGCCAACTGAAGCAAAGATAGAGGTAAAAAATGCCACGTCGTCGCGAAGTCCCCAAACGTGAAATCCTGCCGGATCCAAAGTTCGGTAATGTTGAGCTGTCCAAATTCATGAACGTGATCATGGAAGGCGGCAAAAAGGCGGTTGCAGAGCGCATCATTTACGGTGCCCTGGAACTGATCGAGAAGAAGCACCCCGATAAGGACCCTCTGGAAGCCTTCACCGTTGCCATCAACAACGTGAAGCCCATGGTGGAAGTGAAGTCCCGCCGCGTCGGCGGTGCCAACTACCAGGTGCCCGTGGAAGTGCGCCCTGTCCGTCGTCTGGCTCTGTCCATGCGCTGGATCAAGGAAGCCGCTCGCAAGCGCGGTGAAAAGTCGATGGCCCAACGCCTGGCCAACGAACTGCTCGAGGCCACCGAAGGCCGTGGCGGTGCCATGAAGAAGCGTGACGAAGTGCACCGCATGGCCGAAGCCAACAAGGCATTCAGCCACTTCCGCTTCTAAAAAGCGGATTTGTCCTGGATTTAAACCCAAGGCTGCCGGCGTTTCGCCTGCAGCCTTGTGTTGATTCAGGCAGTCACAAAATTGACGGGCATTTTTGCCAGTATGGCTGCCCGATTCCCTCTCAAAAACGACCCATCAAGGATCTACCATGGCTCGCAAGACTCCCATCGAGCGCTACCGCAATATCGGTATCTCGGCCCACATTGACGCTGGCAAGACCACGACCACCGAACGTATTCTGTTTTACACGGGCGTGACCCACAAGCTGGGCGAAGTGCACGATGGCGCTGCGACCACGGACTGGATGGAGCAAGAGCAAGAGCGCGGCATCACGATCACCTCGGCTGCCGTGACCTGCTTCTGGAAGGGCATGGACATGTCCTACCCAGAGCACCGCTTCAACATCATCGACACCCCCGGCCACGTGGACTTCACGATTGAAGTGGAGCGTTCCATGCGCGTGCTGGACGGCGCTTGCATGGTGTACTGCGCTGTGGGCGGCGTGCAGCCCCAGTCTGAAACTGTGTGGCGTCAGGCTAACAAGTACAAGGTGCCTCGCCTGGCCTTTGTGAACAAGATGGACCGTACCGGTGCCAACTTCTTCAAGGTCTATGACCAGATGAAGCTGCGCCTGAAGGCCAACCCCGTGCCCGTGGTGATTCCAATCGGCGCCGAAGAAAACTTCAAGGGCGTGGTCGATCTGCTGAAGATGAAAGCCATCATCTGGGACGAAGCTTCGCAGGGTATGAAATTCACCTACGAAGACATCCCCGCTGACTTGGTCGAGTCCGCCAAGAAGTGGCGCGAAAACATGATCGAAGCCGCAGCGGAAGCCTCGGAAGATCTGATGAACAAGTACCTGGAAGAAGGTGACTTGAGCGAAGCCGAGATCAAGCAAGGTCTGCGCCAGCGCACCATTGCCACCGAAATCCACCCGATGCTCTGCGGCACTGCGTTCAAGAACAAGGGTGTGCAGCGCATGCTGGACGCCGTGATCGACTATCTGCCCGCACCGACCGACATTCCAGATGTGGCTGGTACCGACGAAGATGAGAAGGAAGTGACGCGCAAGGCCGACGACAACGAAAAGTTCTCGGCTCTGGCCTTCAAGCTGATGACCGACCCCTTCGTGGGCCAGCTGACCTTCGTGCGTGTGTACTCTGGTGTGCTCACCAAGGGCGACACCGTGTACAACTCGGTCAAGGGCAAAAAAGAGCGTATCGGCCGTATCGTGCAGATGATGGCGAATGATCGCGTGGAAGTGGACGAAATCCGCGCCGGTGACATCGCTGCCTGCGTGGGTCTGAAGGAAGTGACCACCGGCGAAACGCTGTGCGATGTCGCATCGCCCATCGTGCTGGAGCGCATGGTGTTCCCTGAGCCCGTGATTTCGCAGGCTGTGGAACCCAAGACCAAGGCCGACCAGGAAAAGATGGGTATCGCTCTGGGCCGTCTGGCTGCAGAAGATCCTTCCTTCCGCGTGCGTACGGACGAAGAGTCTGGCCAGACCATCATTTCCGGCATGGGCGAGTTGCACCTGGAAATTATTGTGGACCGCATGAAGCGCGAATTCGGCGTGGAAGCCAACGTGGGCAAGCCTCAGGTGGCCTACCGCGAAACCATCCGCAAGACGGTGGAAGAAGCCGAAGGCAAGTTCGTGCGCCAGTCCGGTGGTAAGGGCCAGTACGGTCACGTCGTGCTCAAGATCGAACCCAACGAAGCCGGCAAGGGCATCGAGTTCGTCGACGCGATCAAGGGCGGTGTGGTTCCTCGCGAATTCATCCCAGCCGTGGAAAAGGGTATCAACGAAGCCGTGACGCAAGGTGTGCTGGCTGGCTACCCTGTGGTGGACGTCAAGGTCACGCTGCACTTCGGTTCGTACCACGATGTGGACTCGAACGAACTGGCGTTCAAGATGGCCGCTATCTTCGGCTTCAAGGAAGGCTGCAAGAAGGCCGGTCCAGTCATCCTGGAACCCATGATGTCTGTTGAAGTGGAAACGCCTGAAGACTATGCTGGCAACGTGATGGGCGATTTGTCCAGCCGCCGCGGCATGGTGCAGGGTATGGACGACATCGTCGGTGGCGGCAAGGCCATCCGCGCTGAAGTTCCTCTGTCGGAAATGTTCGGCTACTCGACTACGCTGCGCTCGGCCACACAAGGTCGTGCTACTTACACGATGGAGTTCAAGCACTACTCTGAAGCTCCTCGCAATGTGTCGGAAGCCATCATGGCTTCCCGCGCCAAGTAATGGCGTCTTTGGTCTAACAGCCAAACTGGCTGGTAGCGCTTGTGCTGCAAGCGCTACCAGCTATCAAATTCATAGTATGTCTGCGATGCGGTGCCGCCCTGTGGCCGGTGCGGGTCGAATCAGCAACCGCATGCAGACGTTAAACCCGGCACCGGCATAGCTCTTTGGAGAAAAAAATGGCAAAAGGTAAGTTTGAACGCACCAAGCCCCACGTCAACGTGGGCACGATCGGTCACGTGGACCATGGCAAGACGA
>ERZ650300.1614-NODE-1614-length-12633-cov-9.032676_pt1 | contig 12633 bp, 11 predicted proteins | sample MGYA00376236_ERZ650300 | MGnify/ENA primary metagenome ERZ650300 (study PRJEB26733, sample SAMN07839303) | wastewater metagenome | biome: urban; feature: wastewater treatment plant; material: waste water | place: USA: North Carolina | collected 2016-04-28 ... | reverse complement strand
GAGTCTCCCGTTTTCTATTTTAGAGAGTTTGCTTTGGGAGATTTCTAAGAGATTGGCTAACTGCTCTTGCGATAGATTTTTTTCTTCTCTTAGTTTTTTAATTTTGAATCCTATGTCTATGTTTTCCACGATATATATTAGTTTTGATGAAAACAAATTTAATAAATAGGCATTACATAATGGTATAAAAAAGGAAGGAAAACACGATTATTCCAAATTAGAATAATGATAAATTTTCAATATAAGGCAAAATCCCCCCCCCATTTTATTTATTAATTTCTCTTAAAAAAGACAATGTTAAGACTTTTGTCATAAAATATTGCTAGAAAACTTGTTCAAAATTTAATTTCAATTTAAAGAATATCATTTGCATTTTATTCCAAAAGGAATAGGTTATTAGGGTTTTTCTCTCCAAATTTGTCTCAGGTTTTTGCAAAAACAAAAGTGTATTAAAAAAATTATTAACTTTAAATTTCAAAACAAATGAAAAAATTAGAAATTTCGCAAATGGAAAATTTGCAAGGGGGAGGAAATGATCAAGCAGTAGTTTGTGGTATTGGTATAGGTATGATGTTTACTCCAATGTTTTATTTAGGAGCAGCAATTGCTGCTGTAGGGTGTTTAGTAAAAGATAGTAGTAATTAAAATTATTTATAAAATGAAAACTTTAAATTTATGCCAAATGCAGAATATTACTGCTAATGGTGAAGGTCAAGATTTTGCAAGTGGAATTCTATGTGGTATTGCTCTAGGTGCTGCCATACCAACTGGTGGCTGGTCATTAGTAGGAGCTGTAGCATCTTGTGCAGTTTTATTTGGAAATTGGTAGTATTAGATATATACTTATTATTACCCCATAATTTTTATGGGGTTAATTTTTAATTTATTATGAGTAAAAAATTAGAATATATAATTATTATTTTTTTGTTGGTAGTAGCAATTGTTAATATTTATAGATATTTTCATAATGAGGAGCTGTACTTAAAAGTACTTTTTGCTGCGATTTCTTTATTTATTGTTTACATTTTAATTAAAATAAAAAAATGAAGAATGCTAGTTTGTTATTATTAGTGATTATTTTTTCTTTAATATTAATCTATCTAGACAACGCCTACATCACGACTTCTTCCAAAATCTTTGATTTTCTTGCCAAAGATTATCCCAGTTCTGTAGTACAAAACTATATGGAGAGCCAAAAAAAATGGTGGTGGGTAAGCTATGCTGTAACGCCAATTTTAATAGGCATTAAAGTATTACTGGTGGCGTTTTGTCTTAATTTTGTAAAGATTATTAGTGAGAAGCTAGAGCAAGTAAAGTTTAGAGATATACTTACGGTAGTACTAATGGCAGAGTTTGTATTTGTAATCGCAGGTTTTTATAAGTTTTTTAATTTCTACCTTATAGATACAGATTACACACTAGAAACCTTACAAACGTATTATCCGCTTTCGCTTATTAACTATAAAGAAGCCATTTCTACAGAAAAATGGTTGGCTTATCCATTGCAATTGGCAAATGTTTTTGAACTGATGTATTGGGGTGTTTTAGCATGGGGGATATGGCAACTGGCAGATAAAAAGATTTCTTACCAAAGATCTCTAGGTTATGTTGCACTTACTTATGGTGTTGGATTATTGTTTTGGGTAGGTGTGGTGTGTTTTTTAATACTAAGTGTTTCTTATTAATTATTAAAAATTCTAAACCTTCAAGGTTTTTAAAACCTTGAAGGTTTCTTTCTTTATATTTATGAAAAACAAAACTTTAAAAATATTAGCCATTATAATTCCTTTGGTGTTAATAGGAGTAATGGTGTATCTGTTTACCAATTATCAAAATAAAAAAGCAAAAGTAGAAGCGCTGCAAAGTATTCCTACTTTTTCTGTAAAAGATATTAATGGAGCTACGATTACCAATAAAGATTTGCAAGAAGGTAATAAATTATTGGTGTATTTTAATTCAGAATGCCATTTTTGTCAGGCAGAGATGCAAGAACTTTCTGCTATTAACAAACAACATCTAGATGTACAATGGATTATGTTTAGTAGTCAAAGTATTGAAGAAATTAAAATCTTTGCAACAAAGTACAACTTGCAAAATGCAGAGAATATCAAATGGTGTACAGACCCTAAAGCAGAAGTTTACACAAAATTTGCAATGACGGGTATTCCTTATTTCTTAGGGTATAACAAAGAAAATAAATTAGTACATAGAAGTACTGGTGCTATAAAAATAGAAAAAGTTTTAAAAGATTTTGATGAAAGCAAATAATTTAATCAAAAAAACTTTTTCTCTTCAAAAAGATTTAACAGATTGCGGAGTTGGTTGTTTGCAATCTTTGGTTAGATACTATGGCGGAGATATATCTCTAGAAACTTTAAGAGAAAAAAGCGGAACTAGCAAAACAGGAACTACTCTTTTAGGATTATACCAATGCGCCAATGCTATTGGTTTTGATGCTGATGGCTGCGAAGCAGATATCAATGCCTTAATAGAACACGGAGAACCTGTAATTTTACATGTAATTATTGACCAAAAATATGAACATTATGTCATCTGCTATTCTTACAATTATCATAATGATTCTAAATTTCTTATTGGAGATCCTGCTAAGGGTTTAGAATATTGGACTCAAGAAGATTTAGAAAAAGTCTGGGTTTCTAAAACCTGTCTTACGTTAAAACCCAATGTACACTTCGAGAAAAAAGAAAAAACCAATTCAGAGAAAAAACAATGGTTGCTTCATTTGGTAAAAGAAGACCAAGAATCTATTTATACTATTATTGTTTTAGGGGTAATTTTTACTTTGTTGGGAATGTCTATGTCTATCTTTTCACAGAAATTAATAGATGATATTTTACCTAAAAAGAAACTGAATGTTTTGTTATTGAGTATAGGATTTTTAAGTTTTCTTTTATTTGCTAGAGTTATTATACAAGCACTAAGGGAATTTTACATCATAAAACAAAGCAAGGAATTTAATCAAAGGATTAACAAAACTTTCTTTTCTTCTTTATTACATTTACCCAAAATGTTTTTTGACACCAGAAAGATTGGTGACTTTGTAGCAAGACTAAATGATACCCAAAGAATACAAACGGTAATAAAACATTTGATTACCAATACTGCGGTAGATATTTTAGGGGTATTAATTTCTATTGGCTTTTTGTTTTATTACTCTTGGAAATTAGCAATAGTATGTTTGGTAATTTCACCTATTATCTTTTACATTATTTTTAGATTTAATAAACAAATTATTGAATCTCAAAAAAGTGTGATGCAATCTTATAGCATTAACGAAGCCAATTATATTGACAGCATTAGAGGAATAGATGTAATAAAAGGGTTTGGCAAACAAGATTTATTCTTAAAAAGAAATATTTTAATCTTTGGAAATTTTCAAACCAAAATATTTGAATTAGGGAGGCTGAATCTTAAAATTGCACTTTACTCTGGTTTGGCTTTAGTGGTTTTTCTCATTGCCATTCTTGGATTTTCATCATATAATGTTCTAAATAATGAAATAAAAGTAGGAGAACTAATGGCAATTATTGGTATTGCAAGTTCTTTACTTTCTTCTATTACCAACTTGGCATTAGTAAGTATTCCTATTCAAGAAGCTAAAGTAGCTTTTGATAGAATGTTTGAATACTCTTCAATCCCGAAAGAAAAAACAGAAGGTTTAGAGGTTTCAAATATTGCAAGAATAGAAGTTAAGAATCTAGATTTTAGATTTAACGGAAGAAGTAAACTACTAAATGATGTTTCATTGAAACTAGAAAAAGGAAAAATTACTTGTCTTCTTGGTGAAAGCGGAAATGGCAAAACTACTTTTGCGGAAATTTTGCAGAAGAATTATATTCAAGAAAAAGGAGAGATTATAATTAATAGAAGCATTAATTTAAATGAAATTTCTATTTCTAATTGGAGAAAACACATTTCAGTTGTCCCACAGAATATTCAGTTATTTAATGGAACAGTTTTAGAAAATATCATCTTAGATGAGCATTTGGATGAACAAAAACTTCAAAGTGTTATTAACTTAGGTTTTGAAAAATTCATTAATTCTCTTCCTCAAAATATGTTAACTATTGTAGGTGAAGAAGGTGTCAATCTTTCAGGCGGACAAAAACAATTGCTTGGATGGATGAGAGCTTTATATCACAATCCACAATTTCTAATTTTAGACGAGCCAACTTCTTCTCTAGATAAAGAGAACAGAGATTTTATTTACAAACTGATTGATAAATTAAAGGATACAACTATAATTTTTATCATTAGTCATCATTTAGAGGATTTGAAAAATATTTCTACGGATATTTATTTGCTTAAGGACACAAGATTAAAAATTATTTAAATGATATTTATTAATTTTTTTAACACAGATTTAACTGATTTTTCTTTTCTAAATAAGTTTTTTCTTTATATTTTTATCAAATTAAATTATTATTAATCAAAATTAAAACTATGAGAAAACAATTTCTTTCTTTTGTGTTGTCTTTCTTTTTGATTGCCAATGCATTTGCTCAGAACATTCCTCTTGATCCTAGTGTCAGAACGGGCACACTTTCTAACGGGATGAAGTATTACATCAAGAAAAACGTAAAACCAGAAAAAAAAGTAGAATTCCGTTTAGCGATTAATGCGGGTTCTATCAATGAAGACGAAGACCAGAGAGGTCTTGCTCACTTTATGGAGCACATGAATTTCAACGGGACTAAAAATTTCCCAGAGAATAAATTGGTAGATTTTCTACAATCTATCGGGATTAAATTCGGGCAACACCTTAATGCGTATACCAGTTTTGACGAAACCGTTTATATGTTACCCGTTCCTCTTGACAAGCCAGGAAACCTAGATTCAGGGCTTAAAGTAATGGAAGATTGGGCTTTTAACGCATTACTTACCGATAAAGAAATAGAAAAAGAAAGAGGCGTAGTTTTAGAAGAATTGCGTTTAGGATTAGGAGCAGACAAAAGAATGCTAGACCAATATCTTCCTAAATTAGCTTACAATTCTAGATATGCAGACCGATTACCAATTGGTAAAAAAGAAATTCTACAAAATTTCAAACCAGATGCGTTGAGAAGATTTCACAAAGATTGGTACAGACCAGATTTAATGGCTTTGGTAGTAGTAGGAGATGTTAATGTAGATGAAATGGAGCAAAAAATTAAAGCCAATTTCAGTAAATATCAAAATCCTGCAAATGCTAGAAAAAGAGTAGATTATGAGATGCCAAATCATAAAGAAACTTTGATTTCTATTGCTACTGATGCAGATGCAACTTCGTCTTCGGCGCAATTTTATATTAAAGATGATGGTCCTGCAAAACCAGATGTTACCGTAAATGATTATCAAAAAAGCATTGTAGAGCAATTGGCTGCTACCATTGTGAATAACCGTTTGCAAGAATTAACCAATTCTGAGAAGCCACCTTTTATTTTCGGATATGTTTCTCACAGCAATTTATTGAGAACCAAAGATGCTTTTCAAGCATATGCGATGACCAAAGAAGGTGAACAGAAAAATGCGCTTAAAGTGCTTTTAGAAGAAGTAGAAAGAGCAAAAAGATTTGGTTTTTCTCAAAATGAATTAGATAGAGCAAAATCTGAAACCCTTTCTAATCTAGAAAAATCTTATAACAATAGAGATAAAACAGAAAGTGCAAGATTGGTAATGGAATATGTAAGAAATTTCCTTAACCAAGAGCCAATTCCAGGAATTGAATGGGAATATGAATTGCACAAAAAATATTTGCCAAGTGTGACTTTAGACCAAGTGAATAACATTCTGAAAAATTACATCAAAGATGATAGCAGAGTGATTGTGGTAACTGGTCCTAAAAAAGAAAATGCAGTACTTCCTACAGATGCGCAGTTATTGGCAACTGTAGATGATGTAAAAAATGCACAGTTAAAACCTTACGAAGACAAAGCTGCTATTAAAACTTTGGTAGAACCTTTTAAATCGAATGGTAAAATTGTAAAAACCGAAGCAGATGCCAAGTTGGGAACCACTACTTTTACATTAAGCAATGGCGCAAAAGTAACTTACAAAAAAACAGATTTCAAGGAAGACGAAATTGTTTTCTCAGCGATTAGTTTAGGTGGAAGTTCTTTAATTTCTAATGAAGACTTCGAAAAAACACAATGGGCTTTTCCAGCGCTTGCAGAATCTGGGTTCAATAAATATTCTAAAAATGATATTACCAAATTCCTTTCTGGGAAACAAGTTTCTGTAATGCCTTATGTAGGAGGAATTTATACAGGATTTAATGGGAATTCTACCAAAAAAGATTTCGAAACGCTTTTCCAAATGATTTATGGTTATTTTACCAACCTAAATTATGACGAAGCAAGCTACAATTCTTATAAAGCGAAACAACAAGGATTTTTAGATAACCTTTTGGCAAATCCTCAAACGTATTTCCAAAGCGAAGTTCAGAAATATTTGAACCAAAAAAATCCTAGATTCTTCGGAATTTTACCAGATGCTAAAGCTTGGGAAAAAACCAGCTATAAATTAGCGTACGATATTTACAAAAAATCAGTCGCTAATGCAGGAAACTTCCATTTCTATTTTGTAGGAAATGTAGACGAAAACCAAATCAAACAACTTTCTGAACAATATTTAGCAAGTTTACCTTCTACCAAAAAATCAGAAACGTATAAAGATTTAGGATACAGACCTCTTTTCACTTCTACAGAAAAAGTGATTAAAAAAGGAAAAGATCCTAAAAGTATGGTGATGATTAGATTCAGTGGAGAAACCAAATATAATGAGCAAGAAGATCTTGCCATGAGAGCTTTAGGTGAAGTTGCTACGATTAAAATCATCGAAAAACTTCGTGAAGATGAAGGCGGAATTTACGGAGGTGGAGCAAGAGGAAGTTTAAACAAAGTTCCTTACGGAAGCTACAATTTCAGCATTAATTTCCCTTGTGGACCAGAAAATGCAGAAAAATTAACCAAAATTGCTTTGGCCGAACTTCAAAAAATGATTGACAACGGGCCAGAACAAAAAGATTTAGATAAATTTAAAGAAGGAGAAGCGAATGATGATGTAACCAATATGAAAGACAATAATTATTGGCTACAAAACATCACGAGCTACCAAACTCAAGGTGGCGATAAATACAGCGTTCTTAATTATTTAACTAAAGTAAAAGCACTTACAGTAAAAGATTTACAGGCAGTTGGTAAAAAGTATTTAACCGAGAAAAACAGAATGGTATTTACTTTAATGCCAGAAGTAGAAACTCCGAAAACGGATGCTCCAAAAGCAGCAGTTTCTGCGAATGTAACGGCTCAACAAGTGATTGATAATTACGCAGCAGCTTTGGGTGGAAAATCTAAATTAGAAGCAGTAAAAACCGTGAAAACACTTTCTACGATTAAAGTAATGGGCATGGAAATGGAAGCGACTACTTTAGAAATGGCACCGAATAAATCTAAAGCGGTTCAAAAAATTATGGGACAAGAAATGGTTCAAGTTTTTGACGGCGAAAAAGGATACATGATGCAAGCTGGTCAGAGAATGGATTTACCAGCTCCTGCAATTGAAGAAGCAAAGAAAAAAAGACTATTCGAAGTGCTTTCTTATAATCCAGCAGACTTCAAAACAGTAGAAAAAGTAACGGAAGAAGGTAAAGAATTATATCTTTTAGCTGGTGCTGGTAAAAAATTATATTTTGATACCAAAACCAATTTATTGGTGAAAAGCACTTCTGACAAAGGAGATATGGTTATTCTAGATTACATGGAAGTAGACGGAATTAAGTTTCCTAAAAACTTGAAATTAGCCATGATGGGACAAAACATGGAAATGACCAATAATCAAGTTATCGTTAATAAAGAAGTGTCAGCAGAAGACTTCAAATAAAACTTGATTTTTTTATAAAATGTAGAGTCCGAGAATGAAAATTCTCGGACTTTTTTATGTCAGAATATACGAGCTTTTTCGTATTTATTGGTAGAAGTTTAAACTCCAAATTTGTAAAAATCATTATTCATAAATTTTTATAAATTTAGACTTAGAAAAGTCTCTGCATGAAATCAATTTTATCTTTTGTATTCATTTTTACACTGAGTTTGACTTTTGGGCAAAAATCAAACCACAAAGAAATAGATTCTATTAATAATCTTCCGTTTGAAGTAAGGTTAAAAGATGCCGCTATTTTAGACAAGGTTTATCTGAAAAATGCAGAGGAATCTGCCAAAATTCATTATGACTTAGGCGAAGCAAAATCTTACAGCAACCTCAGTTTAGTCTATTATTATCAAGGAAAATATGAGAAAGATTTGGCGTATTCTCTGAAAGCGATTCACATTTTCGAGAAATTAAACGACTTAGAGAATCTTTCTTTAGAATGGGGAGAATTGGGGTATAGAATGAAGAAAAGAAATCTAGAGAAAGCGATTCAGTACATGCAGAAATCTAAACAAATTGCAGAAAAAAATAACCTTCAGAAACCCTTATTGAGCATTTATAACAATTATGGTGTGCTCAAAGAAATGAAAGTAGAATATGACAGCGCACTTTTCTACTACGAAAAAGGGCTCGTCTTAAAACAAAAAATTAATGACCAAGTTGGCATTCCGTATAGTTTGAATAATATTGCAGGGGTTTTTGTGCTCAGAAAACAATTTGACAAAGCGGAGGAAAACTATCAAAAAGCTCTGGAAATCAGAAAAAAAATAAATGATACGGTAGGAATTGCAGAAAATTACTCTTACCTAGGAGATTTGCATTTGATGCAAAAAGACTTCAAAAAAGCGATTGGGTTTTATCAAAAATCAACAAAAATCACCGATAAACACAAGTATTTAGGACTTTCGCAAGATTCTTATCGCAAGATTTCAGAATGTTATGAAAATTTAGGTGAACATCAAAAGGCTTTGCAGAATTTCAAGAAATTTTCAGCACTCAAAGACAGCCTCATTAATCAGGAAACCAATTCTAAAATTGCCGAATTAGAGGTGAAATTTGATACCAATGAAAAAGAAAAACAATTGCTTCAGAAACAAGCCGAAGTAGAAACCTCTAGAATCAAATTTTCGGTGGCGATTGTATTTGCGATTTTAGCCTCTATTATTGGCTTTCTTTTTTATCGTCAACAAAGATTGAAAAACAAGCAACAGCATCAGGAATTTGAATTGAAATCTGCAATGGCTCAAATCGAAAGTCAAAATAAATTGCAAGAACAACGCCTTTCTATTTCCCGAGATTTACATGATAATATTGGCGCACAATTAACCTTCATTATTTCGTCTTTAGAAAATACAAAATTTGGAATTCCGAATTTAGAAACTGCGGTAGAAAAGCGTTTAGACAAAATCAGTGACTTTACCAGAAATACGATTGTAGAACTTCGAGACACGATTTGGGCAATGAATAAAGCAGATTTTACGATGGAAGATTTGAGTTCTAGGATTTTCAATTTTATAGAACATGCACAATCTGCCAATCAAAATATTTTGTTCAATTTTAGCATTGACGAAAATCTTAAAAACAAGAAATTTTCGTCTGTAGTAGGTGTAAATTTATACAGAACGATTCAGGAATCTGTGAATAATGCGATGAAATATGCTAATGCTCATCATATCGTCATCAATGCAGAAAAATTTCAGGAAGGTTTAAAAATTGAAATCAAAGACGATGGAAAAGGTTTTGACACCGAAAATGTAGATGTAGGAAACGGATTGCTCAATATGAAAAAACGAATGGAAGAAATCGGGGGAAATTTTTCCATCAATTCAGAAATCGGGAAAGGAACTAGTGTAAATGTAGAATTGCTGAAATTTTAAAGAAATAGAACTGTAGAGTTGTAGAGTAGGAGAATTGTAGATTTGTAGAGTTTGAGAATACTAGTGTGATTAAAAATAATTATGAAATATGAAACCCGTATCTCGTATCTCGAAACTAATAAATAATATACCATGATAAAAATAGCGATAGTAGACGATAATCTTTTTTTGCAAAAAACGGTTCAAGAGAAACTGTCTTTTTTTGAAGATATAGAAATCAAATCAAAATCTCTGAACGGAAAAGAATTGCTCCAAAAATTAGAAAAAAACTCCAACTTAGATTTGATTTTGATGGATATAGAAATGCCAGAAATGAACGGAGTAGAAGCTACTGCCGAAGTGAAAAAGCGTTATCCTCACATCAAAATTTTAATGCTTACGGTTTTTGATAATGATGAAAAAATTTTTAAATCCATCAAAGCTGGAGCCGATGGTTATTTGCTGAAGGAAATTAATCCTCAAGAATTGTATAATTCCATCAAAGAAACGCTTTCTGGAGGTGCTGCAATGACGCCATCTATCGCGCTGAAAACATTGAAATTGCTCAGAGAACCTCAGGTTTTCGAAACGGAAGAAGAAAAAGAAAAAATTACACTTACTGCAAGAGAAATTCAGGTTTTGGAACAATTGAGCAAAGGATTAAAATATGATGCTATTGCAGAAAATCTCATCCTTTCTAAAGGAACGATTAGAAAACATGTGGAAAATATTTACGCTAAATTACAGGTTCATAATAAGTTAGAAGCAGTGCAGATTGCTAAGAAGAATAAATTAATTTAAAAGATACGATTTTATTCGTATTTACTTGCCTATTTCTTCCGAGTATTTTTACCAAAAAAAATTAAACTATGAGAAGAAAATTTATTTTATCTGCTGTTTCAGCATTGATGATTTCGGCATTTACTTTTGCGCAAGAAGGCAATAATTCTGTAAAATTTAACTTAGGAACTTCTTTTTCCAAACCTGGTGATGAACTGGCAACGGTAGCAATGGATGGTAAAAACATGCAACTCTCCGTAAGTGCTGAAGCTGCAAGATTTTTCAATTATAAAAAAGACTCTAAATTAGGTTTTAGAATTGCAGCAGTAGTAGGTTATGACAATACACACATTCTTTCTAGTGATGCGATTACTCAAATTAAGACGTCTATTCCGAATATTAAAGGAAGAATTTATCCTTTGTGTTTTAAAGGTTCTGCATTTGATTTTGCAGGATTAGTAACCAAAGAAAAAGATTTAGGAATCGGTTTTCTGGATATTCCTGTGTATTTAATCTTAATTTCTACGGTGAATAGTTTACACTTTGATTATGGAGTTGGTTTTGGAAAACTCAAAGAATCCTCAAATATTTATGATGATAGTTTTGTAGAAACCACTACCAATAGAACCATGAATTATTTTGGTTGGGGATTTCAGCCTGTTATTTACAATTCTGAAAGTGAAAAATGGTCTGTAAATGCAATGTTTGATTTCGGGAAATTTAAATGGACGAACGGAAACGGAAACACATCGTCTTTTAAAATGAGTACAGTAGGATTTGGTGCTCAATATCATTTTTAATTTTTTCAATATGATTAAGAAAATTTTCGTTCCAGTTTTTGTTTTGTTTTTCGCAGTCTTTTTTGCTCAAACCGAAAAATACAAAGCATCAGATTATTCACTGCCCAATAATGTAAAAACCTATAATACATTTGTTTACAAGTACGATGTAGAATTAGGTAAATATTTCGTCATCGAAAAACACATCAGAATTTTTGAAAAAGGTTTGCTAAAATATGATTATGTTTTGGATAATTATTTGGATAGATTTTCTCAAATCAAAAGATATACATATAATGCTCAAAATCAATTGATTTCTATAGAAACAGCGGATGATTATGAGAAGCCTCAATACTATCCTTACATAGATTTTTTTTATGAAAATGGCAAGTTGTCAAAAATTTCTGAAGTTTTAGGTAACAAAAGAATTTTTACAGATTTCAGTTATGATAAAAAAGGAAGAATTCTTAAGGAAAAAAGATATCAAGATGATAAATTGGTGTTGTCAACAGTAGATTACAATTATATTTCTGATAAAAATTATACAACCAAGAAAGTAGTTTTTATCAATGATGATTCTAAAAAAAATGTAGATGAAGTTTTTGAAAATAATTTGAAAATTTCAGAAGAAATAGATGATCCAGCAGCTAAAATTTCTTATACATTTCAATATGACAAAAACGGAAATGAGGTGATGAAAAGCGATTTAACTACCAATTTTGATAGTCATTACGTTTACGGAAAAACGGGTGCAATCATTAAATCTAAAAAAACAGAATATGACGATTATGAATTTGACATCGTTAATTATTTTGAATTTTCAGAAATCACTTACGAAGATGGTTCTAAAGAAGGCAGTAAAGTTTTTGATAAAGAATTTGCTAAATCTTTCAATATGAGTGTTTTGAGTTATGATGCAATAGATAATTTGAAATAAAAATTTGTTATTTTTGAAAAAAACTTAGTTATGAAAAAAATATTAATAATTTTTGCCTTACTTATTTTACAATTTTCTTTTGCGCAAAAAGATGATGTGGTGAAATATTTGTCTGAAAATTGGGGAGTAAATAAAGATGTAGCAAAAATAGAAGAAGTGAATTATTCTGTTGGCTTTACTTCTGGAAAATTTGAGCCAAGATCTACTAAAATTTATACCTTCAAAAACGGAAAATTAATTTCCTTAGAAACACAATATCCTAAAGATAAAGTAATTGAAACCTTTGAATACAATGCCAAAGGAAAACCTGCGAAATTTTCTAAAGTTAATACCGGAACAGACAAAGCAAGTG
>ERZ650300.1608-NODE-1608-length-12668-cov-10.754222_pt1 | contig 12668 bp, 10 predicted proteins | sample MGYA00376236_ERZ650300 | MGnify/ENA primary metagenome ERZ650300 (study PRJEB26733, sample SAMN07839303) | wastewater metagenome | biome: urban; feature: wastewater treatment plant; material: waste water | place: USA: North Carolina | collected 2016-04-28 ... | reverse complement strand
CCACGCCGCGCCAAGGCCGGTGCCAACGTGTCGCAGATGCACTACGCCCGGAAAGGGATCATCACGCCGGAGATGGAATACGTTGCCATCCGCGAAAACCTCAACCGCCGCGCCTACATCGAATCCCTCAAGGCGACTGGTCCGCTGGGCGACAAAATGGCCAAGCTGCTCGGCCGCCAGCACCCGGGCCAGAACTTCGGTGCCAGCATTCCCGAAGAAATCACCCCGGAATTCGTGCGCAGCGAAGTCGCCCGCGGCCGCGCCATCATCCCCAACAACATCAACCACCCGGAAAGCGAGCCGATGATCATCGGCCGCAACTTCCTGACCAAGATCAACGCCAACATCGGCAACTCGGCGCTCGGCTCCAGCATTCAGGAAGAAGTCGAGAAGATGACCTGGTCGATCCGCTGGGGCGGCGACACGGTGATGGATCTCTCGACCGGCAAGAACATTCACGAAACGCGCGAATGGATCATCCGCAACTCGCCGGTACCGATCGGCACCGTGCCGATCTATCAGGCGCTCGAAAAGGTGAACGGCAAAGCCGAAGAACTGACTTGGGAAATCTTCCGCGACACGCTGATCGAGCAGGCCGAACAAGGCGTCGATTATTTCACCATCCACGCCGGCGTGCTGTTGCGCTACGTGCCGATGACCGCCAGCCGCATGACCGGCATCGTCAGCCGGGGCGGCTCGATCATGGCCAAGTGGTGCCTCGCGCATCACAAGGAAAGCTTCCTCTACACGCACTTTGAAGACATGTGCGAGATTATGAAAGCCTACGACGTCGGTTTCTCGCTCGGCGACGGCCTGCGCCCCGGCTCGATCTACGATGCCAACGACGAAGCGCAACTGGCCGAACTGAAGACGCTCGGTGAACTCACCGACATCGCCTGGAAGCACGACTGTCAGGTCTTCATCGAAGGCCCGGGCCACGTGCCGATGCACATGATCAAGGAGAACATGGACCTGCAGCTCGACTACTGCAAGGAAGCCCCGTTCTATACCCTCGGCCCGCTAACCACCGACATCGCCCCCGGTTACGACCACATCACCAGCGGCATCGGCGCCGCCATGATCGGCTGGTTCGGCACCGCCATGCTGTGCTACGTCACGCCGAAAGAACACCTTGGACTGCCGGATAAGAACGACGTCAAGGAAGGCATCATCACTTACAAGCTTGCCGCGCACGCCGCCGACCTGGCCAAGGGCCACCCCGGCGCGCAGATCCGCGACAACGCCATGAGCAAGGCGCGCTTCGAGTTCCGCTGGGACGACCAGTTCAACCTCGGCCTCGACCCCGACAAGGCCAAGAGCTTCCACGACGAAACCCTGCCCAAGGAATCGGCCAAGGTCGCCCACTTCTGCTCCATGTGCGGTCCGCACTTCTGTTCCATGAAGATCACCCAGGACGTCCGCGACTACGCCGCCGCCCAGGGCATCGCCGAGACCGAAGCACTGGAAAAGGGCATGGAAACCAAGGCTGTGGAGTTTGTGAAGAGCGGCGCGGAGATCTACCGCAAGGTGTAAGCGCTCACACCCGATCCACACCACGAAAACGGGCCGCTTGGCCCGTTTTTTTTGCCTTTGCCCCCCAGCCGCGCCCGCACCATCGCACGCGCGACATCCTACTCAGCCAGCCGCATGGACACGCCTTGACGCTCCTCCAAGCGGCTCGGCGGCGCCCTGGCGAGCCAGCCGGAATGGCCTCTTTCCATGCGGAAGCTTGTGATTCACATCACAAAACTGCAATTCAGTTTTCTGCGGATCTGTCGTTACTGAAGCTAGCGCATGAAACCGATCCACGCATCGATCGGCATGGCACAGCGAAGTCCAGCCACTTCCCCGTGCCTCATGCTCACCCGCCCATACACAAGGTCCGACGGTATCCCGGGGCACGGCGACGCACCAGTAGCCCAGGAATCAAGGCCAAAACGGAAATACACAATGCGCGCGCATGGCAGCAGAGGTTTCACGCTCATCGAGTTGATGGTGACGATCAGTATCGTTGCGATCCTGCTCGGCCTGGTCACGCCCTCGTTCACTTCGCTCCTCAACACCAACCGCCTCGCCACCCAGGCCAACGACATTCTCGGCGCCCTCACGGTTGCGAGAAGCGAGGCCATTCGGCTCGATCGGCGCGTGGTTCTCTGCCGCAGCGACGACGGCGCCAGTTGCTCGACCGCCAGCGACAAATGGCAGGGCTGGCTTCTTTTTGTCGACAACGACAACAACGATACCCCCAGCGCCGCAGAAATCCTGCGTGTCGGCACGATCGCCTCCGACACTGTCAGCGTGCAAGGCAGCTCAGCGATCTCCGGTCAGCAAAACCGCATCCGGACAGGCTCCGACGGCTTTGCCCGCGTCACCGCCAATTCTTCGGCAGCCCTGCTCCAGGCCAAGATATCCGTTTGCATTGCCACCGCATCCCCGGCGGAAAACGCCCGCGAAATCAGAATCGTCAATGGAGGACGCGCCATGATTGTCTCGGTCAATAACAACAGCACCTGCCCCATACCTTCCAATTCCTGAATCAAAGTTCCAGGCTTTTCCACATATGAAACACAAGACCCTCAACCGGCGGCAAAAGGGCGTGGGCCTCATCGAAGTGCTCGTAGCAATGGTTCTGCTTTCACTTTGCCTGCTCGGCATGGCAGGGCTGCAGGTCGTCGCGCTGCGCAACGATCAAAGCGCCCAATCCCGTTCGATGGCGACGATCATGAGCTATTCAATCACCGACTCCATGCGCGCCAATATCGCCGCCGCCAAAAACGGGGACTACAACCTGACCGCCTGCAGCGCCGTGAGCGGAACCTCGCTCGCCAATACAGACCTGATTTCCTGGATTAGTGCCGTCAAATCGGCCATTGGACAAACCGCTTGCGGCGGAATCAATTGCGTCAATGGTCTCTGCGAAATCACGATTCAATGGGACGACTCCCGCGCAACGGGCGGAGATCAGACCTATACCCTCACGACTCGGATTCAATTGTGAAAACGTCTCGCGTCCATCCATTCGGCAGCCGTTCCCGAGCCCGAGGGCTTACCCTCATCGAGTTGATGATTTCGCTGGTACTCGGAATGGTGCTCGTCGGCGGCGTGCTGGTTGTATTTCTTGGGAGTCGAACGACCTATTCGACCACCGACAACCTCTCCAAAATGCAGGACTCGGCCCGCATCGCCTTCACCGTGATGGGTCGCGAGATTCGAGAATCGACAGGTACCGGCTGCGGAAACGGCAGCCGCTCGGACAATGCCATTGCCAAACGAAATGAAAGCATTCTGAATGCCGCCCAATCCGCAACGCCCGCCTGGTGGAGTGTAATAGGTCAGGGCATCCAGGGTTACGAAGCGGGAGTAGCCTCGGCGGCCGTCGCAATAGGAACGGCGGTGGGCGAAAGGACAACCGGCACGGATGCCATTCAAGTTTCCGGGGCCTATGGAGCCGGCTTCACCGTCGACTTGCACGACAACCTCCTGAACAAATTCACGCTAAACACAAACGCCTCGGGAATCAACGCCAACGATATCTTGATCGTCTGCGACTACAAGCAATCCACAATATTCCAGGCGAGCGCGGTCGCAACGAACAAAATCAGCTATGCCGCCGGCACCGGCAGCGCCAAAAATTGTGGCACCGCCCTGGGTTACGACCCCGCCAATAGCTGCCCGACTGTCTATTACCAATACGACCCGCTCGTTACACGCATGACCCGTTTCGGAGCGAGCTATTGGTATATCGGCAACGGAACGAATGGACGCCCTTCCCTTTATCGGATTTTTCTGACTGGAACCCCGGAGGAAATCTCCCCCGGCGTCTCGGATATGCAAATAACTTACCTCCAAGATGGCATCGCAGCCTACCAAAAGGCTTCCGATATAACCGACTGGGGAAAGATACTCGCGGTGCGGCTCACCCTGAGCTTTGAAAGCCAGGACCAGGGCGTCTCCACGGCAAGCAGTGGCGATCGACGCATCGGGACAGCAACAACCAGCACCATTCTGCTCAGGAACAGAACGCTATGAAGCCCGGCGGAAACAAGCAAAGAGGCATGGTTCTCGTCGTATCCCTGATCATCCTGGTCATCATCACCCTGCTTGGGCTTTCTTCCATGCGCAGTGCCGGCCTCGAAGAAAGGATGAGTGGCAATCAGTACGACAAGAACCTCACCTTCGAAGCGGCCGAAGCCGCGCTTCGCGAGGCCGAAGCGGTTACAACGGCCCCCATGACTTTCTCTTCGGCCTGCGTCAATGGCCTGTGTCCGACCCCGACCGCCGGCTCGACCGACCGCTGGCTGGATACGAGTTTTACCGGCTGGAAAACGGCGAAATCGATTCGAAAAGGTTTGGTCAACGCGCAATACATCATCGAAAACATGGGGCTGCAGCCGGTCGATGGCACCTGCCATCTTCAAACGCCGGTCGAACCCACCTGCCTCATCCCGATGTACCGGATCACCGCCCGTGCAACCGCGACGAATGGACGGGGTACCTCCGTTACCCTTCAATCCAACATCCGCCAATAATCGGAGAGTTCCTCATGAGAAGCCCTGCCCGCCCTGGAACCGGCTCGAGATTTCATCTCATTCTTGCTCAATCCGTTATTGCCCTTTCGATTGCATGCCCGCCCGCCTGGGCAACCGTCGATCTGCCCACCGCCCCTCTGCAATCGGCGGCGGCCATTCAATCGAACATTCTTTTCCTGCTCGACGATTCGGGAAGCATGCAGTTCGAAATGATGCCCGACGCCCTCACCATATTTCCCGATGGCGCCACCACCGCCACGCCGCTAGGGGTCTATCTATTTCCACCCCCCAACAATGTTTACGGAGCGCCTATTTACGGCTCGGGCTGGGCTTCACTGGTGCTTATTCCAAGCTTCGAAGACACCAATTACCATAATTTCTTCAAGCGCTCGCCGGCCAACAACGACGTCTTCTACGACCCGACCATCACCTACACCCCGTGGGTCAAATACGACGGATCGTCCTATGGAAATGCCTCGACGACCGCCGCGCCCTACAATCCCGCCAATACGAGCGTGGGGCAATTGAATCTCACCACTCAGCAAAGCTCCAATTCCGTCACCTGGATCTTCGGCAATTCGCCAACCAACTACTCGAATTGCTCGACCAGCGGGTGCAATACATACTGGCCCATCACGTTCTACATGTACAAGGGCACCGGTTCCCGAACCGCGTCCACCAGCTATATCAAATACCAGATCCGGGGCAGCACGGGATATTCGACAGACCTGAACGGCGGCACCCAGACAACCGTCGGCTCCTTCACCTGGGGCACGACAACCCGCACGGTGGCGCAAGAAGCACAGAATTTCGCCAACTGGTTTACTTATTACCGGTCCCGAACCCTGGCAGCCCGCGCGGGTGCCAGCATTGCGTTTTCCCGATTGGGAACAAACTACCGCGTCGGCTTCAGCACCATCAACACGTCGAACTTCGGCGACGTCATCCCGACATCCGGCGTATTCGAAGGCACCAATCGTCAGAACTGGTTCAATAATCTGCTTGGCAGCACCGTCCCCACCCTCGGCACCCCCCTGAAAGAGGCGCTGAACCGGGCCGGTGTCTATTTCTCGCGTACCGACAACAACGGGCCTTACGGCCCCGCCCCACAGCTATCGTGCAGGCGCAATTTCACGATATTGACCACGGATGGCTACTATAACGATGCAACCATCGGCGGCATCGGAAACGAAGACAATACCGCTGGCCTGGTCATCACGGGGCCCAATTCGCAATCGTATCAATACACGCCCGCCAGCCCCTACAAGGACACTTACACCAATACGCTCGCGGACATTTCGATGTATTACTGGAAAAAGGATCTGCGAACCGATCTTTCCAATAATCTCCGAACGACCAGCACCAACCCGTCGTTCTGGCAGAACATGAACACCTTTACCCTGTCGCTGGGACCACAGGGCACCCTCAACCCCAACACAGACCTGGCCGCCCTCAAGAGCGGCAGCTTGAGCTGGCCCGATCCCCTCGCCGGCACCCAACAGAAAATCGACGATCTCTGGCATACCGCGGTCAATGGCCGAGGCACCTTCGTGGCGGCCAAGAATCCCACCGAGTTTGCCAACGGCATCGTTTCCGCCCTCAATACAATCGGAGAAGCGGGCGGCACATGGAATATCGCCGTCACCTCTTTCCTGCTGGAGACGGACGGCAAATCCTTCGTCGCGCGTTACGACGGAAACTGGGGAGGCGATTTATGGGCCGTCGGCTACAACACCTCGGGTCAAATGAATACGACCTCCGATGGCACCCCGGTTCCGATGTGGAAGGCATCTCAGAACCTGCCGGCCCCGGCCGCCCGCAAGATTTTCACCATGGGCAATTCGGGCAACAACGGAGTGTCGTTCGAATACGCCAATCTGAGCGGCAGCAAGAAATCGGCCATTGGCAGCGCCAGTGTTGTCGATTACCTGCGCGGCGTCACCGCTGGAGAAGTGTCCAACGGCGGCACCTACAGAAACCGCACAACCTTGATCGGCGACATGGCCAATCCGGCGCCCGTCTACGTAAAGGACTCCAATACCGTCTTTGCCGCCGCAAACGACGGAATGCTCCACGCGTTCAATGCCAGCACGGGCGTGGAGCTCTTCGCCTATATTCCGGGAGTCGTCAATTTTGCGGACTTGCAGGCGCTTTCCAACCCGACCTATTCCCACAAGTTCATCAACGACGGCGAGATAGTCGTATCCGATCTCGCCACCACCGGAAAAAACATTCTCGTCGGCAGTCTTGGGCGCGCAGGTAAAGGCATTTACGCCCTCGACGTCACCACCCCGTCGAGCTTCGGCACCGGCAATGTCCTCTGGGAATTTACCGATACCGACCTCGGGCAAACTCTCGGCAAGCCGATCATTGCCCGGATGAATACCGGCGACTGGGCCGTCGTGGTGGGAAACGGATATAACAGCGGCAACGAACAGGCCTATCTATTCGTTATCAACCTGAATACCGGTGCCCTGATCAAAAAGATTGCCACGGGCGCGGGTTCCAGTTCCGCATCGAACGGACTTGCCAGTCCGGTCGGCTTCGATCAGAACAGCGACGGCAAGATTGACCTGGTTTACGCCGGCGACCTACTTGGAAATTTCTGGAAATTCAATGTCGCCAGCGGCAGCGCCTCGTCCTGGACGGCCGCCTCGATGTTCGTCGCCAAGGACGACGCAGGCACCATCCAGCCCATCACCGGCGGTCTGGCCGTTGCCATCGATCCGAAAACGAACAATCGCTGGGTTTTTGGCGGCACCGGACGCTATTTGTCCAATTCGGACATTTCCAATACGGCGATCCAGAGCTGGTACGGGCTGATCGACGATGGCACGACGATCGCTTCCCGTTCCTCCCTGGCACAACGCAAACTTAACGCGGCGACGAGTCAGGGTTCGTATGTCACCAGAACCTTCTCCCTTGCCGCCGCCAATGACATGGTTGGCAAAAAGGGCTGGTATGTCGACCTCGCAATCAGCGGCGTTCCAAGCGGCGAACGCATGGTTTCCAGAAGCCAATATTCGTCCGGCGTCGTTTACGCCAGCAGCATCATTCCGAGTTCCGACGTTTGCAGCTCCGGCGGAAGTGGTTACATGAATGCCATCGACGCCTTTACCGGCGGCAGCCTGACAACGCCGTTCTTCGATATCAACAACGACAACGTCTTCGACGCCAACGATAAGAAACTCGACAATGGCGTCCTCGTTCCCGCGGGCTCGGTCAGGACCGGCGGAATGATCGGCGAATTGACCATCAAAAAGACGAGCGATTCGAGATTCACGATCCAGGCCTGCGACACCACCGGCACCTGCAAAGCTCAGCCCAATGTCAACCTGAGCAACCTGAAGGGACGTATCTCCTGGCGGGAAATAAGGACGGAATAGAAATGCTTTTCCGCCCAGACGGCACGCCGGGCCGGAGCTTATTGATCCCGGCCGATTCAAACACGAGGCAGGCATACAAATGAGACCAAAAATACCCACACCCACAGCACATCGCCAGGCGGGACTCACCCTCATCGAGCTGATGATTGCCGTTGTCATCGTCGGCATCCTCGCTGCCGTCGGCTATGCCAGCTATTCGAACTACATCGTCAAAAGCAAGCGCAGCCAGGCCGAGGCATGCCTTCAGGAGGCTGCGCAATTCATGGAGCGCTTTTACACCACGAATTTGCGCTATGACCTGACGCCAAACGGCGATGCGGTCAGCCTGCCCAATACCGCCTGCGTCCAGGATATGCGCGGCAACTATAGCCTGTCGGTTTCGACAGTCTCGGCCAACGCCTTTGTCCTGCAGGCAACGCCCAATGGAAATCAGGCGCTCCAGGACACCCAATGCGGCACCCTGAGCCTGAGCCAAAACGGCACGAAGACGATCTCGGGAGGGGGAACCGTATCGTCGTGCTGGTGATCTGACAGGCCTTGCCGGCGACGCGAAACGGCATGCACGATGGGACCTGCCGCAAACCCCATCGGCAAAGCGAGTGCTAGGATTTACGGGTTTCCATCCTGAAAGCACCGCCATGAACCTCGAAAAGGTCGTCTTCGGTTTCTTCATCGTTCTCGCGGCAACCTTGAACTTCGGCTTTTTCATTGGCGAGATCGACAACCCGGTCCACCACGACATCTATGAACTGTTTGCCGCGGTGGTGGTGAACCTGATCGCCACGGTACTGAAGTTCGGAGACCGCACCCAGATCGGCGCCATCCACCTCGCCACCAGCCTGGTGGCGGATCTGCAGTTGCTCGCGGCCGCGATGACCTGGGGCTATGCGGTGCATGTCACCCAGCTCGGACTCAGCGCATCCACCATGTCGAGCATCGTGTCCCTCTCCGGCGGCGCCTTGTTCGCCAACGTGGTGTCGGTGGTGATCCTGATCGCCGAGACGATCATGCAGCGGCGCTGATGTCGTGAACGGCACGCCCACCAGCGCCATCTTCCTGGTCCTGCGGCGACTCAGGACGCCGCTGATCGTCCTGATCGTGATTTTCGCGGTGTCGGTGCTGGGCCTCACGCTGATGCCCGGCCCGCCGGACCCGAATGGCGGCCAGATGCCGCGCTTGAGCTTTTTCCACGCCACCTATTTCATCAGCTACACCGCCACAACCATCGGCTTCGGCGAAATTCCCTATGCTTTCTCCGAACAGCAGCGTCTGTGGGTCACCGCATGCATCTATCTATCGGTGATCGGCTGGGCCTACACGCTGGGCACCGTGTTTGCGATGCTGCAGGACAAGAACTTCCTCAACGCGCTGGCGCAACAGCGTTTTGCGCGACAGGTCCGACGCCTGCGCGAGCCGTTTTTCCTGGTCTGCGGCTACGGCGAGGCCGGGCATCTGATCTGCCAGGCGCTCGACGAACTCGGCTATCGCGCGGTGATCGTCGAGAAGGACGAAGTCAAGGTGGGCGACCTCGAACTGCAAAGCTACACCGCCGACATGCCGGTCCTGTGCGCCGACGCCGCCCAGCCCGACTCGCTGATCTTTGCAGGCCTCACCAGCGCATATTGTCGCGGCGTGATCGCCCTCACCAACGACGACAACGCCAACCTCGCAGTGGCCATCGCGGCCCGCCTGCTCGCGCCGTCGCTGCCCGCCCTGTGCCGCGCCGAGCATCCCGAAACGGTGGCCAACATGGCCTCTTTCGGCACCCGCCACATCATCAATCCCTTCGAAAAATTCGGCGAATACATGGCCCTGGCGCTCCATTCGCCGGCCGCCTACCACCTGCTGCTGTGGCTCACCGGCCTGCCGGGCACCGCGGTAACCCGCCACCGGGAGCCGCCCGCGGGCAAGTGGGTGCTGTGCGGCTACGGCACATTCGGCAAAGTGATGGCGGATGCGCTGGAAAGCGCCGGCCTTCCGGTCACCGTCATCGACCGCGCCGCGCCGCTCGCGGCGGCCCACAACTGGGTCAAAGGTGACGGCACCGGCGTCGAAGCCCTGATTGCGGCACGGATCGAAGACGCGGTCGGCATCGTCGCGGCTACCGCCAACGATGTGAACAACCTGTCCACCGTCGTCACCGCACGGCAGCTCAACCCGAAACTATTCACCGTGTTGCGCCAGAACCATGTGGCCAACCGGGCGCTGTTCGACGCCTTCGAGTCGGACTTCGCGATGGTTCCGGCCGAAATCGTTGCCCACGAGTGCCTGGCCATTCTCACCACCCCGCTGCTGGCCCCTTTTCTCGACGCCGTGCGTCACGCCGACGATGCTTGGGCGGAAACGCTGCTCGAAGAACTCACCGGCCGCTTTGGCTGGGACGTGCCGGCGGTGTGGAGCGTCGGGATCGACAGCGCCCAGGCGCCTGCCGCCTATCGCCTGATGGCGCACGAAAAGCAGCCGCTACGACTTGGCGAGCTGCTGCGCGCGCCGATCACCGCACGCCCTCCGCTCAAATGCATGGCGCTGCTGCTCCTGCGCGAAGGCGAGGCGCCCCGCCTGCTGCCGACGCCGGACGAAGAGATCCAACTGCGCGACCAGTTGCTCTTCGTCGGCAGCGAAGAGGCGCGCAAGGATCTGACACTGACTCTTTTCAACGGCCACACACTGAGCTTCGTCCTCACCGGCCGGGATTCGCCCAGCGGTCTGGTTTGGGAATGGCTGGCCGACCGGCGCCAGACGTCGAAAGCCTGAAACCCGCGTGAAGACCGCTGCGCGACAGCTCCCGGGCTACAATGCGGCACCGCAACAGCCTGACATCGTCATGTTCCTCCGCCTGTCCCGGCCCCTGTTCCGCGCCGTGTTCGTCGTCGCTGTCATCGTCGTCTTCGTGCTCACGATGGCCCCCTTGCCCACCCAGATCGACGTCGTATCCAACCAGGACAAGTTCGAGCATGGTTTCGCCTTTTTCGCGCTGATGCTGCTGGGCTGGGCCGGCTGGCCGCAGCGCACGACGCGGGTTGCCGGCGGACTGGTGGCCTATGGCCTGCTCATCGAAATCTGCCAGCAAACCCTCACCGCCTACCGCAGCGGCGACGCGCTGGATTGGCTGGCCGATTCGGTGGGCGTGGGCATCGGCTGCTTGCTTGTAAGACGTCTGACGATCCTGTCGCAGAAATAAAAAGGGCAGCCTCGCGGCTGCCCCTTCGTTGTCGTTCCGTAATACGCGCGGACGCAAACCTCAGGCGGCGAACACGTGCTTGACCCGCAGGGTCTCGCCCCGCTCAATCAACCCGATCAGGCGGTCGATGTTGGGATGCTTGCCCGGGTTGAGGCGGGCATCCTCGCTGTGCTCGGCGTAGATTTCGATGCCTTGCGCGGCCGCTTCCGGGGTGATGGCACCGTGGATCTGTGCGAGGTGGTTGTACACCGACAGCGAGCCGGCCTGACCCGGCTTGTTTTCGATGGTGGCAACGACCTGATCGGCCGCATCGATGAGCTGGATCGACGCCAGATGGGAGACGCCCGGCAGGGTCTTGAGCTTGTCAGCAAATGCCATCTATGGGCTCCTCAAATCCGTTTCGCGAGTTCGGCGGCCTTGCCGATGTAGCTGGCCGGGGTCATCTCGAGCAGACGGGCCTTCTCGGTTTCGGGGATGGCCAGCGTACCGATGAAGGTCTGCAGCGCTTCCTTGGTGATGCCCTTGCCGCGGGTCAGTTCCTTGAGCTGCTCGTAGGGGTTGGGCACGGCGTAACGGCGCATCACGGTCTGGATCGGCTCGGCGAGCACTTCCCAGCAGGCATCGAGATCGGCAGCCAGCCGGGCCGGCTCGGCTTCCAGCTTGCCGAGGCCGCGCAGGCAGGAATCGTAGGCGAGCACGGCATAGCCGAAGGCGACGCCCATGTTGCGCAGCACGGTGGAGTCGGTGAGGTCGCGCTGCATGCGCGACACCGGCAGCTTGTCGGCCAGGTGGCGCAGCACGCCGTTGGCGAGGCCCAGGTTGCCCTCGGCGTTCTCGAAGTCGATGGGGTTGACCTTATGGGGCATGGCGCTCGAACCGACTTCGCCCGCCTTGATCTGCTGTTTGAAGTATTCCATCGAGATGTACGTCCACATGTCGCGGCAGAGGTCGATCAGGATGGTGTCGATGCGCTTCATGTTGTCGAAGATCGCCGCGAGGTTGTCGTAATGCTCGATCTGCGTGGTATATTGCGAGCGGCAGAGCCCCAGCGTTTCGCCCACGAATTTGTTGGCGAAGGCTACCCAGTCGTACTGCGGGTAGGCTGCCCGGTGGGCGTTGAAGTTGCCTGTCGCGCCGCCGAATTTGGCCGGCACGGCGATGTCGTGCAGCATGGCGAGCTGTTTCTCCACGCGTTCGACAAAGACCATGAACTCCTTGCCCAGCGTCGTGGGGGAGGCCGGCTGGCCGTGGGTGCGGGCCAGCATCGGCACGTCGCGCCATTCGTCGGCGAAGGCGGCCAGTTTGTCGCGCACCTCTTCGACGGCCGGGTAGTAAACCCCTGCCATGGCGTCCTTGAGCGAGAGCGGGATGGCCGTGTTGTTGATGTCCTGCGAGGTAAGCCCGAAGTGAACGAATTCCTTGTAGGCTTCCAGTCCGAGCGTGTCCATTTTTTCCTTGATGATGTACTCGATGGCTTTGACGTCGTGGTTGGTCTCGCGCTCGATGGTCTTGACGCGTTCGGCGTCGTGCAGCGAGAAGCCGTCGGCGAGAGTGAGCAGGAACTGGCGCGCG
>ERZ650300.1606-NODE-1606-length-12677-cov-35.668753_pt1 | contig 12677 bp, 16 predicted proteins | sample MGYA00376236_ERZ650300 | MGnify/ENA primary metagenome ERZ650300 (study PRJEB26733, sample SAMN07839303) | wastewater metagenome | biome: urban; feature: wastewater treatment plant; material: waste water | place: USA: North Carolina | collected 2016-04-28 ... | reverse complement strand
ACGGCCTCGACAAGAACGAAGAGATCGACTACGACAAGATGGAAGCGCTGGCCCGCGAGCACAAGCCGCGCATCATCATCGCCGGCGCCTCTGCCTACGCCCTGCGCATCGACTTCGAGCGCTTCGCCAAGATCGCCAAGGAAATCGGCGCCATCTTCTGGGTGGACATGGCCCACTACGCCGGCCTCATCGCCGCGGGCTACTACCCGAACCCAGTGCCCCACGCCGACGTGGTCACCTCCACCACCCACAAGACCCTCCGCGGCCCCCGCGGCGGCATCATCCTGATGAAGGCCGAACACGAGAAGGCGCTCAACTCCGCCATCTTCCCGGGCCTCCAGGGTGGTCCGCTGATGCACGTCATCGCCGCCAAGGCCGTGGCCTTCAAGGAAGCCGCCGAGCCCTCCTTCAAGCGCTACCAGGAGCAAGTCATCGCCAACGCCCGCGTGATGGCCCGCGTGCTGGGTGAAGAGCGTGGTCTGCGCATCGTCTCCGGCCGTACCGAAAGCCACGTGTTCCTGGTCGACCTCCAATCCAAGAACATCACCGGCAAGGAAGCCGAAGCCGCGCTGGGTCGTGCCCACATCACCGTCAATAAAAACTCGATCCCCAACGATCCGCAGAAGCCCTTCGTCACCTCCGGCATCCGCATCGGCTCGCCGGCCATGACCACCCGCGGCTTCACCGAGATCGAGGCCGAGCGCATCGCGCATCTCATCGCCGACGTGCTCGACAAGCCCAACGACGAAGCCACCACCGAAAACGTGCGCGCCAAGGTTGCAGAACTTTGCCGCAAGTTCCCGGTGTACGGCGCGTAAGCAGCCACCCGGCCAGCTAGCGCAAGCCCATGCATTGCCCCTTCTGCGGCGCCGACAACACCCAGGTCACCGACACCCGTGAAAACGAGGACGGTGACATCGTTCGGCGCCGCCGCAGGTGCCTCTCCTGCGACAAGCGCTTCACCACCTACGAGCGCATCGACCTCAAGATGCCTCAGGTCGTCAAAAAGAACGGCAGCCGCGCTGAATACAGCCGCGACAAGCTCCTCGGCAGCCTGACGCTGGCGCTGCGCAAGCGGCCGGTCACCGCCGAAAGCGTCGAAGCCGCCGTCGACCGCATCGAAGCCAAGTTGCTCGCATCGGGCGAGCGCGAAATCGCCTCCGAACGCATCGGCGAACTCGTCATGCGCGAGCTCAAGAAGCTCGACAAGGTCGCCTACATCCGCTTCGCCTCTGTCTATCGCGCCTTCGAGGACGTGGACGAATTCTCGGAAGTCATCCGTGAAGTCACCACCAAGCCCCGCGGCCGCCCCCGCAACACCCCTCAGTAGTTCCCTGCCGATGACCGCCAGCGCCGACGACTTCCGGTGGATGGCCCGCGCCCTCGTCCTGGCTGAGCGCGGCCTGTTCACCACCACGCCCAATCCCCGTGTCGGCTGCGTCATCGTGCGCGATGGCGGGATCGTCGGCGAAGGCTGGCACGTCCGGGCCGGCGAGCCCCACGCCGAAGTCCACGCCCTGGCGATGGCCGGCGAGGCCGCCCGCGGCGCCACCGCCTACGTCACCCTCGAACCCTGCTCCCACCACGGCCGCACGCCGCCCTGTGCCGATGCGCTCGTCAAGGCTGGCGTCGCCCGCGTCGTGGCCGCGATGGAAGACCCGAACCCGCTGGTCGCCGGGCGCGGCCTCGCCCGCCTGCGGGACGCCGGCATCGAAACGCTGTCTGGCGTGCAGGAAGCCCAGGCCCGCGAGCTCAACATCGGCTTCGTCTCACGCATGACCCGTGGCCGCCCGTGGCTGCGCCTCAAGGTTGCCGCCACCCTCGACGGCAAGACCGCCCTCGAGAACGGCGTCTCCCAGTGGATCACCGGCGACGACGCCCGCCGCGACGCCCACCGCTGGCGCGCCCGCTCGTGCGCCGTGCTCACCGGCATCGGCACCGTCCGCGACGACGACCCGCAGCTCACCGTCCGCGCCATCCCCACCGAACGCCAGCCCCTGCGCGTGGTGGTCGATGCCCGCCTCGAAACCCCGCTCAACGCCAAACTCCTCGATGGCGGCAAGGTGCTCATCGCGGGCGCCGTCGATCAGCCCGAGCGCATCGCCGCGTTGCAACGCCGCGGCGCCGACGTGGTGATCCTGCCCGACGACGGTGGCAAGGTCGACCTCAACGCGCTGATGCTCGAACTCGGCCGGCGCGGCATCAACGAGGTACTCGCCGAAAGTGGCTTCAAGCTCAACGGCTCGCTGCTGCGCGAAGGCTGCGTAGACGAGCTCATCCTCTACCTCGCCCCGTCCCTTGTCGGCGACGCCGCGCGGGGCCTCTTCAACCTGCCGGCGCTCACCAGCCTGCAGGACAAGCGCCAGCTCGTCTTTCATGACATTCGCCAGATCGGCCCCGATCTGCGCATCCTTGCCAGGCCTGCCTGAGCCGCCTTTAGCGGCGAATTGCAAACGTTTGAAATAGATCGCCGAGGGGGTCAACGTCGGCCATCGGCGGCCGTTAATCTGGACTCCCTTGTCATTCGTCCAGCGTATGAAGCTCCCCCTCCTGACCGGTCTCATCATCTCCGCCCTTTTATCGATCTCCGCCGCCCAGGCTGAAACTGCCATCGTCCTCAATTCGGTGGACGAGAACGTCAGCTTCATCGACACCCGGACCTACAAGGAAACCGGCCGCGCTCCGGCCTGCAAGGAACCTCACCATCTGATCGCCACGCCCGACGACAGCTCGGTGATCGTCGCGTGCGCCGTCTCGAACGAACTGGTGTTCTTCGATCCCGCAACTGGCAAGGAACAGAAGCGCATCAAGAACATCTCCGACCCCTATCAGCTCGGCTTCTCGCCGGACAACAAGTGGTTCGTGGCCAATTCGCTGCGCCTTGACCGGGTCGACCTCTACCGGGCCGCAGACTACTCGCTGGTGGCCCGCGTGCCCGCCGCAAAAACGCCGTCCCACATGGCCTTCGACAAGGCCAGCCAGTTCGTCTTCATCACCCTGCAGGATTCCAACGAGGTGCTCGCCATCGACCTCAAGACCCAGCAGCCCATCTGGAAGGTGCCTGTCGGCCCGACGCCCGCCGGCATCCACATGACGCCGGACGACAAATACCTGCTGGTCGGCATCATGGGCGCCGACTACGTGGAAGTGATCGACTGGCGTGCCCGCAAGACGGTCAAGAAGATCGTCACAGCCAAGGCCGCCCACAACTTCCTGGCCCGCGGCGACGGCCGTCATGTGTTCGTCTCCAACCGCTCGATGAACGGCAGCATCTCCCTCGTGGACATGCAGACCCTCACCGAAGTCGAAAAGTACGACGTACCCGGCGGCCCCGACGACATGGAGATCCGCGCCGATGGCAAGGAGCTGTGGGCCACCGCCCGCTTCGCCCGCAAGGTACAGGTGGTGAATCTGGAGCAGAAGAAGCTCGCCTACTCTATCCCGGTCGGCCGCTCGCCCCACGGCGTCTCCTTCATCAGCCACGCCCCGAGGCAGTGATGCCGCTCCGCACGGTCGTGCTCGCCCTCGCCGCCCCGCTGCTCACCGCAGCGGGCATCGCCCAGGCCGCTGACGCCACCTGCCGGGGAACGGTCTACCTCACCCTCGACACCGGCAACATGCGCCACGCCGAGGCCATCGCCGACATCCTCGCAAAGCACCGGGTGAAGGCCACGTTCTTCGTCGCCCAGGAGAAAACCCTGCGCGGCGACATGGCCCTCGATCCGGGCTGGGCCGATTTCTGGAAAGCCCGGGTCGCCGAGGGCCACGCCTTCGGCAGCCACACCTGGCGTCACGGCTCGTTCCGCAAGGATGAAGCCGGCGGCAAAGTGCGCTACCGCCTGATGGACGGCAGCCAGACCACCCTCGACGCCGCGCAGATCTGCGCCGAACTCAAGGCCCCGGACACCCGCTTCGCCGAACTCACCGGCCGCAAGCTCGATGCCCTATGGCGTGCCCCGGGCGGCCGCACCACGCCCAACACCCTCAAGGCCGCCGAAGCCTGCGGCTACCGTCACGTCCACTGGGCGCCCGCCGGTTTCCTCGGCGACGAGCTGCCGTCCGACGTCTATCCCAACGAAGCCCTGCTCAAGCGCGCCCTCGCCAACATCCGCGACGGCGACATCCTGATGGCCCACCTGGGCATCTGGTCCCGCAAGGATCCTTTCGCCCCCATGCTCGATCCGCTGATCGCCGGGCTCAAGGATCGCGGCTTCTGCTTCGCCACCATTCCAAACCGATGATGCAGCTTCTGACCGACCTGTTCATTACGATCCAGGGCTGGCTGTTCGACACCTTCGTCCAGCCGGTGCTGTTTGCCCTGGGCCTCGCCAGCTACGTGGAAATGGGTTTCGAGGGCGTGGAATTCGTCCTGCTGGGCTGCATCGAGTTGGCCATCGCCTACCTGCTGATGCGCCCCCTCGAAGCCTGGTGGCCCGCCGAAAAATGGGCCGAACGCCGCGCCGTCAAGGTGGACATCATCTATTCGGTGCTCAACCGGATGGGCGTGATCCCGCTGGCGGTCTTTGTGCTGCTCGCCCCGGTTTTCATGGAGTTAGAGAGCTGGCTGCGCTTTCACGACGTCATCCCGCGCCAGCTCGAAGACTGGCTGCCCGGCCTCGACACCAAGCCGCTGGCAAGCTTCGTGATCTATCTGGTGATCCTCGACTTTGCCGAGTACTGGCGCCATCGCCTGTCCCACACCTTTGGCTGGTGGTGGGCGCTGCACGGCATCCACCATTCGCAGCGGCAGATGTCGTTCTGGACCGACTCCCGCAACCATCTGCTCGACGACGTGATCGCCGGCGTGTGGTTTGCCTGCCTGTCGCTGCTGATCGGTGTGCCGCCCGGGCACTTCATCGGCCTGCTGATCGCCCTTCGGCTGGTGGAGAACCTCTCTCACACCAACACCCGGCTGGATTTCGGCACGATCGGCGATTACCTGATCGTCGGCCCGCGCTACCACCGCTGGCACCACGCCATCGACCTGCCGGCCGATCCGCGCTTCCAGAAAGGCTGCAACTTTGCGATCCTGCTGCCGATCTGGGACATCCTTTTCGGCACGCTGTATCTCGAAAAAGGCTTGCCGCCTACCGGCATCCACGAGCGGAACGCCGAAGAGATCGCCGCCCGCGACAACTTCTGGGCGCAACAGAAACTGGGGCTGGTGTTGTTCTGGAAGGCCCTTACGGGTCCGGGGAAATCCCGCTCAGCGTGACCCGCAGACCGGACAGGCCGGATCCCGCCCGAGGCGGATCGTCCGCCAGTCCGCCCCAAGGGCGTCGAGCAGCAGCAGACGCCCGACCATCGGCTCGCCGCAACCCGCCAGCAGCTTGAGCGCCTCGGCCGCCTGGATCGCCCCGACGATGCCGGTGATCGGCGCAAACACCCCCATCACCGCACAGCGCACCTCCTCCACGTCCTCGCCCTCGGGGAAGAGACAGTGGTAGCAGGGGCTTTCGTCCTTGCGCAGATCGAACACCGACACCTGACCGTCAAAGCGCACCGCCGCACCCGAGACCAGCGGCTTGCGATGGGCAACACAAGCCCGGTTGATGGCGTGGCGCGTCGCAAAGTTGTCGGAACAATCCAGCACCACATCGGCGGCAGCCACCTCGGCATCCAGATCGGCGCCTTCGAGCCGGCTTGCCACCGGCACGACCCGAACCTCCGGATTGAGCCGCGCCAGGGTATCCCGGCCGGACTCGACCTTAAGCCGACCGACGCTCTCCTGCGAGTGCAGGATCTGGCGCTGCAGGTTGGTCAGATCGACCGTGTCGCCGTCAGCAAGCACCAGTGTGCCCACCCCCGCCGCCGCGAGATACATGGCGGCTGGCGAACCGAGGCCCCCTGCCCCGACCACCAGCACGCGGGCCGCCACGATGGCGTCCTGCCCCTCGATACCGATCTGGGGCAACAGAATGTGGCGCGAATAGCGCAGCAGCTGATCGTCGTTCATGGAAATTAAAGCGTGAACCCAGGCCGCCCGCAGGCAGCCTCAGGTTACTTGAAGTCGCGCAGATCGGGCGGCGTATCGTCGTGATCGCCGTGGGGATGATGGGCGTACGCCTGGATGTACACCTCGTGGGACTGCTTGATCAGCCGTTCGGGCGACCTCAGGTTGTGCACCTGGGTCTCCTCGACGTAGTAGATCAGCGCCCGGTGAAGCCGGGTGAGCAGCGAGCGGTCGAGATGAAAGCCCGCGCCGATCAGCGCCTCGTCGAGCAGCTGGAGGGTGAAGTCGAGCACGTTGTAATGGACGAGCAGACTGAGCTCATCCCCGCCCTCTTCAACCTGCACGCCGCGCAGCGCCGCCAGCGAGCGACGGGCCTGAACAACCTGCCCCGGGGGAAAGGCCTTGAAGCGGATCTCCCGCGTCTTGGCGATCCCGCTGCCGGCGTGATGCGAGGCATGATCATGCTTGCGTCCGGCCAGCTTGTACGCAGTCTCCCGTCGCATATCGCCCCCTGGCTCCTGGATTATTTCGCGCTATTTTGGAGGATTTGCAGACCCTTGAGCAAATTCACCGCCTGGGCCAGCTGGTAGTCGTCCTTGCCGGCGATCTCGAACGGCGGCTTCATCTCGTCGTCCGCATCCTTCGGCTTGTCCTTGCCCTTCGACGCCGGATCCTTCTTGGGCGCCGTGGGCGCAGGATCGACCGGCTTCGGCGCGCTCACGTCGGCTTCCTTGCCGTTGCCCAGGTGGCGATCCAGATCCGCCTCGCGCAGACGCTCGCGGGACGAACCGCCCGGCGTTTCCTCGACGATGATGTCCGGCACGATGCCCTTGGCCTGGATGGAGCGGCCGTTCGGCGTGAAGTAGCGCGCCGTGGTCAGCTTGATCGCCGCGTTGCTGTTGAGGGGCAGGATCGTCTGCACCGAGCCCTTGCCGAAGCTCTGGGTGCCCATCACCACCGCCCGCTTGTGATCCTGCAGCGCACCGGCGACGATTTCGGAAGCCGACGCCGACCCGCCATTGACCAGCACCACCATCGGCACGGTCTTGATCGACGCGGGAATTCCGCGGATGAAGTCGTCACGAGAGCCGCGCAGGTAGTCCTCGGGCGACGCCACGTACTTGCGCTTCGCGTCGTCGGCACGCCCATCGGTGGACACCACCAGCGCGCCCGGCGGCAGGAAGGCTGCCGACACGCCAACGGCGCCATGCAGCAGCCCGCCCGGATCGTTGCGCAGATCCAGCACGAGGCCCTTCAGATCGCCCTGCTTGACCAGCCGATCCAGATGCTGGGCCAGCGACGCCGCGGTCTGCTCCTGGAACTGGACCACGCGCACATAACCGAAGCCAGGCTCGACAAGCTTCGACTTGACGCTCTGGACCTTGATGACTTCACGCACCAGCGTCACGACGATCGGCTTGGCCTCGCCCTTGCGCATGATGGTGAGCACGATGTTTGTCTTGGGTTTGCCACGCATCCGCTTGACCGCGTCGTTGAGGGCCATGCCCTTCACCGAGGTCTCGTCGAGCTTGATGATCAGGTCGCCCGCCTTGATACCCGCGCGGAAGGCCGGCGTATCCTCGATCGGGGAGATCACCTTGACGTAACCGTCCTCCGACCCGACCTCGATGCCCAGCCCGCCGAACTCGCCCTGGGTGCCAACCTGAAGCTCCTTGAAGGCCTCGGCGTCGAGATAGGCCGAATGGGGATCGAGGTTGGACAGCATCCCGCTGATCGCATAGGTGATCAGCTTCTTGTCTTCGACCGGCTCGACGTAGCCCTGCTTGATGGCATTGAAGACGTCCGCCAGATTGCGCAGCTCTTCGACCGGAAGCGGGGACAGCGGCGACTTGTCCGCGTTGGCCGAGAAGTTGAGGCTGATCAGAACCCCGGCACACAGCCCGGTAAACACCAGACCAGCTTGTTGCAGTTTGCTGCGCATAAAGTCTCCGTCGCGGCGTTGAACGCCTGGCCTGTCTCGATCAGGCCGTACTACCCGAAAACGGGCTGAATTCCATGATTGGCAGGAAGTATAAACCGGAAATCCGCCAGCCCAATCGGGCACAAACGCGCACATCTGCACACCGCCCAAATAGACGCTTCGTGACGGAATCAACGCTTCCCACCGTTGTTGCCCGCCGCCCACCGGCCCTGGCCGACCGGGCCATCCGCACCAGTGGTGCAAAAAATGCTATTTTATAATATTGACTCGCGCCTACCCGAATCGTTCGTGAAGACAACCACCGCCGAACTCATCGCCAACCAGGAGCACATCGAGACCGCGGCCCGGGCCTTGAAAGCGATCGCCCACCCCCTGCGCCTGAAGATCCTGTGCGTCATCGGCAGCGAGGAAGCCTGTGTCCAGGACATCGTGGATGCCGTCGGCACCTCCCAGAGCAACATCTCCCAGCACCTCGCCATCCTGCGCGACAAGGAAGTGCTGCTCACCCGAAAGGATGCCAACCGGGTATTCTATCGCGTGGGCGATCCACGCACGCTCCAGCTCATCGCAATGATGCGTGAAGTGTTCTGCGGCGAAGACTCGTAATATCCCGTCCCTTTTCCCTCAGCCCCGGAGTTTGTTTCGTGGAATTCATCCAGCAAAACTGGTATTGGGCAGCGCTCGCTGCCGTCAGCGGCGTGATGCTCGTCGTCACTTCGCTGCGTGGCGGCCGTGGCATCAGCCCCGCCCAGGCCACCGCCCTCATCAACCGTGAAGACGCTCTCGTCGTTGACGTGCGCGAAGCCGCCGAGTTCACCGCCGGCCACCTGCTCAACGCCCGCCACATCCCCCTGGGCGAGCTCCAGAAGCGCATCGGCGAGCTCGATAAGTTCAAGGACAAGCCTGTTATCCTCAACTGCCAGAGCGGCGGTCGCTCGTCCAGCGCGTGCGCCATCCTCGCCAAGGCCGGCTTCACCAACGTCCACAATCTGGAAGGCGGCATCGAAGCCTGGGTGCAGGCCGGCATGCCGATCAGCCGTCAGAAGAAGAAGTGACCATGCAACCCAAAATCCTGATGTACTCAACCGCCGTCTGCCCCTACTGCGTCCGCGCCGAAGGCCTGCTGCGTCGCAAGGGCGTCACCGAGATCGAGAAGGTCCGCATCGACACCGACCCGGAGCGCCGTGACGAGATGATGGCCCGCACCGGCCGCCGCACCGTGCCGCAGATCTACATCGGCGATTACCACGTGGGCGGCTGCGACGACCTCTTCGCCCTCGACCACGACGGCAAGCTCGACGCCCTGCTCAAGGGCGAAGCCGCCTGACCCGATCAACAAAATCCTGATTTCTCAACCGGAAAGACCACCATGTCCGAAAACGCCCAACCCGTCTTCTCCATCGAAAAGCTCTACGTCAAGGATCTGTCCCTCGAGGTGCCGAACGCACCGCAGATCTACCTCGAGCGCGAAGCCCCCCAGATCAACGTCCAGCTGCGCACCGAAGGCAACGGCATCGACGAAGGCGTGTTCGAAGTCACCCTGACCGTCACCGTGACCGCCCAGCTGCCCGAAGACAAGACCGTCTTCCTGGTCGAAGTCGCCCAGTGCGGCATCTTCCAGATCCGCAACGTGCCCCAGGAAGACCTGGAACCGATCATGATGATCGGCTGCGCCAACATCCTCTTCCCGTACGCCCGCGAGGCCGTCTCCGACGCCGTGACCCGCGCCGGCTTCCAGCCCGTGCTGCTCGCCCCGGTCAACTTCGAGGCCCTGTTCCAGCAGAACCGCCAGCAGGCCCCGGGTACCGACGTTCCGGTCCAGTAATGACGATGCGCCGCCGCACCACTGCGGCGCTGCTCGCCCTGTCGCTCGCCTTCGCGGCGGCAGGCGCGAGCGCCGCCTCGGATTTCCGCTCCCTCGCCGAGCCGGCCATCCTTTACGATGCGCCGTCCAAGCAGGGCAAGCCGCTGTTCGTGATCCAGCGCTACACGCCCGTCGAGATGGTCGTGAACATCGACCGCTGGGTGAAGGTACGCGAGCCCGCCGGAAGCCTGCTGTGGCTCGAACGCCGCCAGCTTTCCGACAAGCGCACCGTAATCGTCACCGCTGCCCGCGCCGAGATCCGCCAGAAGCCCGACACCGGCGCCCCGCTCGTCTTCGAAGCCGCCAAAGACGTGGTCCTCGAGCTTGGCGACAAGCCGCCCGCCGATGGCTGGGTCGGCGTCCGCCATCGCGATGGCAGCAGCGGATTCATCCGCATCAACCAGATCTGGGGTCTGTAAGCCGATGCGCATCGCCGTCTTTGGCGCAGGGGCCTGGGGAACCGCCCTCGCCCTCGCCTTCGCCCGTGGTCATCAGGTCGTGCTGTGGAGCCGCGAATCCGCCGAGATCGCCGCGCTGCGTGCCGACGGTGAAAACCGCCGCTACCTGCCGGGCATTCCGCTACCGGCCGAGATTGAGCTCACCGACAGCCTGCCCGAAGCCGCGAAGGCCGATCTGCACCTCGTCGTCACGCCCCTCGCCGGCCTGCGCGCCACCGCCCGCGCCCTCCGCGCCGCGGCGCCGGGCACCCCGCTGCTGTGGGCCTGCAAGGGCCTTGAAGCCGGCACCGCCAAGCTCCCGCACCAGATCGTCGCCGAAGAGCTCGGCGAAGACGCACCCTGCGGCGTGCTCACCGGGCCGAGCTTTGCCGCCGAAGTGGCCAAGGGCCTGCCCGCGGCAGTGACCATCGCCGCCCGCGACATCGATTTTGCCCGCCATTGGGTACAGGCCCTGCACAACAACCGCCTGCGCCTCTACGCCAACGACGACCTCGTCGGCGCCGAAGTGGGCGGCGCGGTCAAGAACGTGATGGCGATCGCCGCCGGCGTCGCCGACGGCATGGGCTTCGGGCTCAATGCCCGCGCCGCGCTCATCACCCGCGGCCTCGCCGAGATCACCCGCCTGGGTGTCGAGCTCGGCGCCCGTCGCGACACCTTCATGGGGCTTGCCGGGCTGGGCGATCTGGTCCTCACCTGCACAGGCGACCTGTCGCGCAACCGCCGCGTCGGCCTGATGCTCGCCGAGGGCAAGACGCTCCCAGACATCCTCGCGGCCCTGGGCCATGTGGCCGAAGGCGTCAGCACCACCCACGAAGTCGCTGCCCTGGCCGGCCGGTTGGGCGTCGACATGCCGATCACGCTGGCCGTCGACGGCGTGCTCAACGGCACCGTGTCGGCCCGCGACGCGGTCGAGCAGCTTCTCGCCCGCGACCCCAAGCAGGAATAAACCTAGCCGCCGCCGGCAAAGCCCGACTGGCGCCAGGCTTCATAGACCACCACCGCAGCCGCATTCGACAGATTGAGGCTGCGGTTGCCTGGCCGCATCGGAATGCGCAGCCGGCGCTCGTCGCCGAACTCTGTGTGGAGCTCCGGGGGCAGGCCGCGGGATTCCGACCCGAAGACGAACACGTCACCAGGCTGGAAGGCCACCTCCGCGTAATTTCGCCCGCCATGGGATGTCAGCGCGAAGATGCGCTGCCCCTCAAAGCCGGCCCGGCAACTGGGCCAGTCTTCATGCACCGTCACCACCGCCATGTCCCGGTAATCCAGGCCGGCGCGGATCAGCTGCTTTTCTTCAAGCGTGAAACCCAGCGGTTTGACGAGGTGCAGCCGGGCGCCCGAATTGGCACACATGCGCATGATGTTGCCGGTGTTCGGAGGAATCTCCGGCTGATGTAGGACGACATGGAACATGGGCGCGGATTGTGCACGCCCGTCTCCGCCCGATCAAGCCGGCGCGGGCGTGCGCGCCACTACCCGGTTCTCGACCCGCTCGGCACCCGCCGCCTTCAGCGCCCGGGCAAACTCCGCCAACGTCGCGCCAGTGGTCATCACGTCATCGACCACCACCACCCGCATCCCCGCCAGCGGCGCGGTCACCCGGAAAGCCCCGCGGATGTTCGCGACCCGCGCCTTCCAGGGCAGGCTCGCCTGGGGCGAGGTATCGAGATCGCGTACCACACCATCCAGCAGCACCGGCAACCCCCAGCGCTGCGCCAGCGGACGGGCCAGCTCGGCGGCCTGATTGAAGCCGCGCGCCTTCAGCCGCGCCGGGTGGAGCGGCATCGGCAAAACAATGTCAGCCTCGGGAACCGGCGCCTCCGCCATCAGGTCAATAAATAACCTCGACGTACTCAGCCGATGGCCGTACTTGAGCGCCTGAATCAATCGATCCACCGGAAAGCCGTAATCGAGCACCGCCCAGGTGGCATCGAATGGCGGCGCATCGCGCAGGCAGGCGCCGCAGATTTCGCCCAGCGGCTGGCCGATGGCGCACACCGGACAGCGCGCGTCGCCCTTTCCGGGCAGCTCGGCAAGGCAGGCAGCGCACAGCACGTCGCTCCCGCTGGCTGCGCCGCAAGCGAAGCACTGCTGGGGAAAAATCGCCGTCGCCACGGCATTCCGTGCGACAGCCGGCCATCCACGTTGGCCAGGCGCTTGATTTGACAAATCCAGACCCCTTCGGGGAAACTAAAAGGCTTCGTAATTTTGAATTACAGCCAAAATAAGGGTTCATGACAATGACCGCCACCGTCGCCTGCGCAGAGAGCGCCCCGACCGCCGCAACCACGCCGACCCGTAAACGCTGGACCGTCGCCGAGGTCGAAGCCCTGTTCGCGCTGCCTTTCAACGACATGCTGTTCCGCGCCCAGCAGGTGCACCGCGAGCATTTCGACCCGAACGCCGTGCAGCGCTCCACCCTGCTCTCGATCAAGACCGGCGGCTGTTCCGAAGACTGCG
>ERZ650300.1604-NODE-1604-length-12680-cov-21.378455_pt1 | contig 12680 bp, 13 predicted proteins | sample MGYA00376236_ERZ650300 | MGnify/ENA primary metagenome ERZ650300 (study PRJEB26733, sample SAMN07839303) | wastewater metagenome | biome: urban; feature: wastewater treatment plant; material: waste water | place: USA: North Carolina | collected 2016-04-28 ... | reverse complement strand
AAATCGAGCCCACCAGCACGAACATGGGAATGGCCAGCAGCGGGTATTTGCCCAGCCCGGCGTAGAAGTTCTGCGGCACAGCCAGCAGGCCAAACCACTGGCTGTCGGCATTGGCCAGCGCAATGGCGGCGGCACCCGCCAGGCCCAGCGCGGCGCCAATCGGCACGCCCACAAACATCAGGCCCAGAAAGGCCACAAAGAGCAGCGTGGCGATCATGCTTGGGGCTCCTGTGAGTGAGCATCAGAGGCATCGACCTTGCTGCGGCTGCGGCGGATGAACAGGCCCACGGCGCGCAGCGTGATGAGGGCCGAGAACACGGGCAGCCAGATCGAATACCACCACTGCGGCACGCCGATGCCGGGCGAGGTCTCGCCAAAACGGTAGTCGTCCCACACCACGCGCACGCTGAGCACGGCAATCACGCCAAACAGCACGGCCACGGTGGCCGCACCCAGCATGGACAGCCGCTTGCTGCGCAGGGCAGAGCCGCCCTCGGCAAAGTACTCGATGCGGATGTGCTGGTCGCGCGCGACGGCGGCAGAGCCTGCAATGAGTGCCAGGGCAATCATCAGGAAGACGGAGATTTCTTCCGTCCAGGCGAACGACGAATTGGTGAAGTAGCGCACCAGCACATTGGCAAAGGTGATGAGCGCCAGGGCCGCCATGACGATGACGGTGAGCCAGTCTTCAAACTGCAGTGAGCGGGGCTCCTGCTCGGACGGGCTGGGGGGAGGGGTGGAGGACATGGAGAGCGGGTGCGGAAAAACGGAACAGGTTTCAGAACCTGTTCAGAGTCTCTTTGCTGGCTTCAACGCAACCCTGTGGGCGAGTGCCTCGCCGCCCGATCTGCTGCAGGCCATGCTGGGTGCGCAACAGCGCCGACAAGCGTGCGGGGCGATGGAGCGCATTCCAAGCCTTGCCCTCATCGCGGCAAGCCATGGCAGCAGCACCAAAAAGACTTTGAACAGGTTCTCAATGTCGATGCCCCGAGGATGTTGTGCAACCCAAGGCAGGACGCGGGCGCGTGGTTGAAGCCCCCGTTACATTATGCGACGCTTGGGGCCACACCCATTCCACAGGGCCTGTCGGCCGGGTTGCGTGCGCAAGGTTTCAGTCAGGCGCGGATAATGTTGCCAATGGAAACCAAGTGGTTAGAAGATTTCGTCAGCCTTGCGGAGACCCGCAGCTTCAGCCGTTCAGCCCAGCTGCGGCATGTGACACAGCCCGCGTTCTCGCGGCGCATCCAGGCCCTGGAAGCCTGGGCGGGCACCGATCTGGTGGACCGCAGTTCGTACCCCACGCGTCTCACGCCCGCGGGCAAAACGCTGTACGACCAGGCACTGGAAATGCTGCAGGCACTGCAAAACACGCGCGCCATGCTGCGCGGACACACCAGCGCCGGCAAGGACATGATCGAGTTTGCCGTGCCGCACACACTGGCGTTCACGTTCTTCCCGGCCTGGGTGTCGAGCCTGCACGAAAAGTTCGGGCCCTTCAAAAGCCGCCTGATTGCCCTGAATGTGCACGACGCCGTGATGCGGCTGGTGGAAGGTGGCTGCGATCTGCTCATTGCCTACCACCACTCATCCCAGCCCTTTCAGCTGGATGCCAACCGCTACGAAATGGTCAGCCTGGGGCAGGAAGTGCTGTCGCCCTACAGCAAGCCCGACGCCGATGGCGAGCCGCTGTTCCGCCTGCCGGGCCGCGCCGGGCAGCCACTGCCCTACCTGGGCTATGCGCCGGGGGCCTACCTGGGGCGGGTGACGGAGCTGATCCTGAAAGAGTCCCACACGCCCATCCATCTGGAGCGGGTGTACGAAACCGACATGGCCGAAGGCCTGAAAGCCATGGCGCTGGAAGGGCATGGCGTGGCCTTTCTGCCCCACAGTGCGGTGAAAAAGGAACTGCGTTCCAAGCGCCTGGTAAGTGCTGCACCCGCCGATACCGAAGGCTTGCAGATGATCATGGATGTGCGCGCCTACCGTGAAAAGCCTGCGGGCAAGGAGTCTGCCAAAGGCACGGCCCAAGCCCTCTGGGCCTACCTGCAAACGCAGGCTGGCCCATGCCTAGGGTAAATACGGACATAAAAGTTTTGCATAACAGGGCGCGCAATCAGCATTGGTGTTTCACCAAACTGAAACGTACAGTTCGCGCCGTGCGCTGAACGCCTGCCGCCCCGCTCCAGTGATGGGCAGGAGGCTTGCGGCGGCGACGGGCGAGCGATGGCGCGAAGTTTGCTAACCACTTTTCAGTTCACTTGAGAGGCTGGGCATGAAAAAACAGCATTGGGGATTGGCATGGTGCCTTGCGGCCCTGTGCTGCGTGCCTGCCGCAACGGCCGCCACGGTGCTGGAGCGCATCAGCGCCGGGGGCAAGCTGGTGATTGCACACCGCGAATCTGCCGTGCCGTTTTCGTACGTGGCGTCGGGCAAGCCCGTGGGCTATGCGGTAGACCTGTGCCTGCGCCTGGCCGAAGTGGTGCGCAAGAAGACGGGCGCCAAGGACATGGCGGTGGAGTTCGTCATGGTATCCCCCGCCAACCGCATCGAAATGATCGAGCAGGGCAAGGCTGATCTGGAATGCGGATCCACCACCAACAATGCCGAGCGCCGCCAGAAGGTGGCTTTCACGGTGCCCCACTTCATCACGGGCGCACGCTTGTTGACCAAGGCCTCCAGCTCCATTGATCGCCTCGAAGACTTGCAGGGCAAAATCCTTGCTTCGACGCAAGGCACCACGCCCCTCAAGGCCGTGACGCAAGCCAATCGCGAGCGCCTGATGGGTATCAAGATCGTGGAGGCGCCAGACCATGCCCGTGGCGTGGAAATGGTCGAGAAGGGTGAGGCCGATGCGTTTTTGATGGACGATGTGCTCCTGTACGGTCTGGCAGCTGCTCGCCCAGACCCGAAAGCACTCAAGGTGGTGGGCCGATTCGTCACCACCGAGCCCTTGGCCATCATGCTGCCCAAGAACGACCCCGAATTTAAAAAGCTGGTGGACGAAGAAATGAAACGTCTGATCACCAGCCGCGAGATCTATCCGATTTACGATAAGTGGTTTGCCCAACCTATCCCACCCCACAACAAGCCGTTGAACATACCGGTCAGCTATTTACTCAGGGACTTCTGGAAATACCCTACCGACCAGGTTCCGTTCTGAATAAGATGACCGCCCACGGCTTATTGCTGGAAGCACTTGCCTCGCCGGCACGATTGGCATGCAAGCGCGCTTCCGATTCTCTCTGTCCTATCCACTAAGGAGACCTCTATGAAAAAGCATTTGTTGGCTATTGCCGTCACCGCCTTGGCTGCTGGCAGCGTGTTTGCTCAGGCGAACGACACGCTGGCCAAAATCAAGGCCTCCGGTAGCGTAACCCTCGGAGTGCGTGAGTCCTCCGGCTTGTCCTACACCCTGGGCAACGGCAAGTACGTGGGCTTCCACACCGAGATGGCTGAAGTCATCCTTGCCGATATCCAGAAGCAACTGGGCTTGCCCAAGCTGGACATCAAGTACCAGCCCGTCACCTCGCAAAACCGCGTGCCCCTGGTGACCAACGGCACGGTGGACCTGGAGTGCGGCTCCACCACCAACAACGCCGCCCGCCAGAAGGACGTGGCGTTTGCCGTGACCACCTATGTGGAAGAAGTGCGCATTGCCACCAAGGCCAACTCGAGCATCAATTCCATCAAGGACCTGAACGGCAAGACCGTGGCCACCACCACCGGCACCACTGCGGTGCAAACCCTGCGCAAGAACGAGCGTGCGGGTGGCATCGACTTCAAGGAGGTGTATGGCAAGGACCACGCCGACAGCTTCCTGATGCTGGAAACCGGCCGTGCCGACGCATTCGTGATGGACGGCTCCATCCTGGCCGCCAACATCTCCAAGTCCAAGAACCCTGCCGACTACAAGATCGTGGGCGAAGTGCTGAGCGTGGAACCCATCGCCTGCATGCTGCGCAAGGATGACCCCGCCTTCAAGAAGGCTGTGGACGACTCTATCAAGCGCCAGATCAAGGACGGCTCGCTGGCCAAGCTGTACGACAAGTGGTTCATGCAGCCCGTGCCTCCAGCCAACGTGAAGATCGGCCTGCCTTTGTCTGAAGCCACCAAGGCTGCCTGGGCCAACCCCAACGACAAGCCCATGGAAGACTACGCCAAGAAGTAATTCCTGGATCACCTGCGCCCCTTCGAACAGTGGGTTTGAAGGGGCGTTTTTTGTTGGGCTTCCAAGCGGTGGCGCCAACGCAATATCAAATAACTAAGGGGTGATCCTATGAGTTGGGATTGGCAGGTGTTCTGCCAGGACACCATTGAGCGGGAAGTGGTGCAAGGCTGCTTTGGCAAAGGCGGCGACATCACTTACCTGGACTGGATGCTGTCGGCCTGGGGGTGGACGGTGTCTGTATCGCTGCTGGCTTTGTTGCTGGCGTTGGTCATTGGCTCGCTGATCGGCACGTTGCGCACGTTGCCCAACAGCCCCATCGTGACCCGGCTGGGCAATGCGTGGGTGGAGCTGTTCCGCAACATACCGTTGCTCGTGCAAATTTTCTTGTGGTACCACGTGGTGCCGACCCTGGTGCCAGCCATGAAGGGCGTGCCGGGGTTTGTGCTGGTGGTGTTTGCCTTGGGCTTTTTCACCTCGGCGCGTATTGCCGAGCAGGTGCGCTCGGGCATCCAGGCGTTGCCACGCGGCCAGCGCTATGCAGGCATGGCCATGGGGTTCACCACGTTCCAGACGTACCGCTATGTGCTGCTGCCGATGGCGTTTCGCATCATCGTGCCGCCGCTGACCAGCGAGACGATGAACATCTTCAAGAACTCGTCGGTGGCGTTTGCCGTGTCGGTGGCTGAGCTCACGATGTTTGCCATGCAGGCGCAGGAAGAAACCTCGCGCGGCATTGAGGTCTACCTGGCGGTGACCGGGCTTTATATCGTGTCGGCCTTCGCCATCAACCGCATCATGGCCTTCATTGAAAAGCGCGTGCGCATCCCCGGCATGGTGGTGGCAGGCGGAGCGGGCGGAGGTCACTGAACATGAATCTCGACTTTTCCTTCTACAACTGGGACCTGATCTCCAACTTCGTCCTGAAGGGGCTGTACTTCAGCCTGATGCTCACCCTGGTCGCCACCATTGGCGGCGTGCTGTTTGGCACGGTGCTGGCGCTGATGCGCCTGTCGGGCCGCAAATGGCTGGATGTGCCCGCCACCATCTACGTCAACGGCATGCGCAGCATTCCGCTGGTCATGGTGATTCTGTGGTTCTTCCTGCTGATGCCCGCCATCATCGGTCGCCCCATTGGTGCTGAGTTGTCGGCGGTGGTCACCTTCATCGCGTTCGAGGCCGCGTACTTCAGCGAAATCATGCGTGCAGGTATCCAGTCCATTCCGCGTGGGCAGGTGTATGCCGGGCAGGCGCTGGGCATGACCTACAGCCAGAACATGAAGCTGGTGGTGCTGCCCCAGGCCTTCCGCAACATGCTGCCTGTGCTGCTGACCCAGACCATCATCCTGTTCCAGGACACCTCGCTGGTGTATGCGATTGGCGCCTACGACATGCTCAAGGGCTTTGAAGTGGCGGGCAAGAACTTTGGCCGACCCATCGAGGCGTACCTGGCCGCTGCCGTCCTGTACTTTGTGATGTGCTACGCGCTGTCCTGGGCTGTGAAGCGCCTGCACCAGAAGATCGCAATTATTCGGTAGCCCCCCTGAGTCGCCTTCGGCGCCTTCCCCCGAGGGTGACGACGCCAGTGGCCTGGCAGAGCCAGCTCCACGGCGTCCCCGCATGAGGCCGCATCGGTCTTATGGGCGGCGCCCCGAAAAAGTGACAAGAGAAGAGATTGGAGAAAGAAATGATCGAACTCAAGAACGTATCCAAGTGGTATGGCCCAGTGCAGGTGCTCAACGAGTGCTCGGCCACCATCAGCAAAGGTGAAGTGGTGGTGGTGTGCGGCCCTTCGGGCTCGGGCAAGTCCACGCTGATCAAGACCATCAACGCGCTCGAACCCTTCCAGAAGGGCGAGATCACGGTGGACGGCATCAAGCTGCACGACCCCAAGACCAACCTGCCCAAGCTGCGCAGCCGCGTGGGCATGGTGTTCCAGCATTTCGAGCTGTTCCCGCACCTGTCGGTGACGGACAACCTGACGATTGCGCAGATCAAGGTGCTGGGCCGCACGGCCGATGATGCCAAGAAGCGCGGCCTGAAGATGCTGGAGCGCGTGGGCCTGATCGCCCACAAGGACAAGTTCCCTGGCCAGCTCTCGGGCGGCCAGCAGCAGCGCGTGGCGATTGCGCGCGCGCTGTCGATGGACCCCATCGTGATGCTGTTCGACGAACCCACGTCGGCGCTCGACCCTGAAATGGTGGGCGAAGTGCTGGACGTGATGGTGGGCCTGGCCAACGAAGGCATGACCATGATGTGCGTGACCCACGAAATGGGCTTTGCCCGCAAGGTGAGCAACCGCGTGATCTTCATGGACGTGGGCGGCCGCATTCTGGAAGACTGCTCGAAAGAGGAGTTCTTCAACAACCCCGACGCACGCCAGCCCCGCACCAAGGACTTCCTCAACAAGATCCTGCAGCACTGATGATTCTGCGGCGCGCTGCCGCAGTACGTTGGTTCAAAGGCACCCTCGGGTGCCTTTTTTCATGCCGTCTTGCGGTGAGGGCGTGGCGGGCAGGCGCTATTTCTTGTCTGCTGGTTTGCGGCGCGTACCAGCACTGCGGCTGGCGGGAGGATCCAGCAAGCGCTGTGATTCAAACTGGTCCCACAGGCTGTCGCGCCGGGCCAGCACCTGCGGCACTGCCCCGTGCCGTAGCTGGGCCACGGCAGAAACGAGCGCGTTGCACAGGAAGAACGCGGCGGTGTATGAATCGAACGGTGAGGCGTTCGAGGTATGAACTTGCAGATGGTGGTGCGCCAGCGTCGCCACGGGTGCGGCCGGGCTGTCGGTAATCGCCAGCACCTGGGCCCCCGCGTCGCGAAAGTGCTGCGCCACTTTGGCAGGGCCACTGGCGTAGCGGCGGATGCTGAAGACCAGCAGCACATCGTCGGGCTGCACCCACAGCAGTTGGTCGGTGGTGTCCATGGCGCCAGCGCCCAGTTCCTGCACGCCGGGGCGGCACATGTTCAGGTGCAGGGCCAGCCATGAGCCCACGGGTGCACTGTTGATCTGCGCCAGCACATGCACCCGGCCCTTGTCCTGCGCCAGGCACGTGGCCATGGCCTCAAACGCAGCCAGGTTCAAGCCTTCGCGCGTGGCTGACAGGTTGTGCTGGTCGTGCAGCAGGGCATCGTCCACACATTGCTGCAGGGTGCGCTCTGCTCCGATGGTGACGGGGGCGCGCTGCCCCGCCGTTTGCAGCAGGGCGGTGACTTCGGCGCGGGCCTCGCGCTGTGCCTCTGCGTAGCTGGTATAGCCCAGCTTGGCAAACAGCCGCACCACGGTCGATGCGCTGGTGCCGTTGCGAGCTGCCAGCGCCGTGGCCGATTCCAGCAACGCGTGGGGGTAGTCGCGCAGCAGTGCTTCGGCCAGGGCGCGTTCGCTGCCGGTCAAGTCGGCATGGTGCCGTGCCAACCGCTCGGTCAGCAGGCCTGCGGAAGTTTGCAATGATGATTTCATAAAACCAATTTATTGCAATGAGTATTGCAAACACCTGCAACGCGTGCAACACTGTCGCCCGGTTTTTCGCCGGTGAGCCGGTGTACAGAAGGATGAACCATGCAGGATACCCTTGAAGCCAGCGCGCCGCAGGCCCGCGGTCTGGTCCTGGACTGGCTGGCCAGCCAGCAGCAAGCGATGCAAGACTTGTTGCAGAAAGTGGTCAATATCGACAGCGGCAGCCGCGACGAAGCAGGCGTGACGGCCGTGGCCCACGCTCTGGCTGAACGCCTGCAGGCGGCAGGCGTGCCGGTGCAGTTTGAGGCCGTACCTGGTTACGGCGTGCTACTGCACGCGCAGGTCAACGCTGCGGGCGAGGGCGCCCCCATCGTGCTCATGGGGCATATGGACACGGTATTCCCCGCCGGTACGGTCGCCAAGCGACCTTACCGCGAGGAAGCCGGGCGCGCCTACGGCCCTGGCGTGGCCGACATGAAATCAGGCCTGGTACTCAACGTGTTCGTGGCCGAAGCCTTTGCACGCTGCGGTGGCCTGAAAGCGCCGCTGCACCTGTTCTTTTCGTGTGATGAAGAAATTGGCTCGCCCGCCACGCGTGATCTCATCATGGACCGCGTGCGGGGCGCCCGCGCCGTGTTCAATGCCGAGCCGGGCCGCGTCAGCGGCAACGTGGTCACCAGCCGCAAAGGCTCAATGCTGGTGGAGTTTGAGGTGGAGGGTGTGGCCGCCCATGCTGGCATCAACCACGCGGCGGGCGCCAGCGCCATTGACGCCCTGGCCCGCAAGACGCTGGCCCTGCACGCGCTGACCGACCCTGCCACTGGCGTCACCGCCAACGTGGGTGTGGTGCACGGCGGTGTGGTGTCCAACATGGTGGCCCCCCATGCCCGGGCGGAGCTGGACCTGCGCTTCACTGCCGACACCAACCCTGAGGATCTGCTGGCCCGTGTGCGCGCCATCATCGAAGAAGAAAGCGTGCCGCGCACCCAGGGCCGCATCACCGTGGCCCGCAGCACCTTGCCCATGAAACCCACGCCCGACTACCTTCTGGCGCTGTACCAGGAGAGCGCGCGCACGCTGGGCTTTGAAGTGCAGGGCGAGTTCACTGGCGGCGCAGCCGACAGCGGCCTCACGGCCTCGGTGGGCGTGCCCACCCTGTGCGCCACCGGGCCCGTGGGCGGCCACCCGCACACCGAGCGCGAGTATTGCGAGCTGACCACCTTTGTGCCGCGCGCACAGGCCGTGGCACTGGCCGTGCTGGGGCACCCCTGAAGCCGACGGCGCAGCCGTGGAGCGCGCTCATTGAAGACTTTTTATTGATCCCGTGAGACCTTTGAACCCTATGAAATTCTCTTCCCGCCGACTTCTCCTTTCCATCGGCCTGGGCCTGGCTGGCCTGGCTACGCTGCCTGCCGTTGCGCAAGACAAATACCCTTCGCGCCCCATCACCATGGTGGTGCCCTTCCCACCCGGCGGCTCGGTGGACATCATGGCCCGCCAGTATTCGGAGCCTCTGTCGCGCGTGCTGGGCGTGCCCATCGTGGTGGAAAACCGTCCCGGTGCGGGTGGCTCGGTGGGTGCGCAATACGTGGCGCGTGCCAAGGCCGACGGCTACACCCTGGTGGTGTCGTCGCAAAGCAGCCATCTGGCCAACCCGCTGACCCAGCCCCAGGTGGGCTACGACCCGGTCAAGGACTTTGAAAACATCGCCATCCTGGGGCGCCTGCCCAACGCCCTGGTGGTGCACAGCAGCCTGCCGTTCAAGACCTTCAAGGAGTTCATCGACTACGCCAAGAAGAACCCCGGCAAGCTCAACTACGGCAGTGGCGGCGTGGGCAGCATGGGCCAGTTGAACGTGGAAATGCTCAAGGCCTCTACCGGCGCTTTTACCACCCATATTCCCTACCGTGGCGGTACACCGCTGATCACCGCCGTGTTGGGTAACGAGGTGCAGTTCATCCTCGACAACCCAGGGCCTGTTCACGCTATTTTTTGGGGATCGCGTTGCCCGGCCTGGGAGCTGGATGCCAGGCGCCCGCGCGCGGCAAGGTAGGTACCTTGCAAGCGCGGGCAACGCCGCAGACGGCCCCCCAGGCCGGGCAACCCGAAGGGAAGGCCCTTGCCGACGCGCCACTCGTCGTTGCGCTCCTTGCGTGTGCACATGCACACGCGGCGTCACGCGCCTAGATTGACCCGTCGGCAAGAGCCTTCGCGACCCCAAAAATAGCGTGAGCAGGCCCTGTCATCATGCTGCCGCACATCCAGGCGGGCAAGGTGCGTGCACTGGCGGTGGCCAATGACCAGCGCCTGCCCCAACTGCCCGATGTACCGACCCTGGCCGAAGTGGGCTACCCCCAGCTCAACCTCACGTCCTGGATCGGCATTGCCGCACCCGCCGGTACGCCCGACGCTGCGGTGCAAACCCTGCACAAGGCCGTGCGCCAGGTGGCAGCATCGCCCGCGATGATCGCCAACCTCAAAGACCGTGGCGTCATCCCGCCCGAAGAGATGACGCCTGCCGCCTTCGAAAAGATGATGGCCGAGCGCATGGTGAAGTTTGGCGACGTGGTCAAGCGCGCTGGCATCAAGGCCGAATAACTTCAATGTCGTGCACGGGCGCGTGAATTGAAGCCATTTCAGGCTCTAGCGCCCGAATAGAAGGCGCAAGTAGCTATTAAAAATATAGCAATTGCGCAGAGGGCTGTGGCAGGGCTGGAGGCAATGGGACAATGGAGCCCATGACTGCAGCACCCCACACCCTCACCATCACCCGCCCTGACGACTGGCATCTGCATGTGCGCGACGGCGAACCCCTGCACACCGTCGTGCCCCACACGGCCGCCCAGTTTGGCCGTGCCATCATCATGCCCAACCTGCGCCCGCCGGTCACCACGGCCGAGCAGGCCCTGGCCTACAAACAGCGCATTCTGGCCGCCGTGCCCGCAGGTGTGAGCTTTGAGCCGCTGATGACGCTGTACCTCACCGACAACCTGCCGCCCGAAGAAATCGTGCGCGCCAAGGCCGCAGGCGTGGTGGCCTGCAAGCTCTACCCCGCCGGTGCCACCACCAACAGCGATGCGGGCGTGACCGACATCCGCAAAACCTACAAGACCCTCGAAGCCATGCAGAAGGCAGGCATGCTGCTCTTGGTGCACGGCGAAGTGACCAGCAGCGACATCGACCTGTTTGACCGCGAGGCCGTCTTCATTGAGCAGCAGCTCATCCCGCTGCGCCGCGACTTCCCGGAATTGAAGATCGTCTTCGAGCACATCACCACCAAAGACGCTGCCGACTACGTGGCCGAGGCCGACCGCTACACGGCCGCCACCATTACCGCGCACCACCTGCTCTACAACCGCAACGCCATCTTTGTGGGCGGCGTGCGCCCCCATTACTACTGCCTGCCCGTGCTCAAGCGCGAAACGCATCGCGTGGCGCTGGTGCAGGCCGCCACCAGTGGCAGCAACAAGTTCTTCCTGGGTACCGACAGCGCCCCGCACCCTGCACACCTCAAGGAACACGCCACCGGCTGCGCAGGCTGCTACACCGCGCACGCCGCCATGGAGATGTATGCCGAGGCGTTTGACAACGCGGGCGCGCTCGACAAGCTCGAAGGCTTTGCCAGCTTCCACGGCCCCGACTTCTACAACCTGCCGCGCAACACCGGCACCATCACCCTGCGCCGCGAGTCGTGGACGCCGCCCGAAAGCTTTGTGTTTGGCGAGGCCAACCTCAAGCCCCTGCGCGCTGGCGAAGCGTTGCCGTGGCGCCTGGTGTAGAGCGCATCGACTGGGCGGCGCCCTGGCTGCAGCCCTGGCAGGCGCGAGGGGAACCGCTGGCGGCGGCGCTGCAAGCGCCCGGTGTGCCAGTGCATGCCGCGCTTTCAGCCGCCCCCGCGCCGGTGCGTTTTGTGCCCCAGAGCGATCTGCCCGAGGGGCAGGCCTACGAACAATTCATCTGGGACACCCGCTGCGTGCCCACGCGCGACAACCTGCACGACTTTTTCAACGGTCTGGTGTGGCTGGAATTTCCGCAGGCCAAGCGCCGCATCAACGAACTGCAGGCCCAGGCCATTGCGCAAGACGGGGTAGGGGCCGTGCGCGGCCCGCTGCGTGACGCGCTCACGGTGTTTGATGAAAACGGGGCTCTGCTGCAAGCGCCCGCTGCGCTGTGGCAGGCCCTGCGCGCGCGGGACTGGCAGCGCCTTTTCATCGAGCTGCGCCCTTTGTGGGCCGAGGCCCGACTGGTGCTGTTCGGCCACGCCCTGCTGGAAAAGCTGGTTTCACCACGAAAACCGATGGTAGCGCACGTCTATCAAGCGCCGCAAGCTATAAAATCCATAGCTGCTTTGGATGGCTGGCTGGCGCAGGCCATGCAGCCCCAGCCCTGGGATACCAAGCCTTTCGCACCCCTACCGGTGCTGGGGGTGCCAGGCTGGTGGCCGGGCAACGAAGCGCCGGAGTTTTACGCAGACGCCCAGGTGTTTCGCCCGCCCCGGTGAGCAGACATGCACTTGGGCTAAACCTTGGACAGGCGGCGTAATTCCCGCCATGGCCTGTGTGATAAGCCCTGCAGTGAGTTTGCCCCTACCATAGCGCGATGCAATCGCGTCCATGAAGGGGCGGTGGACCGGCAATCCTGCCATCCATGCTTGAACTGCACGGAACCAGCCCCCACATGAGCGAACAAACACTTGTTGTTGACCCCACGGAGAGAACATGAAACGGATCTTGTTATTTGTACTGACCAACCTGGCCGTCGTGCTGGTGCTTGGGGTGGTGGCCAGCCTGCTGGGTGTAAACCGCTATCTCACCGCCAACGGCCTGAACCTGGGCGCGCTGCTGGGCTTCGCGCTGGTCATGGGCTTTGGCGGCGCCATCATCTCGCTGCTCATCAGCAAGCCCATGGCCAAGTGGACCTCGGGCGTGCGCGTGATCGACGGCTCCGGCTCGCCCGACGAGCGCTGGATCGTCGAGACCGTGCGCAAGTTTGCCGACAAGGCCGGCATCGGCATGCCCGAAGTCGGTATCTTTGAAGGCGACCCCAACGCGTTTGCCA
>ERZ650300.1600-NODE-1600-length-12714-cov-11.266767_pt1 | contig 12714 bp, 10 predicted proteins | sample MGYA00376236_ERZ650300 | MGnify/ENA primary metagenome ERZ650300 (study PRJEB26733, sample SAMN07839303) | wastewater metagenome | biome: urban; feature: wastewater treatment plant; material: waste water | place: USA: North Carolina | collected 2016-04-28 ... | reverse complement strand
GGCATTTATTTCAAAACAACTTGTAACTTTATCAAGAGATTGTCATGTGATTGATAACTTAGATGAATTTTTACTTCCAATTGAAAACCCAATTCTAAAAATTAGTGATATTTTACATAAATATGATATGTCAAAAATTCTTGATAGGGTAAATAAAAATGGAATGTCTTTTAAAACTGAAATTCCAGTAGAAAAAGAAAAAAGTGATGAAATGGAATTTGTTTTATTAAATGATGAAAATAAATTATCCCTAGCAATAAATACAATTCCACGAGATGCAATAGTTTCATTTGATACAGAAACAACAGATATTGATGCTCAAAAAGCCCAAATTGTAGGCTTCTCTTTTGCTTATGAAGAAAACAAAGCTTATTATGTTCCAATTTCTCATTCATATTTAGGAGTTCCTGACCAAATAACAAAAGATGCTGCATTTCAAGCTATTACTCAATTAAATAGACATAAATTAGTGTTACAAAATTTTAAATATGATTATGAAATTATCAAACATAATTTTGATATAGAATTAAAACTTTATGCTGATACTATGATTTTATCATGGCTTTTAGATACAAATGAAAAAGTAGGGCTTGATTATCAAATAGATAAATATTTTGACCATAAAATGATTTCTTTTAAAGATGTTGTAAAAAAAGGTGAAAATTTTTCAAATGTAGATGTTTACAAAGCCTGTGAATACGCGGCAGAAGATGCATTAATGACTTTAAAACTTTTTAATAAACAATTAGAAATTTTCAAAGAAAAAGAGTGTGAAGAGTTGTTAAAACTTGCCTTTGATTTGGAATTTGATTTTATTTATGTTTTAGCCGATATGGAAAACAATGGAATAAAAGTTGATGTAAATTTATTAAAAGAGTTAAAAGAAACAAATAATAAATATATTCAAGAATTAACTTCTAAAATCTATGAAATTTCAGGAGTTGAGTTTAATATTAACTCTCCAAAACAATTAGGTGTTGTTTTATTTGAAACTTTAGGACTTGCAACTGCTAAAAAAACAAAAACAGGTTATAGTACTGATGAAGCAGTTTTAAGTGGTTTAATAGATGAACATGAAGTTATCTCATGGCTTTTAAAATATAGAGAAGCTTATAAATTACAATCAACTTATATCGAGCCACTTTTAGAACTTGGTTTAAAAAATTCAGATAATAGAATTCATACTTCTTTTTTACATACAGGAACAGCAACTGGAAGATTAAGTTCAAAAAATCCAAATCTACAAAATATTCCAGTTCGAAGTGGAGCTGGTGCAAAAATTAGAGAAGCATTTATTCCAAAAGAGGGTTATAAACTTGTAGGAATCGATTATTCTCAAATAGAGTTAAGATTATTGGCTCATTTTAGTGGTGATGAAGCTTTAGTTGATGCATTTAAAAATGATTTAGATATTCACTACCAAACTGCTGTTAAAATTTTTGGTGAAGAGTTAGCTAAAGAAAAAAGAAATATTGCAAAATCAATAAATTTTGGATTATTATATGGAATGGGAAGTAAAAAACTAGGTGATACTTTAGGAATTCCATCAAAAGAAGCTAAAACTTATATTGACTCATATTTTGAAGCATTTAAAAGTGTAAAAGATTATCTAAAATCAATTGAAGATTTTGCTTACACAAATGGCTACATTAAAACATTATTAAATAGAAAAAGGTTATTTGATTTTGACTCAGCGAATGCAATGTTAAAGGCTGCATATTTAAGAGAAGCAGTTAATACTTTGTTTCAAGGAACTGCTGCTGATTTAATAAAATTATCTATGGTTAAAATACATCAAAAATATAAAAATAATAATAATATGAGAATGTTATTACAAATACACGATGAACTAATTTTCGAAATAAAGGAAGATTTAGTAGAAGAAATAACAAGTGATTTAAAGGAAATAATGGAGAATGTGTATAAATTAAATATCCCTTTAAAAGTATCTGCATCAATAGGTGATTCTTGGCAAAAATTGAAGTAAACTTAAATTTAATAAAATATTGAAAAATTTATTAATAATATTTTGACAAATTATTAAATTTTAGTTATTATTATAATTCAAACCAATATTATAAAGAGAATTATTATGTTAAAAACAGTAAAAAATATTAGAAAATTATATAATGCAAAACTACTTTTTGTAAGTAGTGATGAAAAAATTAATGAAGTAATTGGGAATGAATTTGATGACTATTTTAAAGAATTAAAAGTTGCATCAAATTTAAAAGATGCTATATCATTAGCATGTTCAAATAATTATGATATGGCTATTATTGATACAGATACGCAAGGTGTTTCTTTTTCTGAATTATGTTCTGAATTATCAAGTTTAGCTCCAACTTTACCAAAAATTATTATCTCAGAAACGGATAATAATGAAAATATTGTTACAGCTGTAAATTCAGGTGCATATACATTTTTATCAAAACCTTTAAGAGCAAAAGATTTAAAATTAGCAGTTATTATGTGTTTAAATCAAACAAAAAGAGGTGATAAAATAGAATTCGAAAATGGAATCTATTTTGATGAATATAGAGATCAATTCTTTAAAGCAGGTGGAATTTTAATTGATTTTACAAGATTAGAAAAATCTTTTTTAAAATTATTAATTACTAAGCGAAATGAAATAACAGATTATGATACAATAAAAGATGTTGTTTGGAAAGGTAAAGATATGTCTATTTATACTATGAGAAATATAGTAAATAAAATTAGACAAAAAACTTATTACGAGATTATCAAAAACCACTCTAACAAGGGCTATACGATAGATATTCTTAAGTCAAATTAAGAGTGCCTATTTGCAAAATCTTAATAAAAAAGTTATAATATGGAAGAACAGATTGTTTCTAAAGAAGAATTAATCCAATTGTTTGAAAACCAAATCATAGAAGATACAGGTCGAGGTTGGTTAAAAGAGGGTAAAGTTATTGATATTGTAGCTTTACACGAGATAGAACCAAAATTTCTTCAAGATGTTACTAATGCAAAGTTCTACAAACTAATAATCAAAGGTAATAAATAATGTCGCATTGCCCTTTCTGCAAAAAAAAGATTGCTATGAGTAAGGCTTTTTGCTCAAGAAGCTGTAAAGAAAATTATTTTCAATTAATAGCTATACAAGTGCCAAAACCTTTCTTAAAAAGAATTTTTGTATTTTGTACTCCTGAACAAAGAGATGCTGAAATAGAAAACTTTGCAAGTAGGCATGGTTGGAGATTAGATTTATTAAAAAATAAGATAGCTGAATTAGCCGTTGAATCTGGATTTACTAAAGAAATTAAAATAAATAGTTAAATTTTTAACTATTTATTTTTTTTATTTTTACATATAAAATCATACAAATTGCTAAAACAATTAGCGATTGTAAAATTCCCATTGTAAGCCAATTACTATAAATAAATCCTAATTGAGTATCAGGTTGTCTAAAGAACTCTGCAATTATTCTAGTTGTTGAATATAAAATTCCATACATTAAAGCTAATTGTCCTTCAAAACTTTTTCTTTTTCTGATATAAACTAATATTGCAAAAACTAATAAACCTTCTAATATTGCTTCATAAATTTGAGAAGGATGTCTTAATACTTGTCCTACATAAATTCCCCAAGGAACGTCAGTTGCTCGCCCAATTAATTCTTGATTGAAGAAATTTCCAATTCTTCCAAATACATAAGCAGCTGAAACACCAAGAACAGCAATATCTGTTATAAACCAAAAAGATACTTTATTTTTTCTACAAAATAAATATGATGCTATTATAAATCCAAAAAATGCACCATGATAACTCATTCCTGAAATTCCTGCATAAACACCATCTATATAAGGGTTAAATATTTGCCAAGGATGAGTTAAATAATACATAGTATGAGTATCATAAAATAGAATATAACCAAGTCTTGCACCTAAAATTACACCAATTTCTGCCCACCAAATATATGAATCAAATAAATCATTTGAAATTGGTAACTTATCATGTTTAATAAACCATTTTGCTATGTAAATTGCACTAATTAATGCAAGTGCATACATAATTCCATACCAATGAACAGCAACTGGTCCTAAATTAAAAGCAACAGGATTAAAATGTGAATATATATTTTGCCAAAATTCCATTTATTAATCCTCCAACGCTTGCGCTATTAGTTCAATTGGATTTTTAAATTGAACATCAACATCTGCTAAATATAAAGAGTTTGTAATTTGCATTCTACATGCACTACATTCAGCACTTACAATCTGTGCTTTTGTCTCTTTTATCATGGCAGCTTTTGGAGCACCAGCTGCTTTTGCAAAATCATATTTTTCAGTTTGCATAGTAACTCCACCAAATCCACAACATCTATTTGAATCACTCATCTCTTTTAAAACATAGTTTTGTTTTAATAAAGTTCTTGGTTCTTGCCAAACACCTTGCATTTTTTTTGCATGACATGGGTCGTGATAAGTTACTAATTCATCAAATTTTTTGCCGCTAGTTGCTAATAAATTTTTTAAATCAGTACTATTTTCAAGCCATTTTGTAGCCATAAATATTTTTTTAGAAAGTTTTATAGCTCTTTCTTTCCACTCTGGTTGATTGTGAAAATAGTGTTCCCAATCTTGTTTAATCATTGCACTACAAGTTGCTTCTGGAATAATAACAGCATCAACTTCATCAATCCAAGTTTCAAAATACTCAATATTTTTTTTAGCAAGATAATCAACTGTATCAAATGCTCCTGTAAAATATGCAGGTGCTCCACAACAAAGTTGTTTTTTAGGAATCATAATATCAAGTTCAAGTTTTTTTAGGATTTTAACTAAAGAATCTCCTGTATTTGTGTAAGTATAATTACTCATACAACCAATAAAAATTGCAACTTTATTTTTTTTAGTCTCTTCAACTTTTTTATTCTTTGCAAAAATATTTGCTGGATATTTATTTAAAAAACTTCTTGCATCTGCAAATGGTAAAACTCTTCCTTTTTTAACTATTGGAAGTGAAAATCTAGGAAGTGCTGATTGTTTTTTTTCATCTATTTTTAAAGCACATGTTTGAAATACCCAACCAAGTTTTGATAAAAAGTCCATAGTTTTTCTATGTCTTAATAAAAAGAAGAATAATCTTTTATACCAAGCAATTCCAAATTTTTTTGCAATATCGCTTCTTACTTGCTCAATTATCATATCTGTTGGTAAATCATTTGGACAAACTTCTACGCAGTTTGTACATAAAAAACATGATTCAAATATATCTTTTGCTGTTTTGTCAAGCTCTAATTCATCTCTTTCATAAGCTCCTAATAAATCAATAAATCCTCTAGGACTTGTAGCTTCATCTTGATTTATATTAAAGATTGTACAAACAGGTTTACATTTTCCACATTTTACACAGTCATCTGAAATAGCTGTATAATTAAATTTATTCATTGACACCTTTATAACCTTCTAAATTAAAAATTTTAATATTTATAATAAAAATTTAATATACAAAAATAATGGTTAAAAGTTGGTAAATAGCGATTTCACAGACTATGGTAATTGTGATTTCGCTTTTATTTTTTGTTCTAAATTTCTATTTGTTCTACTTATTCCAAAATTAGCTAAATCTAAATATTTTGCATTTAAAGTTAGCATTTTTGCTTCATTATAAAGCTCATTTGCTATTTGAAGATTATTATATGCTTCATGGATTAACGCTAAATTGTATATAACTTCAAAACTTTTTTGATTAAATTCTTTATCTAAAAGTTCTAGTTCATTTTTTGCTAAATCAAGATTTTTTGTTTCAATTAATTCAACTATTTTTTCAAATCTTTTTTCTTGTTCTTTTGAAAAAATAAGAGTATCTTTATCAAGTTCTTCTATTATTTCAATATCATAATAAACATAGTGTGGTGAAATATCATCTAAAATATCATTTGCTATGTCATTGGCTATTTGTGTATTTACTCTATATTTATCCCTTGAGTTTGGATATGAAGGATAATAAGCATGTCTGTCATAACACATATCATCAAAACTTGATTTATCGTATGTTTTTGAAAATATCAAAGTATTTGTTATTGGTTTTATAAGTTTTATACTTGTTGTTACGTTATATTCTCTTTTTTCGCAAGGAATATTTCTAATTTGATATTCAATACACTCTCTAGTTTTATTTCTTTCATCATATCTATAAAATCTACATCTTGAATAATCTACTTCGGTTCTATAATAAACATAAGTATCTAAAGATGAATTTAAAACTTCTCCAGCTAATATGGCATCTGTTCCAAAATCGTTATATCTTAATTCAAATACTCTTTGATTATCAACTATTTTATTTGCTATTTTACCTGTAATAATTTCAGTTTGATTTACATCATCCCTATAAAATCTATCAACTCTTATTGTATGAATTTTTTCATTTTCTATTTTTGATGGTTGAAGGGATCTTATTGTTAATTTTTTTGAACTACAACCACTAATAAATAAAATAAAAGCCAGTAAAAATGTATTAAAAATAAGTTTCATTTAAATCCTTTAAAAAATCGTATTGTAGCTAATTTGTGTGAATAATAAGAATAATTTAATACTAAAATGAGATAATAATGTATTCTAATGAATTTAAATAAAAGGAAATATATTATGGGATTTTTTACAGCAGATTTATGCGATAACTTTAGCGATAAAACAGAAGTTTTAGGACCTAATTTTCAATCTTATGGTGGAAATAGAAAATTTAAAGGTGAAGTAATAACTATAAAACTTGATAAAAATAATAAAGATTTAGCAGCGTTCTTAAAAAATAATGATGGAACAGGAAAAGTTGTAATTGTTGATGTAAATATGAGATATTTTGCTGTTGTTGGTGATAATTTAATGAAATTTGCAAGTGATAATAAATATGAAGGAATTATTGTAAACGGTTATGTAAGAGATACTGTTACAACTAAAGATTTTGAAATTGGATTAATTGCAAAAGGAACTTGCCCTAGAAAATATATTCCTGCTCAAGATGGACAAATTGGAGTTCCTCTTGTTATTGATGATGTTGAAATTAATTCAGGTGATTATGTATATGTTGATCCTGATGGAATAGTAATTTGTAAAGAAAAACTGGTTTAAAATGTATCTTTTTGGTTTTGGTTCTTTAATAAATTTAGCATCTGCTCAAAAATCTTTTAAAAGAGTTTTAACTCAAAATGATTTAAAACCTGTGAAAATAAAAGGTTACGAAAGAGTTTGGAATGCCATTGAATCTATTGCTTTTGAAGAAGAGATTGTAAATGGAGTTTTTTTAAATATTCAAAAAAACAAAGACTCTATTTTAGATGGTGTTGTAATAGAAATTTCAAATGAAGAGTTAGAAGTTTTAAAATTAAGAGAAAAAAATTATGGTTGTATAGTTATAAAATCAGCGGATGTTCTAGATGAAACAATAAATAGTGATTTAATAGCTTTTATGACGACAAATAAAGATAAGATAGCTTTTTTTGGACAAAAAGATAGTTTTATACCAAAAAAATATGTAGAAGTGGTAAAAGAAGCTTTAAAGAATTATGATGAGAATTTTAAAAAAGGCTTTGAAAAAACTTTTGAAAATTATCCATTTCCTTTAAAAGAAGGTTTTTATACATTTACAGATCCTATTCAAAATAAAGTAGCAAGAGAAGGAATAAAAAATTAAAATGAATCAAGCTAATTGTTTTATCCATGTTTCAAAACTTTGTAATTCAAAGAGAAAAACCCTAGATGAGAGTTGTGTTATTCAAAAAAATGATGATTTACATATAACATATTGCGAAAATGATAGTTTAGATAAATTTGAACAAGATATAAATTTATTAGCTGGAAGTTCATCTTTTTTTTATTTCTTTAAAAAAAGATTTTCATCAACTTTTATTTCTGTAATTTCTGTTTTTGTAATTTTAATAGCGTTTTTATCGGTTTCTGTATATGAAGATTTTTTGAAAAAGATTATTTTTGAAATGCCTTTTTCTTGGGAATTAAATGATTATATAGCTTTTGGTTTTGTTTTAGTTTTTTTCTTTGGTGTATTAATGATGCCATCAATTTTAGATGGAGAAGGAAATGAGTTTAAAAATCTAATATCTTCTTGGTTTAATAAGGATATTAGAAAATTAAAAAAATTAGAATTAACACTTTTTAATTTTGATGAAAAAATGAATATTCATCTTTACAATTTTGATTTAGAAGATTCAAATCATTGGCTTTGGAAGATATTTACAAGTACAATTTTGAGTAGATTTTTAACTATAAATTTTTATGTTAGAAACGATAAATTGCAAAATATCACTAAAAGATTAAAAAAACTTGGCATTGTAGATATAGAAATAATTAGAGATGAAAATAGTTTTAAAAAGTGTGATATTGAGATTTTATTATCAGCAAAAGAGCAAAAACTATACTCTTTAATGCAACTTTGTTCTACTGTTATTTTGAAACAAAGGGATAAAAAGACTTTTATATCTTTAGAACTTTTTGAATATTGTGGTAAAAATTTTACAAAAGATGAACAAGATTCTAAAAATCAATTAATTTTTGGTTTTCAAAACTTTATAAATAGAAGTTTTGATGATTTTAAATTTTTAGCTCAAGAAAAATCACTACAAGTTTTTTTTACTTCAAATGTTACTTTTAAAGATTTAAGTGATGAAGAAAGAAGATTGGCTTATTATTTAAGAAATCACATAGAAGAGTGTGTTGCAACTTTTGAAAATCCAATATCATTTTTAATTTTATATTATTATGTAAAAGATATTGTTTTAGACCCAAAAAGAACTATAAAAATTTTAGAAAAATTTATTAGTTCGATTAAACAAAAACAACAATATGAATTAATCAATTTTTATTGGTTTGAAATAGCTGGATTTATGTTTGATTTTAATGATATAAATACTTTTGAAAGCTCAAATAACTCTTATTATAGAAAAATTTCTATTGAAGCTTTAAATGATTTGGCATTTTTATTTGAAAGAAATGGACATTTTGAACAAGCAATACTTTTAAATCAATATTTGTATGAAATAAATCCAAACAAATATGCTCTAAATATTTGTTCATTATATGAAAGAATGGGGCAGTTTGACCAAGCATACAATAGTTTACCAAAAGAGTTAAACTTAGGAAAAAATCCTAAACCTTCTGATATTGAAGTTAGATATTATCAAAGAAAAGCTGCTTGGATTATAATTTCTCAAAGAAATGAGAGTTTAAAACAAGAAGGAATAGATTCATTAAATAAATTAGAAAATCTGTTGTTTTCCCATGGTGAAGATAATAATCCTTTATGGTTATGGCATTTTTACAATATAAAAGCAAATTTACAAGAATGGAATGAAAACTTTGATGAAGCTATAAAATATTATAAAAAATGCTTATCAATACCAACTTTAGGTGCTTTTGAATATGGAGCAACTTTCGTAAATATGGCCATTTCTTACAGATGTAAATATATTTTACAAACTTCAAAAGATGAAAAAACAATTGATAAATCAGTAAAACTTGGACGACTTGGAATGCTTTTAAAACAATCAGTTGGTGATAGGGATGAAATGCCAGTTGTTTTACATAATTTTGCATTAAATGTTTTATATAAAATCTCAAATATTATGGATTTATCTTTATGTAATGAAGTTTTAGAAACTACAAATGAAGCCTTATTGATACTTGACAAAACAAAATCTATAAAAAGATTAGGAATGGTTTTAATTGAAAATTATATTGTAAAAAGTTTATTAAAAATTGATACAAAAGATATAGTTACAAAACTTGAAAATCATTTAGAAAATTTGACTCAAAGTGAGTTGAACCAACTATTAAATATATACAAAGAGTTTGAAAAAAACAATAAAATAAAAAAATTGGAATTTTTAGATAAGGAATTTAATGAATTATATAAAAAATAGCGTAAACTTAACAACAGGTACAATAGAAGAAAAAAGATTAGAGATTAAAAAGCAGTTTTTGCAAACCTATGAATTGGATGAAAAACTTTTTGATTTATTAGAAGATAAAAAATATTTATATGAACAACCAAATAGATTAAGACATCCATTAATTTTTTATTATGGACATACAGCAACATTTTTTATAAATAAACTAATTCTTGCAAATATAATAAAACAAAGGGTTAATCCTAGATTTGAATCAATTTTTGCCATTGGTGTTGATGAAATGTCTTGGGATGATTTAAATTCAAGACATTATACTTGGCCAACTTATGAAGAAACAAAAGCATATAGAGATGAAGTAAAACAAATAGTTTTAGATTTAATTGATACTTTGACATTTACAATGCCTATAAATTGGGATTCAGATATGTGGATTATTTTGATGGGAATTGAACATGAAAATATTCATATTGAAACTTCATCTGTTTTACTTCGAGAACTTGATATTAAGTTTTTAAAATCTGAGGAAATTTTCTCTTATAAAAATGAAGCTTTAAATACTTATCCAAAAAATGAATTATTAGATGTAAAAGGTTCAACAATAGTTTTACAAAAAGATAGAAATAATCCAATTTTTTATGGTTGGGACAATGAATTTTCTTTTCATAAAGCTTTAATAAAAGATTTTCAAGCTTCAAAATATCTTGTTTCAAATGGTGAATTTTTAGAGTTTATAAAAGAGGGCGGTTATAATAAACCTGAGTTTTTCTCAACGGAGGGAAAAAGTTGGTTAGAGTTTACAAAAGCAAAACATCCAACTTTTTGGATTAAAAAAGATGATAATTATTTTTTAAGAGAAATAAATAGAATAGTTCCACTTCCAATGAATTATCCAGTTGATATAAATGTTTATGAAGCAGAAGCTTTTTGTAAATACAAATCTTTAAAACTAGGTTTTGAAGTTAGACTTCCAAGTGAAGATGAGTATTATGCTTTATATAATTATACAAATGCTCAAGAAAAAGAAGCAAATATAGGCTTAAAACAGTTTAATCAATCACCTGTAGATAAATATTCATTTAAAACAAATAGCGATGATTTTTATGATGTTGTTGGAAATGTTTGGCAATGGAGTTTAACACCAATTTATCCTTTTGATGATTTCGAAACACATCCTATTTATGATGATTTTACAACTCCAACATTCGATGATAGACATGCTTTAATAAAAGGTGGTTCTTTTATATCTTTTGGAAATGAAACTTTAAAAGAAGCAAGATATGCCTTTAGAAAGCATTTTTTTCAACATGCAGGGTTTAGATATGTTAAATCTTCAAATGAATATAGAACAAAATTAAATGATAATGTTTACGAAACAGACGAATTAATCGCTCAATATTGTGAGTTTCATTATGGAAGTGAAAATTTTGGGGTTAAAAACTTTAGTTTAAATTCTATTGAACTTATAAAACCATATTTAAAAGATATAAAAAATAAAAAAGCTTTAGATTTAGGTTGTTCAGTTGGAAGATCTACTTTTGAATTAGCAAAAATATTTGATGAAGTTACTGGAATTGATTTTAGTGCTAATTTTATAAATGTTGGAGTTAAACTTAAAATTTATGATTCTTTAATTTATAAAGTTAGAAAAGAGGGTGAAATTTTTGAAGAAAAATCTATTTCACTAAAAAGTTTAGGCTTAGAGCAAATAAAAGAAAAAGTAACATTTATGCAAGGTGATGCTTGTAATTTAAAAGATATTTATACGGATTTTGATTTGGTATTTTGTTCAAATTTAATAGATAGATTATATTATCCTCAAAAATTCTTAGATGATATTCCATCTCGAATAAATAAAAATGGTTTGTTAGTTCTTTTAAGCCCATATACTTGGATGGAAGATTACACTCCAAAAGAGAATTGGCTTGGTGGATATATCAAAGATAAAAAAGAAATAAAAACTTTAGATACTTTAAAAGAGAATTTTTTATCTAGTTTTGAACTTTTAGAAACCATCGATGTTCCTTTTGTTATAAAAGAAACTTCACGAAAATATCAGCATATAATTTCTCAAATGAGTATTTGGAAGAAAAAATAGGGTTTTACAACTCTATTTTTTATTTTGTTTTAATTGTTCCATTAATCTTAACTGCTCACCAGCACTTGCAACTAATAATTGATTTTCTTTTAAAGTTAAGTCCCAACCATTAATGCCACCATCAACTCCTAAAGTATTAACAAAAAGGGCAAATTTTTGACTTTTATTAAAGTGAGGGAAAAGAGAATTAAAAGCATTAATAGATTTTAAAAAATCTACATTGGATTGGAAAGAACTCCTAAAAATTTATAACCATTATAAATCACAAATTCCAAAACTTGAGTCTTCAGCAATTTATGTGTTTAATAGTTTAATGAAAACCACAAATGTACATTCAGTTAGATATAGAATTAAGGATTCAGAACATGTAATTGAAAAAATCATTCGAAAAAAAATTAAAACTCCTGAATTACAAATTGATGAAAATAATTATATGGTTCAACTTACAGATTTGATAGGTGTTAGAGCACTACATCTTTTTAAAGAAGATTGGAATCAAATTCATGATTTAATAACCAATACTTGGGATTTAAATGAAATTCCAACAGCATATTATAGAGAAGGAGATTCAACAGAATATAAGAAAAGTTTTCAAGAAAAAGGATGTGAACCAAAAGAACATCCATTTGGTTATCGATCAGTGCATTATATCATTGAAACTAAACCTGCAAAAACAAAATATTTTGCAGAAATTCAGGTTAGAACAATTTTTGAAGAAGCTTGGAGCGAAA
>ERZ650300.1596-NODE-1596-length-12726-cov-7.918791_pt1 | contig 12726 bp, 5 predicted proteins | sample MGYA00376236_ERZ650300 | MGnify/ENA primary metagenome ERZ650300 (study PRJEB26733, sample SAMN07839303) | wastewater metagenome | biome: urban; feature: wastewater treatment plant; material: waste water | place: USA: North Carolina | collected 2016-04-28 ... | reverse complement strand
CCGAAGTCGAAACCGATATCAGTCTGCTCACTCTCCTCCCACTTCAAGTCTTCATTGGCTGTGGCATTCGCCTTAGAACCATTAAACTTGACTGCATTCTTTCCGAAGAGCACGTTGTTGCCCATAGCGGTCAATACGGTATAACGGAAGTCTCCGATATTATCATTACCATTCTTACCCCAGCTGGCACGGAACTTGAGGTTGCTCAACCAGTTGCGGGTGCCCTCCATAAACTTCTCGTTCATGATGTTCCAACCAACAGAAGCTGATGGGAAGGTACCATATTTATGAGATGGTCCGAAACGGCTTGAGCCATCTCGGCGGATTGTAGCCTGGAGCATATATTTCTCATCGTAATTGTAGCTCAAACGGCCAAAGAGTGAAGAGATGGCATGTACCACGTTGTTACCGCCCGATACGCTATGCTGAATCTGAGGCGCACCTACAGAGATGATCTTTCCGTCAGCATCCTTCACGATGGTCTGCTCGTAGTTGCCGGTAGCATAGTCGATAGAAGGCTTGTTTACATTCACAAGGTTCCAACGGCTACCATTCAGATAGTCGCTCTTGTTCTTCATCGCACTCTGGCCCAGCACTACAGCAAAGCTATGTTTGCCGATGGTCTTGTCATAGGTCAGGGTATTCTCCACCTGCCAGTTGATGCCCTTGTCTGAACTCTTATAGGCCTCAGTATGCTCTCGTTTATTATTGCCAGAGAGATAGTATTTGGAAGCCACATAACTGTCTGTTCCCCAGAAGCTGAGGTCGGCACTGTAAGTGAAGTGATACTTCAGATTATCCCACAATTGCAGGTCGATAGAGAACTTAGGCACAAACTTGTGCGACCAGTTCTTGGCAGCAGGAATGCTCAACATGGCCAGTGGGTTGTTCATCTCCTGATAGGTACCTCCCATACCAGGGATTGTATAATAATTGCCATTGGCATCACGCAGCAATTCATAGGCATTGCGCTTGCCGGTAATATTTCCTTCTGCATCGTATGTATTAGGATCCTCATAGGTATCATAATACTTCTTAACCATTGCCGGGTCTGTCACCGTAGGAGCCAATGTAGGCGCCAGATAGAGCGAACTGCCGAGGATAGAACCATAGATAGAGTTGGCATCGATACCAGTACTCTTGACACGTGTATAGGCCATATTGACGTTTACATCGAGCTTGTTGAGGAAGTTGCGCTCCTTCGATGCATCCATCACATTATATATATTGTTAGAGCGGAGGGAGAGGCGCTCATAGTTGCTCTGTCCGTAGTTACCGCCTACGATACCCTCCTGCTTATAATAGCCCATAGAGAGATAGTAGTTGATTTTTTCAGAGGCACCACTGATGCTTACCTCATGGTTCTGTACAGGGGCATTGTCGTTGAATACCAAGTCCTGCCAATCAGTACCAAATCCATTGATGGCATTACCATTGGAGTCGGTCAGTTTGTATGGATCAGCATAGATAGGAGCCTGACCACCATTCACTGCACGCTCGTTCTGAAGGATGGCGTAGTCAGTGGCGCTTGTCACATCACGCTTCTTCCATGCGCTTTGCCAACCGTAAGAGAAGTTATAGTTGATCTGTGCCTTTCCTATCTTACCCTTCTTGGTGGTTACGAGAATTACACCGTTGGCAGCACGGGCACCATAGATAGCACCCGAAGCAGCATCCTTCAACACCTCGATACTCTCGATATCACTAGGGTTGAGATAGTCGAGACCACCCTCGATAGGCATGCCGTCTACGATGTAGAGAGGATCTGAATTGCTGATAGTACCTGTACCGCGAATACGGACTTTAGGAGATGCACCAGGCTGACCTGAAGAAGAGGTTACGTTGACACCGGCAGCCAGACCCTTCAATGCGTTATCAACACGCACTGGGCTCTTGCCAGCCAAATCTTCGGTGCTCACTTTGGCGATGGCAGCTGTTACCACGCTCTTCTTCTGAACACCGTAACCTACAACAACCACTTCGTCCAAAGCCTTGTCGTCTTGTTTCAGAGTAATCTTCATGTTGGCTGAAGGACGAATCTCTGCATCCTTGTAGCCAATGTAGGTGATAACCAAGGTCTGGTTAGCATCTGCATCGATGACAAAGTTACCATCAAGGTCGGTAATTGCACCGGCACCCTTGACGCCTTTAACCTGTACGGTGGCTCCGATAACGGGTTCACCCAGGTCATCCAACACGACACCCTTGAAGGTGTTTTTCTGTGCGAGCGCTGACGTCGACATCAATAATGCAGTCGCCAGCAATAGACTTTTTGTTTTCATATTCGATTATTAGTTTAGAAAAATATCTGTTTGTTAGTTCACTCTATTATAATAATGTTTAAGACTGTGCGGCTGTGCATTTCCTAAAATGCGTTAAGCCGTGTTTTCGATTGCAAATATAATATGATTTTTTGATAATTCCTAACCCCTTCAACAGATAAGTGGAAAAGACACTTGCTTCAAACAACTTATATCGTTAGTTTTCAGATACTTATCTGTTTTTAATAACTATACGAAAGTGGATGGGGTAAAATGGAGAAAATGAGGCTAGAACACCCCTGAAACGTTATATCAGTATATTTCAGTGTTCACACTCTGCCACTTTTCAATAACGCACATCGCTCATTATACTTCTCATTATCAACAACTTACAAAAGTTATATTTTTTACACCCATCCACTTTTCACTTATCACCCACCATTTTTTCATTATTTATTTAGTAATTTTGCAGATGAATGAGCATATACGCCTAAACGCACAAAAAAACGTGAGAGGCGGTGTGCAAAACAAACAACTGCAAGAAATAAACAAACCATAATAAATATTACTTATGAAACAGTTCATTTTATCATGTGTCCTGTCGGTTGCAGCCATCGCTCCATCTCAGGCACAGCAGACTACCAGACAATTGCCAGTCTATCTCGACCAGACCAAGCCGGTAGAGCAGCGCATCGATGATGCCATCTCCCGCATGACGCTGGCAGAGAAGATACGCATCATCCATGCTCAGAGCAAGTTTTCATCAGCCGGTGTACCACGCTTGGGATTTCCTGACTTCTGGACGGATGACGGACCTCACGGAGTGCGTCCTGACGTATTGTGGGATGAGTGGGAACAGGCTGGTCAGACCAACGACTCCTGTGTAGCCTTCCCTGCCCTCACCTGTCTTGCCGCATCATGGAATCCGCAGATGAGCCGCATCTATGGCGAAGCATTGGGCGAAGAAGCCCTGTATCGCGGCAAGGACATGATTCTGGGTCCTGGCGTCAACATCTACCGCACGCCTCTCAACGGCCGCAACTTCGAGTATATGGGCGAAGATCCGTTCCTGGCAAGCATCATGGTAGTGCCGTATATCCAGGGATTGCAGTCTAAGGGCGTATCAGCCTGCGTAAAGCACTATTGCCTGAACAACGATGAGGAATACCGCCATCAGGTCAACGTAATCGTCAGCGACCGTGCTCTCCACGAAATCTATCTCCCTGCCTTCAAGGCGGCTGTTGAGAAGGGTAAGACATGGGGTATCATGGGAGCCTACAACCTATATAAGAATGAGCACAACTGCCACAACCAGTGGACCCTGAACAAGATTCTGAAGGGCGACTGGAAGTATGATGGTGTCGTGGTAAGCGACTGGGGCGGTGCCCACGACCTGGAGCAGTCTGTAAAGAACGGGCTGGATATGGAGTTCGGCACCTGGACAGACGGTCTTACGATGGGCGCTACCAATGCCTACGACAACTATTATCTCTCCATGCCTTACATGAAGGCCATACAGGAAGGAAAGTTCACCCAGAAGGAGCTGGACGATAAGGTGCGCCGCGTATTGCGCCTCTTCTATCGCACCACGATGAATCCGAACCGCCCTCATGGTTTCCTCTGTTCCGAGAGCCATTATGCAGCAGCCAGACAGATTGCTGAGGAAGGCATCGTATTGCTCCAGAACAGGAACAATGTGCTCCCTATCAACACCCAGAAGGCTAAGCGCGTGCTGGTAGTGGGCGAGAATGCCATCAAGATGATGACCGTAGGCGGAGGCTCTTCTTCGCTCAAGGTACAGCGCGAGATTTCGCCTCTCGATGGTCTGAAGACACGCTTGGGCAAGGACGGCATCGAGGTAGATTATGCCCGCGGATATGTGGGCGATGTAACGGGCAACTACAATGGCGTTACAACCGGCCAGAACCTGGAAGACAAGCGCAGCGAGGCTGAACTGATAGCCGAAGCCGTAGAGAAAGCCAAGACTGCCGACTATGTCATCATGTTTGGTGGTCTGAACAAGAGCGATTTCCAGGACTGTGAGGGTCACGACCGCAAGCATTATGAGTTGCCATACCATCAGGATAAGCTGATCGAGGCTTTGGCTAAGGCAAACAGAAACTTCGTTTATGTCAACATCTCGGGCAATGCGGTAGCTATGCCTTGGAAGGCTAAGGTTGCCGGCATCGTACAGGGCTGGTTCATCGGTTCGGAGAGCGGCGAAGCCCTTGCAAGCATCCTTACAGGCGATGCCAACCCTAGCGGCAAGTTGCCGTTTACATGGGTCAACTCGCTGAAGGAAACAGGTGCTCATGCACTCAATACCTATCCGGGAACCTGGCGTCAGGAAGGTGGAGCCAGCACGAAGGGCAACATCATTGATGAGGAATATAAGGAAGGCATCTATGTAGGTTACCGCTGGACCGATAAGGAGCGCATCAAGCCTACCTTTGCATTCGGTCACGGCTTGAGCTACACCCAGTTTGCCATCTCTAATCTCCGCAGCGACAAGGTGCAGATGAAGCAGGACGGCACAATCACCTTTACCGTAAACGTAAAGAATACAGGTAAGCGTGCCGGAGCCGAGACGGTTCAGCTCTATATCCACGACGTCAAGGCATCGGTAGACCGTCCTCAGAAGGAGCTGAAGGGATTCCAGAAGGTTTATCTCCAGCCAGGTGAGAGCAAGGATATCAGCATCACCATCAGCAAAGAGGCCCTCAGTTTCTACGATGAGGCATCTTCATCCTGGAAGGCTGAAGCCGGAAAGTTTGAGGCTCTTGTTGGTAATGCAGCCGATAACCTGAAGCTCAAGAAAGCCTTCGAGCTCTTTTAAAAAGAATGATTCGATTCTGAGAAATTGAACGGAGGGAAGAAATAAATATAACGCATAAAAGTTTGTTACGGTGAAACGCCGTAACAAACTTTTATTGTTTTCCCCTGCTTTTCATCCTATCGACAAACTTGTAGAAACGGGGATTTTCCAAAATATCAATATCTTGATTATCAGAAGATTAACCCACTTGACACCCTAAAACAGGGCGCATGGGTATCTGCAGCATTTACTCCTGAATTTTCGCAAGTTTGCGCCATCACGCCCAGAAAGGCTTATTTCATGCCAATCTGCTTCACACGCTGCTCGAACTCTTCCCTGTCACAGATGGCACTATTCTTGATTTTGGCGCGATAATTATAGATAGTGTTCACAGAATAGTGAAGGAACTCGGCAATCTTAGAACTGTCCTCGATGCCCAGACGGATAAGGGCAAAGATACGGAGGGTGGTAGAAAGACGGCTGTCATCTTCGAGCACGATACGCTCTTCAGGCTTCAAGAGGGCATTGAACTCCTCAACAAAGTCAGGGAAGAGCTTCAGGAAGGCGGAATCGAAATACTCATACAGCTCGCCCATGTAGGCCTCGCCAGCCTGCATCTGCTCCAGCAACTTGTTGAGTTCTCTTGCCTTCACCAGTTTCACTACTCGCTTGCGCATGGTCTCTATCTTGTCGACATAGATGGCACAAAGGCGCAGGAATCGACCAATATATACTTCCTTCATCTTGTTACTCTCGTTGAGTGACTGGTTCATCTCGTTGAGCGACTGGTTCATCTCGTTAAGACGCTCATTTGCCAACTGCAAGGCATGGTTGGTTTCCTTCAGCTTATGATGGGCCGCAGCAATGCGCTTGCGCTGCTTGTTGACATAGTAGAGCAAGAGCATAACCACAAAGAGAAGCAAGGCTGAACACGCTACCATGAGCCGCAGATGCTGGTTGCTCGAAGAAAGTTCTTTCTGATATCCCTCCTCAATCTGCGTGAGCACAGGCATGATCTGGCGGCTGCGGATAGGCGTATTGAAAACGGTAGCCGACTTCCAGGCAAACTTGATATACTCGTGAGAGCGCTTCTGCTCGCCCGGTTCGGCGTTGAGCAGATTGGCGAGTTCCCAGAGCGACCCCTGGTCCATCACAGCCAACTGGACATCGCAGATAGCAGAACGCAAGAGGCAGCGGAGGAACTGTTCTTTATCACCAAACTGATTGTAGGTCAAGCCGCGATAAAACTGTACAATGGCATACTGATGGGTGCCCGGTTTCGTCATCGCCAGCCGCTTATCGCTCAATCGCAAAGCCTCCTTCATATTGCCTGCATCGCGTGCCCTCACCTCCTGCATCTGCAGATAAAGGTCATCATCATGGCTGAATGTGCTGTCTATTGCAGCCTGATAGGCATTACGCTTGCCGGCATAATATTTCTTCAAGGAAGGAACGTTGGAATAATATGCCATCTCGCCATACAGGTGCTGGCAAGCCCAGAGGTAGTTGCGTTTGCCCTCAGCATCAAGATCAGCGATATTGACAGACTTCAGCAGGTCGTACGATTCGGCATAATCGCCCGTGGTAGATTCCTGGAAAGCAAGCAGCGCCTTGGCATTTTCCACCTTCTTTTTATCGCCCATTCTGAAGGCAAGTTCCATACACTGGTTGATGTATTTCAGCGCCATGTCGTTCTTGTAGGAGCGGTATTCCTCAAAGAGCGCAAAACAGGCATCATACTTACTGCTTAGGCGCCTGGCGGTCTTCAGTTTCTGCTCCCAATCGCGAATTCGGGCTTCACGTACCTTCACATAATCAGCCGAATGGGCAATGGCGTTGTCCAGACTCTGAAAAAGCTGCTCTATATTATCTGTTGTTTTTGCTGCAAGAGAAAGAGGCATCAAGACAAAGAGCAGGAAGAAGAATGCCTTTCCCCATAATTCATTTACGCGATACATCAACTTGATTCCGTTTAAGATTGATTTATTTTCATGAGGTTTCATGTGCAAAAGTAATAAAAAAATCGGAAACGACAAATCAAATATAGAAGAAATGTAGATTTCTTCGCATTTTTCGTCTATACCGCATCCACTTTTTATATATTCTCCATTTTCTTATCCATCTCATTATCAGACACATTCCTATCTAAAAAGAAAAATTCATCCACATTTTAACATTTCTATCGCGCATCGTATCATCTTTTTTATTATCTTTGCAAAAGATAAACATAAAAATAACAATTAACATAATAAACAATGAGAACAGCACTTTTATCACTCACATTTCTTTTGGCTGGTTCTATGGCAGCACCTGCTTTCGCCCATACCGCAGCCCCTAAGAAAAAAGTAACTGCCACAACCAAGAAAGGCAAGATTCTACCCATGAAGGAGTATATCGACCAACTGATGGCGAAGATGACGCTACAGGAGAAGATTGGTCAGCTGAACCTGATGGTAGCTGGCGACATCACCACCGGCGGCGCACTTGATACTCAGGTAGGCAGCGATATCGCCCAGGGCAACATGGGCGGAGTTTTCAATATCAAAGGGCTCGACAAGATCAAGGCTCTGCAGGAAATCGCCATCAAGAACAGCCGTCTGGGCATCCCGCTGCTCGTAGGTATGGACGTGATTCATGGTTACGAAACGATGTTCCCTATCCCTCTCGCCCTCTCCTGCTCATGGGATACCGAGGCGATGAAGAAGGTAGGCGAAGTATCGGCCAAGGAAGCAAGTGCCGACGGCATCAACTGGACTTTCTCTCCTATGGTAGACATTGCGCTCGATGCCCGCTGGGGACGAATAAGCGAAGGAAATGGCGAGGATCCTTATCTGAGCGGCGTGATGGGAGCAGCGATGACTCAGGGCTACCAGGGCGTGGATATGCGCACAGAAGAGATTCTGAGAGCCAACCGCATCATGGCCTGTCTGAAGCATTTTGCCCTGTACGGAGGCGTTGAGAGCGGTAAGGAATATAACACGGTAGATATGAGCCGCGTGCGCATGATGAACCAGTATCTGCCACCTTACGAGGCAGTGGTGAAGGCTGGCGTAGGCAGCGTGATGTCTTCATTCAATCTCATCGACTACATACCTGCTACAGCCAACAAATGGATGATGACCGATGTCTTGAGAAAGCAGTGGGGATTCAACGGTTTCGTGGTTACCGATTACGCTTCTATCGCCGAGATTCTGCAGCACGGAACTGCAAAAGACATCCAGGAGGCTTCAGAACAGGCGCTGAAGGCGGGTACCGATATGGACATGTGCTCCAACGCCTTCGTAAAGCATCTGGCTAAGAGCATAGCAGAAGGAAAGGTGAGCGAGGAGGATGTGAACATCGCCTGCCGCCGCATTCTGGAAGCGAAATATAAACTGGGCCTGTTCAGCGACCCTTACCGCTACTGCAACACCAAGCGCAGCAAGAGCGAGATTTATACCGCTGAGAACCGTCAGGCAGCCCGCGATGTAGCAGCAGAGACCTTCGTGCTTCTGAAGAACGAAGGCAATATCCTGCCACTGAAGAAGGAAGGAAAGATAGCCCTGATAGGTCCGCTTGCCGACACCCGAAACAACATAGCCGGTACATGGAGCGTGGCTCAGGTACCATCTAAATATACCACCATCAAGGAGGCAATGGAGCATGCACTTGCCGGAAAAGCCACCTTATTATATGCCCAGGGAAGCAATATCTGGCGCAATCAGGAACTGCAGCAAAACGGCGAATCCGGCAAGCCAATCAACTGGGGCAACGAGGCTGAGATGAAGGCTGAAGCGCTGAAGATTGCGAAAGAGGCCGACGTGATAGTATGTGCTATGGGCGAAAGTGCCGAGATGAGCGGCGAATGCGGTAGCCGTACCAACCTGGAGATGCCGGACGTACAGCGCGAACTGCTTGCCGAACTCCTGAAGACGGGCAAGCCTGTAGTGCTCCTCAACTTTGCGGGCCGTCCTACGGTTCTTACTTGGGAGAAAGCCCATGTACCAGCCATCATGAATGTATGGTTTGGAGGCTCAGAGATGGGCGATGCACTCTGCGATGTCATCTTTGGCGACAAATCGCCATCGGGTAAGCTCACCACTTCGATGCCTAAGACTACCGGTCAGGAGCCTCTCTACTACAACCATCAGAACACCGGTCGCCCTGTAGCAGACGATAATGAGAAGTTTGCCAAGTTTGCCAGCAACTGTCTGGATGTAAGCAATGGTCCGCTCTATCCTTTCGGTTACGGTTTGAGCTACACCTACTTTTCATACAGCAACTTCCGCCTGAGCAGCCAGGAGGCCGGCATCAGCAATGAGGAGGCTACCGAATGGCAGGATGGCAAGAAGATTACAGCTAGCGTCACCGTTAAGAACAATGGCTCCCGCGATGCCGACGAGATTGTGCAGCTCTACATCCGTGACATGGTAGCCAGCATCTCCCGCCCTGTAAAGGAACTGAAAGGTTTCCAGCGCATCCATCTGGCAGTAGGTGAAAGCAAGGAGGTAAGCTTTGATATCACCCCAGATATGCTCAAGTTCTACAACGCAGATCTGAAGCACGTGATAGAACCTGGCGACTTCCAGATTATGATAGGAACCAACAGCAAGGATGTAAAGACAATGAAACTGAGCGTGAAATAAACAAGAAAAATCGCCCTGTAAAGAGCAAAGCATAGCTTGAAAGATGCTTTACTTCTTACAGGGCGATTATCATCTACTGAGCCCACTCCAACAGAAGGCTCAGTAATGGATTCTATCCTTCAGGATTACTTAGTCATCTCGAAACCTACACGCATACCATCGTAATTATTGGCGATAGTACCGATAGCGCTGAGGGTAGAACTGCCCTTGAGGGCACCCATGGTCTTGATGAGGTTGAGCAACTTTGTCTGGTCGAAGAGCAGGCTGATGCCGTTGGTAGTCTTCGTAGCATAACCCGACATACTCAAGATTAATCCCTTCATCTGAATGGCGTGAGTCTTCTCATCAAAAGTATAATTGCCCTGCCATGACTTGCCATCTATCTTGGCAGCGAAAGTTCCATCAGTTTTGAAGGTGAAATAGGTATTTGAGCCGCTGAAACCAAACTTGCTGTAATACTCACCCAACTTCTCCTCTACCTTGTTGGCAGCAATCTCACCGCCAGCCTTTGCCAGGAGATTCTCAGAAGTAAAGGCGCATCCCGGCTTGCTGTACTTCCAGGTATGGGCACAGAGATCCTGCTTGCTGAAGGTACCTGAACCGATTACATTATTCAGAATGCCATTGATAATACTGCTACCTGCAGAACTGCTGCTGTTAGAGTTTCCGCCCAGTACAGCACCCAAGATACCTGCAACGGCTGAGCCTGCATTGCTGGTTGCACTGGTAGAAGCGACGGCATTGCTGGTTGTTGCAGAAGTTGTTGTTGCAGAAGTTGTAGTTGTTGCTGCTGTAGTGCTAGATGCTGCAGAAGTTGTTTTCTTTGTAGAAGTCTTCTTGGTCGTAGTCTTCTTAGAAGTCTTCTTTGTTGTCTTCTTAGCCGTTTTCTTAACCGGCATCATCTCAGACATTGAGGCATTGAGCGCTGCCTCGTTCATAGCGCTTGCGTTGCTGCCAGCTGTGCATGCGAGCACGAGGGCAGCCAAAAGAAATACCTTTTTCATTGCTTTCTATATATTTATTTTTATCACTCTTATTTATATATACCCAATACTTCCTATTGTTCTTTCGGGTGCAAAGTTCGCAAAAAAAATCGGGAATATGATAAGAAAAATCCCTATTTCGCGGTATGAATCTCCCTAAAAACTCATCATTTCTGCTCTTTCTACGTTATTATAGACGAATACTATGACAATTCGTTTAAAAGACTATGAAAAAATCGTTCAGGAAATACCAATTATCATTCTAAAGGGGGGAAACTGTTCAAACGATTGCACATTTTTTTGACATAAATCAAAAAATAACGAATAAAACACGTATTTTCATGCATTTTGTACCTAGAAATAGGTAGAAAACCCCTATCTTTGCAAGCGGTTAACAAATATCAATAGGTTATGAATGATTTAATTAAGGTAAATTCAGAAAATCAGAATCAGGCTATCGATAGATGCCAACAGATTCTTCAGGATCGCCGCGAGGCTCTTGCCTCTAAGGCAAAGAGAAGAGGTTAATACTCTTCGGAAACATGACGTAAAGGAGGGAAGATGATGCTCTTATACAATATAAAGACGCATCCTTTCTTTTTAAAGAGAGATTTTCGAAACGACTCTTAAATGATGAGTTTCAAAAATTTTGGGAAAAGAAAAAAACGTAAAAATCCCGTTGTCAGCCATCTGGCTTGTACAACGGGATTTTTTCGTTTATTATTCAAGTTTATTATATCAAGTCCGAGATTTTACTTCTCGTTCTTCACTGCCTTCATGATGATCTCGAAGTGATTACCACTCTTCAAGATGACATTCTTCAGGAAGTCTGAAATCTCAGATGCCTTCAGATTCTTCACCATCTCCTTGTAATCGCTATGAGTATCAACACCCATACGCTCGTATGTGCTCAACGCACCAAGCCAATAACCGTTAGACTTCTCGCTAACAGCAGCCTGCTTCAGGAGAATCTCCTTTACCTTCTGAAGGTCTTCTGCATTTGGCTGGGCTACGGTCTCTTCCATACCCTTGAAGAAGTAAGGAATAGCGATATCCGACTTCTCTGGGTTCAACTGAGCCACGGCAGAAATAGAGATGGCAGCCTTGTTATCATAATCGCGAAGCAAACCATAGTTTGCACCTGCATGATAAGCAGCACTGAGTTCCTCACGGATAGTACGCAAATACTTCATCTCCAAAAGGCGGGCTGAAACATCAGCAAGAACCATATACTGCAAGGTGAATGGAGCCTTGGTATACCAGATCTCTGTTGCCTGGTTCTGTGGATTCTCCATTGCCTTGGTAAAGACATTGCTTACCTTACCCTTAGCATAAGGAATCTGCTTGTTCTTCAGCTTGAAGCCATTGTTTGGCAGACTGGCGATATACTGCTCGATGAGTGGGAGGAGAGTCTTCTCATCATAGTTACCTACGAAATAGAAGGTGAAGTCCTTGGCATTGCCGTAGAACTGCTTACCAATCTCCAGGATACGGTCGTAGTTGATATCCTTTATATCGCTTGCCTCTGGCACACGGGCAAGTTTGCTACCCAAATAGAGGGTGCTCTGAACAGAATCCTGATATACGAGGCTTGGGTTGTTGCTCTTGTTGGCAAGAACAGTAGCCATCATACTCTTCATATTGTCGAAGCTCTTCTGGTCCTTGCTTACTGCGGTCATCTTGAGATAGATGAGCTGCATCAGGGTTTCGATGTCCTTAGGAGTAGAATTACCCTTCAAACCATGATTGAAAGGACTCAAGCTGAACGAAACGCCAGCCTGCTTACCTGCCAAAGCCTTATCAAGCTCATTGCTTGAGAAATCGCCAAGACCACTAGCATCGAGCACATCTGCTGCAAATGCAGCATTCAGGAAGTCTTCCTTGCCGAAAGTAGAATAGCCCACATTGGCTGAAGCTGCGAAAGCAATCTCATTGTCCTTGAAATCGGTCTTCTTCAATACCACCTTAGCGCCATTAGAAAGAGTCAACTCCTTGAAGCCCAACTTCTTGTTCTCAACAGTCTTCTTAATCTTACCAGCCTT